>ODAI010043073.1_pt1 | contig 30494 bp, 8 predicted proteins | sample 1539321 | NCBI WGS metagenome assembly ODAI01 (sample SAMN02144231, study PRJEB22623) | gut metagenome | biome: sheep rumen | host: Ovis aries | place: New Zealand
CCATCCGCGCAACAAAAGACAATAATAACCCAATAAACAAAAAAAGGAGGATATTATGAACACCACCATCAATTCGGTAAAATTCAAAGCCGACGAAAAGCTCGAGAAGTTTGTGCACGACAAAGTGTCCAAGCTCGACCGCATGATTGACAACGCAGTGGGCTGCGAGGTCAACCTCAAAGTGGACAAACCCGAGAGCGACAACAACAAGATTGCCGACATCCGACTCTCCGTGCCCGGCAAAGACCTCTTCGTGACCAAACAGGCCGACACCTTCGAGCAGGCTGTCGCCGACTGCGTCGACACCCTCAAGGTGCAGATAGAGAAGTACAAGAACGCCTAAGTGGCAGTTATTCACAGCGAGGGCGGCGCGCCAATCGGCGCGCCGCCCTCGCTTTTTCTCCACATTCAGCCACGTCGATGGATATAGTGCTGCCTAGCGCAACAGGAGCACATTGCCCGTAGCGGCATAGCGCACATTGGGCTCCATGGCCGTGGAATAGTTCAGTCGCCACACGTAATTTCCTGTCGGACAGCGTATGCCGCGGTTGCTTACGCCGTCCCACTGCTGGTTGATGTCCGTGCTGCTGTATACCTGGATTCCGTAGCGGTTGTAGATGTGCAGCTCGGCGCGCACCAGGCCGCGGCTGAGGATATAGAAGCGGTTGTTCGTCTCCTCGTCGGGCGTGAACACATTGGGTGCTATGATGTCGTTGTATATTACAGACAGCAGTGCTATGGCAGTGTCGGTGCATTGCCCGTCGCTCACCACCAGGGTTACCACTGCCGAGTCGGAATGCTCGGCTGCCGAGGCATGCAGGTGGCGTGAGGTCTCGCTTTGCAGCACCCAGTCTACATACCAGTTTCGCTTCGTATAGTCGTGGCTTATGTCGTAGGCATCGAAATCTCGGTGTTGTGGACGCAGGGCGCTCGGATTCACCTTCAGTATGGCCTGCGGCTTGGTTGCGGGGTCCAGGGTGAGGGTGGCTGTGGTGGGACAGTGTGGCAATTCGGTATAATCGGTGTACAGGGTGTAGGTTGTCGTAACCTCTGGTTTCACTGTAATGCGGCTTTGCTGTTCCTGTCCTTCCAGTGTCGGGTCGTCGGGGAAGGCGCTCCAAAGCAGGTAGGGGACATCGCTTGTGGCTGTGATGTGGTGATAGAGCGAGTCGCAGTCGTAGTTGCTCGTGAGGGTGAGGGTGGGCATGTCGAGTCGTGTCAGGTTGATGGCCAGCACACTGTCGCACCCATGCATTGAGTGTAATGTGTCGGCATAGAAACCGCCATCGGTCAATTCCCGAGTCCGGAAGAGGTATGTGGTACCGTTGCAGAAGGTGTCCATCTCCACTTCGAGGCTCGAGTGGTGGACCGTAAGGTTGAGGTTCACAACACTGTCGCATCCCCTCGGAGTGGACAGGGTGTCGATGGCCGATGCGTTGTCGTTGAAGTAGGTGATTCCGTCAATCCAAGTCATCGAATCGCACACTTCCTGTATGTCGGTAGCGTATACGCGTGGAACAATGTGGAGGTGCTGTGTCACCAAGCTGTCGCACCCGAAGGTGGTGCTGTCGGCATGGTGGTAGGTTCCACTGGTGGTCAGCAGGGTGTCGAAGAAGCGCAGCTGGCTGTCGTGGCACAGGGTGTCGCGGTGCACAATGTCGTAGCTTGGCATCAACTGTAGGTTCAGTGTGCGCAGGCTGTCGCATCCACCCAGGGCGGTTTGGAAGAGGCGTTCGCGGGTCACTATGCCGCTTGTTTCCTCGAATCCAATTGTGGTGTCAATCCACAGGTAGGAGCGCATGGTGTTGCATATCGAGTCGCGGTCGGTCAGGTGGTAGGAGGGAAGCACTTTGATGCTGTGGCTCAAGGTGTCGAGGCATCCGTTTCGGTCCACTGTGTAGCAGGTGACGGTAGTGTCTCTGCCGGGAGCCAGTGTTTTGGGTGCGTTGCCGCCCCCGTCCCATGTGTAGCTTGTGGCATTGAGGATGCGGAGGGTGTCGGCCACGTCGTTGTCGCAACGCTGTGTGCGGCCTTCAATGCCGGCATCGGGATGCGGTCGCACAATGCGTATAGCCCGATGCAGGGTGTCGAGGCATTGGTCGTTGGCAATACCCGAGATGAGTGTGAAGTTGTAGAGACCGGTATCTGTCAAATGAACCACCACTATGTCGGTCATCGCCGTGCTGCTGTCGGGCAGTATCCAGCGCACGCTTTCGCAGTTTTCGCCGGTACCGATGGGGGTGATACCATCGCCCGAGATGGTGCTGCGGTTGGTGAGCGTCAGGTCGAACTGGCAGTCGGCCACGGCCACGGCGGTGTCGAAGAGTGCCAGTGGATAGCGGGCACCGGCGAAGGCGCTCATGGTGAAGCTGCACGCCGGGTTGTCCACAAACGAGAGTTCGCAGTAGTAGGTCATCGTGTTGTCCGACCGCACCCAAATGCTGGCCGAGTCGGAGAGGGTGGAGGCGTCCTGGTTCGAGTACCAGCGGTAGCGGAATCCGCTTGGGGCGGTGAAGCGGTTGTCGGGCACATCGCTGCATCCCTCGGTGAGCATGCGCTTGGTGGCGCATTCGAGGGTGAAGTATGCGTAGCCGAAATGCGACCCTTCGCCGCAGTCGTTGGTGGTCAGCCGCACATAGATGGTCTGTCCGGAATAGGCGGTGAGGTCCAAACCCACGGTGGTCCAGTCTTTCCAAAGCACGTCGCCCGGTGCGGAGTTCCAGCCCAGGTTGGGGTTGGCCACAAAGTAGGCCAGGCCGCACGAGTCGATGAGTTGGTCGTGTTGGTTCAAAATCTCCAGGCGGAAACGGGGCTGCAGGTCGGCCGAATGTTCGGGGTCTTGCAGCACGGCAGCATATTTCAATATCAGCAGGTTGGCCTGGGTCGAGTCGACAGTCATGCCATAGGTGATACTTTCAGCTTGAGCATGGTTGCTGCCGCCAGTGGTCCAGTTGCCCAGGCGCACCGAGGCTTTCTCGCCGCGGGGCACGGTGCGCAGCAGACCTCCTGTCCGCGGGTCGTGCTCGGTGGTGTCGAAGTGCACGGTGTGGCGCGAGGCGGCGCTCAGGTATCCGTAGTCCTTTACGCCCACGCTTTCCGAGGGATTGTCGTAGGAGCCGTATTTGCAGGTGACATAGTTCGCCCGCAGGTCGGTGTAGTCAACGCAGCCCACACCGCCCTTGGGGGTGAAGGTGGAGAAGGTGTCAATCAGCACCGGGCGACAGAGGCTGTCGGCGCAGCGGCGTTTGACGTGGAAGGTGTAGTCGGTCAAGGGGTTGAGCCCCGATATGGTCAGAGGCGATGTGTTGGTTGTGACCACGGTGCCGTTTCCTGGCGCAAAGCCGGTGGGGCCGTACTCCACAATCACTTCGGGAGCGCCCTGCTGTTGCCAGCTGATGGTGGTGTACTCTGCACCGGTCTCGCTTTGCTGGATGTTGTAGACAGCGCAGTCGCTCACCGAAAGGCTGTCCAGCACAATGCCTGCCGGCAGGCGAAGCACCAGGAAGCGTCCGTCTCCATAGTAGTTGTCGAAGGCGGCGAAGCAGAGTCGGCGTTGCCGTGCTGCCACGTTGAAGGTGGTCAGCGAGTCGAAGGTGGCTATGTCGCTGACGTCGCTCACCGTTCCCACCACCACTGTGCGGGCGGCTCCCAGTGTGCGGGCGTAGAACATAATGTTCAGCCATCGCAGGCTATCGGCATCAAGCAGCGGCATCACCAGGTAGCGTGTATTGCCCGGGCCGGCTGCTTCCACCCACCCATTGGGAGTGGTGTTGCCGAGGTTGTCCAGGCAGTAGGGGAGGGGTTGCGGAGGCGCCAGGGTGATGATTTCGATGGGGGGGCGGCAGGTGGCGGAGGCCGAGTCGCATTTCACGTAGAGGCTGTAATGGGTGTCGGCCAGCAGGTGCAGCTCCATAGGTGGCGCGGTGGCGCGGAGGGTGGTGCCGGTGGCTTCGCCGGCCAGGTGGTATTCCAGGTAGAAGGGGGTGCTGGTTTCGGTGGCGTCCCAGTTCAGCACAAGGTGCCCTCCGCCGAGGCGGCTGACGTTGACATGCTGCGGCAGCGCGCAGGGCATCACCTCCACGCGGCGTATCTTCACTGTGCCGCTGCCGGTGGCTTGCAGGGTGGGCCGACGGGTGCCGGTGCGCAGGCGCACCAACTGCCAACTGCCGGCAGGTGCGTGCAGTGTCTGCCCTTCTGCCACCAGTGCCACTGTTGTCGACGAGAACCACACTTCCAGGTCGACCACCATGCTGTCGCCATCCAGTATCGGCAGGGTGGCGCTCACTTGCTGGTCGCCGCTGACGGTCATTTGCAGGCATCCGTCGGCCAGACGGATGGACTGTGCGGCGGTGGCGTCGCTGGCGGTGGTCCATCCTGCGGGCAGTCCTTGGCTGAAGTCGACGCAGTAGGGGGTGGCCACCTGCAATGAGGTGCGCCATTGCTGCGGTGCATAGCAGGGGGTGGTGCCCGTCTGGCACAGGGGGTAGTAGTCGTAGGTGGTGGTATCGGCCAGGCTGCCGAGACGCAGGCTGTCGGCCACAGCCACGGTGGTGCCGCTGCCGGGGGCAAAGCCGGCGGGGCCGTATTCGATGTGTCCGTTGCCACGCAGCAGCACTTGGTTGTCGTGCTGCACGGAGGCTTCGACCCACCGGCAGGCGCTGACGGTGAGCCTTTCCACCACGCTGCCGCTGCCCAGGGGCATCAGGCCTATGAAGCGGCCCTGGCCGCTGTAGCCTTCGAGCGAGGTGTGCAGTGTGCGGCGTGTGCCGGCGGGGGCGGTGAGGGTGTCCACCGGTGTGAAGCTCTCCCAGCGGTTGTTTTGTTCCATCACGCCTATGGCTACCGACCCTTGCAGGGTGAGGTACAGATGGAGATGCTGCAGGGTGTCGATGGCCATCTCGGGGAGTTGTGTTTGGGTGGTGATGGCGGTGGGGTGGCAGTAGGGGAGGGTCTCTTCGCTCGGCATGGTCACCGACAGTGGGGGCATGCATGCGGGTGTGTCGGCATCGTCGGGGGTGTAGATCCAGTAGGTCTGTCCGGGTTGCAGGTTGCGGAGGGTGTCGTGGCTGGCGATGGCGCGGCGCAGTGTGCCGTCGCCTTGGGTGAATCCGCCGGGGCCGTATTCAATTATGTTGCTGCGTGTGGGCCATGCAAGGGCGAGAGTTCTTGCGCTGAGCGGCACCGCGCGGGGTGTGAACCCGCGTGTCACCGCCAGGCTGTCGATGCGTATTTCGACCGTTTGGCTGAGCGACAGTGCGCCGAGGGCTATCCTGCGACCGGCGTGGGGCGGCAGCACAGCGATGCGCTGCTGCCAGGTGTTGGCGCTGCTGTTGGCGAGGGTGTCGATGGGGGTGAAGGTGTTGGGGTCGCCGTCGTCGGCCGTGTAGCCCACCACCAGGCGTGCGTTGGCGGCGTTGGTGCTGTGCATGGAGAGGCAGAGTTGCAGGCTGTCGGTTCCGCCGGTGAAGGTGGGTGCGACGGCCATGCTGCTGTTGGCCAGCGTGGTGAGTCCTTTGAGCAACAGCATCCGGTTGGTGCCGGCGACGACGAGGTTGGGGCTCCCGTTGCAGGTGCGTCCGGCGTTCCATCCGTCGGGCAGGCCGGTGACGGTGGCCACGTCGAAGTGTTCGCAGTAGGGGGTGGAGAGGATGCCCTGGGTGGAGAGTTTGACGGAAGCGCAGTTGACGGCGGTGTCGCACACAGGGGTGAGGTAGAGGTCGTAGTTGTGGCCCGGAGTGAGGTTGGTGAGGGTGTAGCTGGTGGGTCCGCGGAGGGTGTCGGTGGTGCCGGTGCCGGGCACAAAGCCGTGGCGTCCGTATTCGACGGCGATGGCGGAGGGGGTGTGGAGGGGGTCCCAGGTGGCCAGCCCGTCGGCTGTGAGGGTGGCTGCGCCGATGCCGCAGGGCGAGACGTTGATGTCGTCGACGTAGAGGGTGCAGGTGTCGGTGCCGATGAAGCGCAGGGCCAGATAGCGGTGGTTGGCCGGGGTGCCGGCCAGCGAAGCGAAGAGGCGCTGCCACTCGCGCGGGCGCTGCAGGCGGAGGGTGTCGTGAGTGACGAAGGTGGCCAGGGTGTCGCGGTTGCGCATGGTGCCCAGCAGCAGGGCGCCGTTGGCGAGGGCAGCCTCGTTGCTGGCATAGAGGTGGAGGGCGGCCGTCATCTGGTTCAGCTGCTCGATGGGGGGCAGAACCAGTGTGGTGTTGTTTCGCATGGACAAGCTGCGTGCGCCCGAGTGGTGGTTGAGGTCGTTCACGGTGGCAGTGCCTCCGTGGCGGAGGTAGTTCCAGGGGAAGCGGCCGCTGGGCAGTTGGTCGAAGTCCTGGCAGTAGGGCGTCGGGACGGCGATGGGCTGGGTGTGGATGGAGGTGGAGGTGTGGTTGTCGGTGGCGGTGTCGCCGGTGGAGCCGCGGGCGGACTTGTAGGCGCCGCCGTAGCCGCCGCATTCGCACAGCGAGCGGAAGGTGAGGTTGTAGGCGGTATTGGTGTCGAGGTTGTGGATGAGTGCCGGCGAGGTGTGGAAGGTGTCGATGCGGGTGCCGCCGCCGCCGACGATGGTCACTTCGATGCCGGTGGCGCCGTGGGGTTGCCAGGCGAGGGTGACGTCGGTGCTGTCGATGTTGGAGAGTTGGATGTCGCTCACGGCGCAGGGCTCGATGCAGAGGTCGTCGAGGTAGACGCGGCTTTCGCTGCTGCCGCCCACCAGCATCAGCGCCACGTGGTCGTGGCTGGTGCCGAGGTCGACGATGTGGTGGATCCATTTGTTGAGGGCGCCGAGGTTGAGGGTGTCGGTGGGTACGAAGCTGTTGTAGTCGGCGATGTCGGCCATGCGGCCCACCAGCATCATGGTGCCGGCGGGTTTGTTCGAGGTGTTGGTCCAGAAGGCGAGGGTGAGGTGCTGCGAGGGGCTGACGATGTCGGGCAGCACGGCCACCGTTTTGCCGCGTGCGGCGGCGCGGAAATAGAGCGAGCGGTTGGGCGAGTGGCTGCGGCCCGAGTTGGTGAGGGGGTAGTTGCCCAGGGTCGAGGTGCGGCGCCAGGCGGCGGGGAAGGCGTTGTTGCCCAGGGCGTCGAAGTTCTCGCAGTAGGGGGCCGCGAGTGGGGCGGGGGAGGTTTGGAAGCGCAGTGTCAGGTAGTGGCATTCGGCCTGGCCTGCATCGCTTTTGGGGATCAGGTGGACGACGTAGTGTGTGCCGTCGGTGAGGCCGGAGAGCAGGACTGTGTCGGCGGCCGTCAGGCGGGTGCCGGTGCCGGCGGCAAAGTCGGCGGTGGCCGAGCCTACGGCTTTGTATTCCAGCTGGATGCTGTCGCCGTGGAGCATGGTCCATGCCAGGCGGGCCGAGGTCTGTGTGATGGCCGAGGCCGAGGCCGAGGCGATGGCGTCGTGGTGGAGGGCCAGGGCGTCGATGTTCCAGTCGCCGCCGGCGCGGAAGGCGACGATATGGCCGGCCGGGAGAAGCATGCCCAGCGTGCGCCGCGTCCAGCCGGTGCCCACATAGGTGGCCAGGGGTTGGAAGGGGCTGTAGGGGGTGGCCATGGTGCCCACGGTGAGGGTGTCGGTGCCGCGGCCGCAGAATTCCAGCCACAGGCTGTCGCCCGGAGCGGTGTTGACCAGCGGCAGGCTGACCGTGCTGCCCGCCGCCAGGAGCAGGCTGCGCGAGCCCTGGTAGGCGGTGGTGGAGGCCGAGGCGTTGCCCGCGGGGCACACCCATCCCAGCGGCAGGCCGCCGGCCTCGAAGCCGGTGCAGTAGGGGGCGGTGACGGTGTGGGCGAAGGTGGTGAAGCTGTGGCGGTCGTAGGCGCAGGGCTGGTCGCCGCAGGCGGGGTAGGCCAGGAGGTCGTATTGTGTCGAGGGCGCGAGCGAGCCGAGCGTGTGGGGGCGTCCCGTGGCGGCGACGAGGGTGCCGCTGCCGGCAGCAAAGCCCGGGGGGCCGTATTCGAGGTACACGGTGGTGGAGTCGGTGAGGTACTGCCAGTCGAGGGTGACGCCGTTTTCGGTCAGCGAGTGCATGCGCACGCTGTCGATGAGGCATCGCGCCACGCGCAGGTCGTCCACCTGCAGGGCGCCGAGGGCGCGCAGGGCTATGTAGCCGCCGCTGCCGCTGTAGTCGGCCAGGCTGACCACATGGCGCTGCCACCGGCCGGTGGCGACGAGGGTGTCGAGGGGTTCGAAGCTTGCGCGCTCGAGCGGGTAGGTGGTGGCTCCCACCACGAGCCGCGCGGCGGCGTCGGCGCGCAGGCGCAGGGCGAGGGTGAGGGCGGAGGTGGGGGCGCTCTCTTGCAGGGGGAGCAGGTGGAAGGCGGTGTCGGGCAGGTCGAGGTGCGAGGTGCCGAAGGGTTCATACCAGGCGGGCACCAGCGCGGGGCCGTCCAGGGTGGTGGCGCTCACCTGCTGCACTGCGCCGCCGTCGCAGCTCAGGCTGAAGGTGTAGGTGGTGGAGGGGGCGAGGCCGGCGATGTCGACGGGGGGTGTGGCATCGGTCACGGTGGTGCCGTCGTATTGGAGTGTGACGGAGCCCCCGCCGTAGGGTTCCCAGTCGAGGGTCAGCGAGCGGGCTCCGAGGTGGCTCACCGTGGGCTGTGTGGTGCCGCAGGGACCGATGCGGATGTCGTCGATATAGCACTGTGCGGCAGCGCTTTGCATCGACCGTTGGAGGCGGAAGGCCAGCCGGCGGCCGACGCCTTGGTAGCGGCCGAGGTCGACGATCATCTCCTGCCATTGTCCGGGGTGCGACACGTGCAGGGTGTCGATGGGGGTGAACTGGCGCGTGTAGCGCCCTGTGTCTTCGCAGAGGCCCACTTCGAGGCGCGTCGAGGTGCTGGCGGCGTGCATCCACAGCCGCAGGAAGAGGCCGTCGAGGCTCGTGGTGTCGAGCTCGGGGCTGATGGCGATACTGTAGTGGCTCGAGGCGATAGTGCCGCTGTAGAGCATCAGCGAGCGTGTGCCGCTGCGGTGCTGCGTGTTGTCGATTCCGGGCGCGGGTCCAAGGTCGTAGTTGCGCGAGGTTACCCAGCAGGGTGGAAGTGTGGCGTAGGCTCCGTGGTTGTCGAAGTCCTCGCTAAAGGGCAACGACAAAGGGGCGCATGCCTGCTGTGCCGCCGCCGGGAGGGCGGCGGCACAGAGCAGCAACATGGCTAGTGTATGGCGCTTCTTCATCCAAGACGTTTGAATTGGCAGGTGAAGTGGCGCATCAGTTCGGCTTCCCAGGTGATTTCCAGGCCGCGTTTGATGCTGTGGCGACGGTCGTAGACATTCTTCAGTGCGGCGGCGATGACGTCCATGTGGTTGTTCGTGTAGACGCGGCGCGGGATGCACAGGCGCACGAAGTCGAGCCCGCCGAAGCGGTTTTCGCGCGTCACCGGGTCGCGGTCGGCCAGCACGTAGCCGATTTCGCAGGCGCGGATGCCGGCCTCGAGGTAGAGCTCGCAGGTCAGCGTCTGGGCCGGGAACTCCTCCTTCGGTATCTCGGTCAGGATTTTGTCGGCGTCGACAAAGATGGCGTGGCCGCCCGCGGGACGCTGGTAGGGGATGCCGTACTCGTCAAGCTTCTGGGCCAGATAGGCCACCTGCTTGATGCGCGTCTCCACCATGTCGAACTCGCAGTTCTCCTCCAGGCCCACGGCCAGCGCGTCCATGTCGCGTCCGTTCATGCCGCCGTAGGTCAGGAAGCCCTCGAACGGGATGCAGAACAGCTTCGCGCCCTCGTACCAGTCTTCCTTGTTGGTGGCGATGAAGCCGCCCATGTTCACCAGACCGTCCTTCTTGGCGCTCATCGTCATCGAGTCGGCATACGAGAACATCTCCTTCACAATCTCGCGGATGCTCTTGTCGGCATAGCCCTCTTCGCGCGTCTTGATGAAGTAGGCGTTCTCCACAAAGCGGGCCGAGTCCATGTTCACCGGCACGCCGTACTTGTGGCACAGCTCGCAGGTCTCGCGGATGTTCTTCATGCTCACCGGCTGGCCGCCCACGGTGTTGTTGGTCACCGTCAGCACCATGAAGGGCACCTTGCCCTTGTTCTCAACGAGCACTTTCTCAAGCAGTTCGAGGCTCACATTGCCCTTGAACGGCAGCTCCAGCTGCGTGTCCTTGGCCTCGGGGATGGTCACGTCGATGGCGAAGGCCTTGCGGCTCTCGATGTGGCCTTTGGTGGTGTCGAAGTGGGCGTTGCCGGGCACCACCATGCCGGGCTTCACCAGGTAGGAGAACAGCACGTTCTCGGCGGCGCGGCCCTGATGGGTGGGGATGACGTACTCGAAGCCCGTGAGCTCCGTGATGGTGTCCTTCATGTGGTAGAACGAGCGGGCGCCGCCGTAGCTCTCGTCGCCCATCATCATCGCGCTCCACTGGCGGTCGCTCATCGCTCCCGTGCCGCTGTCGGTCAGCAGGTCGATGTACACATAGTCGCTCTTGAGCATGAAGATGTTGTTGTGGGCCTCTTCCAGCCACTTCTCGCGCTCGGCGCGGGTGGATTTCTTGATGGGTTCCACCATCTTGATTTTCCACGCTTCTGCAAAGGGAATTTCCATAATGGTTCTGTCTGTTTTTGTTTATTTTTTATTGTATCTTTAGTGCATAAATCGCGATGCAAAAATACAAAAAAAAATTGACATGGAAGTGCCTAAATGTGAAAAAAAGTTAAATGTCCGCTATTGTCCACCCTGACCCTCCCCGGGCGGACAATAGCGGACAATGCCCTCCTATTCCCCTACCGTTCCCCTACCGTTCCCCTGCCGTTCCTCTCCGATTTTTGACTCCGTTACCAAAAATTAACAAAAAAACCGTTAAAATATGACCGAAAAAAACTTTTCTTTGCCAGTTCAAAAAATCTTCGTATATTTGCATTTTGTACTACGCTGCATGGATTGCTGTATATTATTATACACCAGTCATTTGGCAGCCTAGCGCAATGTTTAAATGTTGTTGATAAATAAAAAATACACGATGAATAAACTCAGTATGAAAGTGAAATCTACATTCTTCCGCACTCTGCTCGCGGCTGCCGCGATGCTGGTGATGGCGCCTGACGGTGCCAAGGCTCAGTCGATGTCCTTCACTATCTCCAACGGCACCGCCCAATGGCTGCAGTCCGAAAGCGGCGAACCTTTCGAACTCTGCTACGGCTTCGACGGCTCGCCCATGAAAGGCAGCTCCTCCATCTCCACCTCGGGCCTCACCTACGACCTCAGGGGCGGCGCCTCCTACCTCCGCCTCAACACCGCCGGCGAAGGCAGCGTCTCCGTGTCCGGCACTTTCGACAAGTACTGCATCTGGCACATCTCCGACAACCCCGGCTACTGCTACCAGCAGCACGAGGTGGGCGGCACCCTCTACCGCTACTACCTGCGCGGCACCACCGAAGGCGTCGCCGTCTGGAAGGTGGTCTACAACGAGCCCGTCTCCACCGCCACCCTCTGGAACCTCGCCGAAGGCGGCATGTACATCGACCAGTCGTACGTCCGCTACGGCGTCATGTACACCGACTACCGCTGGCTCTCCTTCTCCGGCAGCTCCCCCGTCATGTCCTGCGCCGCCGAGCACCGCCCCGAAGCCCGCGTCTACGTCAACGCCGCCAATACCAGCAAATCCTGGTACTGCCCCAATATCTCCACCGGCAGCAGCGCCGCCAGCGCCGCCTTTGTCAACCTCCCCGTCCAAGTCATCGACAACGATGCCAACATCGCACGCCCGCAAGGTACCAACCTCGTCCTCGACAGCATCCAGCTCGACAACACCACCCCCATGACCGTCGGCGACGCCACCACCGTCACCGTGGACTACTCCGACGTCTCCAGCTACCAGTACACTCAACCCTACCGCGAGGTCACCCGCTTCTCGCGCCTCAAGGGCGTCAACTACAGCATCTCCGCCACCGGCGACAACTACATCTATGACCAAAACGGCGTCGCCACCACCGCCACCCACTACTTCTACTCCGACGACGACTACACCGCCAGCCACTCCACACCCCCCGCCGCCGTCGCCAAGAGCGTCCCCGCCACCTCCACTCACACCTACGAGTGGTCCATCGACAACGCCTCGATCCGCTACCTCACCATCTCCGACCCCACCGCCGCCAACCCCACCATCCGCTGCGTGGCCATCCCGGCCCCCATCGTCACCGGTAGCGGCTACGGCGACTACACCGCCACCCTCACCCTCCGCGTCACCAACTCCGACGGCGTCACCGAGACCGACTTCGTCAACATCAAAATCTCCACCGACCCCCACCATACCATCCTCACCGAAAGCGTGAACTCCGTCTTCATCGGCGGCGACGTCTTCGGCGGCGGCCGCATGGCCGACGTCGAGGGTGCCACCGACGTCCTCGTCATCAACTGCGACACCATCTCCCGCGTCTACGGCGGCAACGACATCACCGGCACCGTCACCGGCGGCTCCACCGTCACCATCGGCAACAACTCCTCCAACGACTACATCGGCATCAACTCTGTCTATGGCGCCGGCAACGGCTTCTACTCCTACGGCGGCACCTCCGCCCCCTTCACCACCTGCCAGACCCCAGTCGCCGCCGGCACCGACATCCGCCTCTGGGGCGACAACAGCGGCGACGTCATCGCCACCACTGCCATCGCCACCAACGCACCCCTTATATATATTACGCGCGTATTCATTAATTCTCCTTGGGCTCGCCTCGACACCGTCTTCGGCGGCGCCCGTAATGCCGACGTGCTCCCCCTCGATCCCAACATCACCGACTACGCCACCGCCGACCACTACCTCACCGACGTCACCGTCAACGCCGGCACCGTCTACGCCGTCTTCGGTGGCAACAACGTCGGCGGCTGCCTCAACGCCCCCGCCGACACCATCAACAACCTCACGCGCTCGCGCGTAACAATTAATATGACCAACATCCAGGGTGTCACCCCCGCCCAGGCCGTCGCCGGCACCGGCACCCCCTCCTGGGCCACCGACACCGCCGTCATCAACTCCTACTATACCAAGTTCGGTCGCGAGTGGGGTATCCGCTATGTCTTCGGCGGCGGCAACAAGGTCCCCTCCGCCCTCCGCTCCGACGTCTTTGTCAACGGCGGTATGATGGACACCGTCTTCGCCGGCGGCAACGAGGCCTCCGTCTTCCGCGCCAACGCCACCGTCAACTGCACCGGCGACAGCATGATCTACCATAACTACTGGACCCAGGTGCCCGACTGGCGAACCAATGGCGCCACACTCGCCACCAAGTGGGTCGGCACCCGCGGCAGCTATAACATCCGCGCCCTCTTCGGCGGCAACAACCGCGCCGCCATGGCCTGCGTCCCCGACCTCCTCCTCAAGTCCGGCGGCCTCGCCGTCGTCTATGGTGGCGGTAACGCCGGCGACATGATCAACGAGGTGACCAACATCGCCTCCAACACCCACCACTACCGCCAGGGCCACGTCGACGCCATCATCCACGCCAAGGCCGAATTCAACGAAGCCAAGAACAAGCAGGTTCCCCCCGCCGCCGCCCTCGGCACCTTCATCCATGTGGTCGGCAATTCCAAAGATGTTTGGATCGACTATATCTACGGCGGCTGCCGCGCGGCCAACGTCACCCACGCCACCATGGTCCACCTCGAACGCGGCAACGTGGGCGCCGTCTTCGGCGGCTGCAACATCAGCGGCAACGTGGGTTGGGCCAAGCCCGACCTCCAGGCCCACATCGGCGCCCGCGGTCGCGGCGGCACCTATGTCGCCCTCGACGACAGCATCACCGTCTACAATAACATCTACGGCGGCTCCAATGGCTACTACCACTGCGTCAACGACGAGCATGCCGCCGCAGCCAGATACGTCCCCACCATCCAGTTCGAGGACAACCAGGGTACCCCCTTCGACATCTTCAACGAGCACCTCGGCCTCACCCGCCCCACCCACAACTACACCCACGTCGTCATGAACGGCGGCAAGGTCTATGGCAACGTCTACGGCGGCGGTAACCACGCCACCGTCGGCTTCTTCAACAACACCTATGGCTACCCCACCCCCGCAGGCGAAGCGTCCGCTGCCGCCACCCCCAAAGTCGGCGGTGTCCACCTCTCCCTCGTCAAGGGTGAAGTCTTCGGCAACGTCTTCGGCGGCTCCAACATGGCCACCGTCTACGGCCTCTCCTACTTCTATATCGGCGACAAACCCAATATCGCACCCTCCAACGACGGCGGCCATATGGTCATCCATGGCGACGTCTACGGCGGCAACGACCGCCTCGGCAACGTCGGTAACAATGTCAACATCCCCTTCGTCGACGCTGCGGGCACCGAACTCAAGGCTTCCGACAATTCCGAACTCAACACCGGTGGCAAAGCCGCCTACAATACCTATATACTGGTCGAGGGCACCCCGCAGATCAGCCGTCTCTTCGGCGGTGGCAACGGCGCCTACGACTACGACGGCGAGCATCCCGAGTATCCGGCCATCCAGGCCTACTGCGCGAACAACACCGCAACCCAAAATCCTTCCGGTGCCCCCGTCCTTGCTTCGGCATTCGTCGATGTCCACACCGCCAAGGGTGCCCGCATCGACACCCTCTTCGGTGGCGGCAACGCTGTCGACGTGCAGGATCGCGTCATGGTCCTCGTCAATACCCAGCAGCACCTCTTCGACGAAAGCGCCCTCAACGATCCCGACCGTACCGACGTCACCATCGGCACCATCTTCGGCGGCAACAACGTCGCCTCCATGGGCTGTGTGCCTACCATCGAGCTCAAGAAGGGTGTTGTCCACACCGTCTTCGGCGGCGGCAACATGGGTCACATGATGGGTGCCACCAACGCCATCACCGACCTCTGCGACAACCCCGTCCTCTCTGTCGCCTCTTTCGTCCACGTCAATAGCGAGGAATCCACCGTGTCAGGTTCCATCTTCGGCGGCTGCAACAAGGCCGATGTCCATGGCAAGGCTTACGTCCTCATTGAGAAAACTTCCTCCCACGGTGTCGACACCGTGTATGGTGGCAACGACGTCTCGGGCCGCATCACCGGCAACACCCGCGTCGACGTCTACGGAGGTAAGGTGGGTACCATCTATGGCGGTTCCAATGGCTTCTACGACTACGAGATGCTCTCCCCCGGCGACTACCGCGTCCGCACCTTCGCCCACAACACCCACACCGGCACCATCCTCTACGACAACTCTATCGGTTCGCCCTTCGTCGACGAGACCAAGGTCAACATCTTCGGCGGCACCGTCGAGCACAACATCTATGGTGGTGGCCGTATGGGCGACTGCCGCCTCACCAACGTCTATATCAACGACCGCACGGATGACACCCTCGGTATCGCGGGATGCCGTGGTGCCAGCCCCTCCACCATTAAGGGCTTTGTCTATGGTGGTGGCGAGGGCGACACCGCCCGCCTCGATATTGCCCACCGCGGCAATGTCACCGAAGCCACCAACGTGCAGCTCTACCACGCCTCCAGCGTCATAGCTTACGCCTATGGCGGCGGTAAGGGTGGCGATGTCTACAACTCCAACATCACCTCCTATCCCACTTGGGACGAGAGTTTCGAACGCATCTTCGGCGGATGCTGGGGTGCCGACCTCACCGGCACCGCCCGCCTCACCCTCAACGCCAACATGGCTGTACTCGCCAAGAGGCCCAATATGTACACCGCCCACAAAGTCTATGGCGGCAATGACTTCTCCGGTAACTGCTACCGCTCCGAGCTGACAATCAATTCCGGCCGCTACGACACCCTCTATGGTGCCGGCTGCGGTAACTACCCCGCCTCTGCCTACACTGTCGGCACCAGCACTGCCACCGCATCCCGCAACCTCTTTGTGCCCAACAATGAGGAGGTCGTCGTCACGTTCAACGGTACCGATAGCACCATCCATGTGAAAGGTGAACTCTATGGTGGTGGCCAGATGGGTACCACTATGCGCTATGTCAAAAACGCCCAAGGCCAGTATATCGATGCCGGCAGCAATGTCATCACCTCCGCTGCTCAGGAGAAAGTGGCCGATACCAATACCACCGTCGCCAATGCCCACACCGACCCGCTGAAGTACGCCTACATCATCCTCAATATCCATGCTGGCAAATTCGACAGAGACATCTTCTCCGGCGCCCAGGGTAAGGAGGGCCTCAACCAGCTCGTCTACGGTCTCAAGATTCTCAATATGGACGGCGGTTATGTAACCCAGTCGGTTTACGGCGGTTCGCAGTCCGTTTCCGATGGCTATTCCAAGCTGGAGTGTAACGACAATAATGGCAATGATGGCGTTATTGACGTAACCTCTACTATGCGCCCCAGCTCGATTCTGAACCTGATGGGCGGTACTGTCGAGAACCACGTCTATGGTGCCGGCTTCAAGGGATTCACCTATGGCTCGGTCTATGTCAACGTGGGCAAGCATGCCATCGACAGTTCCACTGTCTGGCGCACCGCCTATGGCCCCGCAGGCAACCGCATTCCCAACGCCTACACTATCTTCAAACCTGGCAAGACGTCCGGTCTCTCCGATACCCTCACCTTTGGTGAACCCCTCCTGCTGGCTGCCTCTGTCTATGCCGGTGCCAACTGGGGTCAGAACGACGGCTCCTACACCTTTGAAGGCGATGGATTCTATGGTGGCGAAAGCCGTATCCTTATCGATGGACGCGGGTATGCCGACGATCACGTGGCCATAGATATTGCCAACTCCGTCTTGGGTGCAGGTACCTCCGTCCTCGGTGGCGACATGTTGAGCCGTATTGACATCCGCAATTACGGCGGCATATTTGACTGCGGTGCTGCTAAGCAGCTCAAAGCTATTCAGCGTGCCGATGCTTTGTACCTCCAGAATACGGGTATCATCTTTACCGGTACTCCCGATGCTTCGTCGGCCCTGTACAGTCCCGACTATGCTATCAACAAAGTCGACACGGTCAACGCTGTCGGTTTCAACCTCATTGAAATAGAAGCCCCCAAGGCAAATATTGAGGTAATGCGATTCTTCGAGGATGTTGCCGACCAAACCTGCTACGACTATATTACCTATCCTGCTGCCGGTAGTTGTCTGGTTCCCGCCACCCTCACTGCCTTGGAGAACACTGGCACTTCCGTCTGCACTCCTTCGGGTAATCAGGATTTCCATTGTGACAAGATCGGCCGCATCGATTCACTTTCGAACAAGCACACTGCCATCCTGATGAACAATGGTGTTACAATCGACATCCAGGAAGCCGATGGCGACTTTGGCGAGATCACCGGCTATGCCTATCTGATTGCCCAGGATGGTACCAAACCCACCGTGCGTGCGCGAATCAAAAACAGGAGAACTAATCCTAATGACGGTGGCTTCAGTGAAACCTGTAACGATGATAACGCGACTGATGGTATGCGCTTTACCGCCTATGGTACTACCTACCGCTACTGGTCGCCCGGTGGTGGTAAGAGTAAGCGCCAAGTGGTGCTGCTTGCCCACGCCAATCCTCACCTCCTGCCCGACACCAACAAGGCCATCAAGGTTACTGGCACCGATGGTGTTGAGCGTCGCCTCAGCCTTTCCCATACCACAATCACACTGCCTCCGAGCAGCCGTAATAACTTCTATAAACTCGGTCTCTCCGGAATTAAAATCAGTGAGGAAAACGACGTTATGCAGCTCATTGATGTCAGTTGGAATCCCGTCAACTGGACTACTCCGCACGATGATAGCTGGCAAACTTTGGAGGACAATTCTACAGGTGCATGGTTCTATCCCACCGCTGTGGCTACCAGTTCGCAGGACAACTTCCTTAAGGAGACCTACATTAGTAATGACGTAAATACTATTTTCGGTCTTGTGCTGGCAGCCGGTGAGGGTTTCACTGGTACCAATGCCACCACACTCTCACCCAGTACGCATACCACTACCTTGGCTGATTATACTACGGGTCCTGTGTCGAACAACAATGTTTCTCCGGTCCTTGACCTCTACCTTACTTACGACAGTACCCTCTTCAACTCCATTCTCGGCATGGTGAAGTTCGTGCTTGTGGAATACTCCAGTGATGGTACACCTACGGGCGACTCTATTGAAGTGGAAGCCTTTGTGTCGACCATCATCAACGACTTCAAGGACATGGAGTTCGACCTGATTGCCACCTCGAACGAGGGTGCCTCTAACACCTTCCTCCGTCGTGGTATCCTGCCGGCTACCCTTAAGACGCAGGATCTCTATATACAGTCTGTCAAGTGGTATCCCACCAATCCCGGCCTCGAGCGCTCTGTCCCGTACGAAGGTACGGAGAACAACAAGTTCCAGTTGTCGGGTGACAGAGAAGTAGGTGGCTATATTCTTACGGATAGCGACGATGGTGATGTGATTAATGCCAACAAGTACCGTTTTGGTGTTTCGGTTCAACCTATTGAAAACACATCCTCCAGCACGACTTCCGACGTGGGTTGGTACCGCATCGACAACTCCAATGCTGATGTCTACCGTTTGGTTTATCCCAATGCGTCGGATAAAATAGGTCGTCGAACCAATAATTCCACTACCAGCAATCAAAACGACTATCCGCATGCTCCGGCCACTGCTGTTAATCCGTTGCTCCCCTCCGAAGTTGCTTTCAGCGACCTTACTGCAGGGGGTACTAACCGTGGCACCCAGTTGGGTGTTTTGGACGGTCGTGGATTGGCAGGTCTCAACTTCGAGTTGTTCTACGATGGCCGTGTGGCTAACGACTACCCGGGCTACTTTATCGGCGATGTGGTATTGGAGATGGCCAGTTATGTCACGGGCAATCCTTCTGCCACCCCGAACAAGTTCAAGATAACCCTCCACGTCAAGGTGCGTCCTGGCACAGATACTATCTACATCGCATCGGTCGACAGGGTTAGCCGTCCAGGATTGACGCCGTTTAACTATCAAGCTTATGTCGATCTCAATGACGGTGTTACGGGCAAATCCCCCAAGCATTATATCAAGACCTTCGAGGAAGCTATGGGTCTGTGGAAACCAAACACTGTGATTTGTGTCCTCGACTCGGTGGTTATTGGTTCTGGTAAGTCTTCTTTTGTCAGTAGCGGTTCGAATGATGATACTGTTAAAATCATTCGATACGACGGACACCACCACGACGCTCCCTGCGACGAGGGTGTCTACCGTGGCCCGATGATTATCGTTGAAAATGGTGGTTACCTTGAACTCTCCAACGTAACACTGCAGGGAGGTGCAGTCTCGATGCGCAGATATGCTGCCGATGCCAATGCCCCGGACTCTGATACAGCGCGTATGGATGCACGTACCTCCAAGAGCCATCTTGTTGCCGATACCAACTATGCTCATGGTCCCATCTTCAACATACGCAATGGAGGTCATGTTCAGTTCAAGCGTAGTGTCACCGTGGAGGAGAACTGGAACGACTATAGGGGAGGTTTCCCCTCTCACCGCGGCGGTGCCATCAGCGTTGTCGATGGAGGTATTCTGAGCCTCTCTCACGACGTCGTTATACGTAATAACTTTGCCACCAATACCAAGGCAGCGACCGGCCACTGTGACAATGGCGCAGTCTTTGTTGACGGTGGTATTGTGAGACACTCTTTGACTGTTGAAAATACTGCTATCAAGCTTATTGACAACTACTTGATTGATGCTTCTTCCACTGGTGGCAATGTAAAAACGGACTTCATCTTCTGGAAGTCTGTGTGGACGGATACCGAAAAGACCTCTCTTTTTGAGTGGGCTATCGACACTGCTAAAGTAGCCACCTTGCCCAAAGCCAATCTCTTCCTCACTCGCAAGGCGAGCGGTGCTAAAGGTCAAGGTTTCATAAGCAACGGTATGCCGCTGTCGACACAGTCTGTGCTCACACCCACCTCGCGTATTGGTATTTCCAAGTGGTTCCCAGGTGAACCTGGCAACACGCTCGGTGAGCCGCTTCGCGACACTGTGTATTTTGCCTACCAAGAAGATGCAACTACACCGAATATGCCCAACACTCTTATCCAAAACAATGTTTTCTCGTCAGATGAGGGCTATAATATACGTTACAGCCACGGTGTCAATGAACAACTTATCTACCTTACGCGTTGCGCTACTTTCCGCCATCAATCTGTGGGCGAGTATGTTGATGATGCTATTGCCTATCATGATGCCAACAATAGTCAGGCTCCGTATAGGGATTTTAGACGCATTATTCAAGAAAAACCGACGCTCGAGTTTGTCGGCGACCCCTATGCCACATGTCCTAATGGGAATGATTCGCTTATCTATCGTGTCTCGCATGGTATGCTTCCCTATAGATATGTATGGACAGACAATAATAAAGTGATGAACAATGTGATTGTCGACGCCACTACTCCAGCCACTTCGAAAGAGATGTGGGAAGGGTATTATTGGACTTACGTAAACTCCGTGGGAACTGATGCAGAGGCTACTGCCTACCAGCCCCTCAAGCAAACCTTCGAGAATGGCGTTGCGTTGCCCTACCTCAGGTTGCCTATGGACAACACGCCGCAGGAGATTGACTATACTGTTTCCGCGACCGATGCTTTTGGTTGCGTCCTGTCGAAGAGAATCAAGATTACCTTCCAAAAGGATTTGGCACTCGACACCTTGCGCAATTCATTCAAGAAGACCTATGATGTGGCTGCCAGTCGTCCGGCTTCGGACACCTTGCATTGGACGGATTCCAACTCCTATAGATACGACAACACCGTCATTGCAAGCGGCGAGCGCCTGTTCCGTGGTGTGAAGATTGATGCCTTTGCATGGCCTGACCGCAACTACAACCTGATCCATGCTTCTAATACCGACTACCTCTTTGCCCAAAAGCCCGGCACTGATCCGCACATTGACCTCAACACCACTTCCTTCTGCGAGGGCGATATCATCAACCTCCGCGCCGATGGAGAAGGCACCACAGGCTGCGATGGTAAATACAAGTTCTCCATGTGGGACTTCGATCCTTACTATGGTGTCAACACTACCTCGCTGCAGAGCAACTATGTTGTGCCGAAGGAAGACGCCAGGGTCATCGCCTACTACAGCCCGACCACCTACTGGAAAGAGCTGACGCATGTGAGCAGAGATGGAATCCAGGCTCCGGACATCAATCACGTCTACTCCAATACCTACTTCACCCCCGCCCGCAACGACGTCGATGCGCTGACCACCTACAACGACGACCTCCATATCTACACCGAAAAGGGTCTTGCCTGGTTCCTCAAGCAGGTCAACGGTTTGGATGACCTCCAGTTGCGTCAGTTCTACTTCAACAAGGTCTTTATCCACCAAAAAGCCGATGGTACACCCTACGACATGAAGTGCCACAGGTGGACTCCCGTTGGCAGTGCACAGTATCCCTTCCGCGGATGGGTCTATGGCGTTGCAGCCGATAATGGCACCTATGCCGACACCACTCCGTTGCCTGTGGGTCAACATGTGGTTATCAAGAACATCATTGTCGACGAGCCTTATATGTCGCATGTGGGCTTCTTTGGCCACCTTGACACTGCCCGTGTGCAGGGTCTGCGCTTCGAAGCTGCGTTCATCCGTGGTGCCCACGATGCCGGTGTCCTTGCGGCACGTTCGAAAAATGCCCGCATCACCGATGTCATGATTGTGGACTCCAACGAGACCTTCCCCCAGGCCAAGGCACAGCCTGGTCCTGTTGCCGGCGCTGCCACTCCCACCACCCTCATTATGACCCACAACAACTCTGGCGGTCTCATCGGCTACTCGGAGGGCGACAGTGTGAGGAACGTTTCCGTGTCGGCCAAGTATGTCGGCGATGCTGTCTACAGCGGCGGTGTCTACGGCTATGCCAAAGGATCGTCGGTGATCAACTCGCAGGTACGCAACTACAATCGCATGAATGGCGTCTACCTTGGCGGTGTTGCCGGCTATTATGATGCTACCCCCGCCTCTGGAGGCCTCTTCCGCCGCAAGAGTGGAGGTCGCCCCGGCTATGTGGCCAACAACTTTGTCCAGCTCGTCACTCCCGGCTCCTCGTCGCGTGTGGGCGGTATTGTGGGCTATGCCGAGAATGCCGTGATCGAGAACAACTATGTCCACGGTCGCGTGGAGGGTTCGTTTGTCGATGGCGGTCTGGCCGCGCAGATGGGCAACAACACCCGTGGTATGCATAACTACTATGCTTCGGATGCCGCCAAGATGGTGGTGGGTTCCACCGCCGGCTCGGCCAACCTGGGCGACAACAGCAACTTTGCCGGTTCCGGCAATGCCGTCACCCTGGGCCAGCGCGTCTATGGTGTCGACAATCTGACCCGCGTACTCAATATTTGGGTCCGCGAGCAGAATGCCGCCGGCGGTGACTTCAAGACCTGGACTTCCGACCTCCGTCGTGTAAACCATGGCTACCCGCTCTTCGGCCGTCCCGACCTGATCCCCGTGTCCAGCAGCACCACCCTCGAGGGTTGCGAGCAGGTCGAGTGGATGGGTGTCCTCTACCGCGACGACACTGTCATCGTCGAACGCTACATTGATACTACGCAGATGATCGACTCCACCATGTCTACCCGCATCCGTGTGCACCATGCCAGCTACACCCAGTACGCCGACTCGGCCTATGTGGGCGAGGAGTATATGGGCTATGGCTTCTATGTCTCGGCTGCCGAGAGCGAGTTGCTGCGCCGCACGCTCGACAGCGCCGGCATCGCCACCCTCGTCCTCTCCGACACGCTGCAGAGCGCTAACGGTTGCGACTCCATTGTGCTGCTCACGCTCACCTTCTCGGCCACCAAGGGTGTGGTTGACGTCAGCACCACGCCCGAGGTGAAGGTCTACCCGAACCCCACCACCTCGACTGTCAACGTGGCTGCCGAGGGCATGACCCATGTGGAGGTCTACGACAACGAGGGACGCCGCCTGCAGGACTACACCGCACAGGGACAGCCCGTGGTCACCCTCGATGTGCGCCACCTGGCCACCGGTGTCTACTACCTGCGGATACACACGCCCTCCGGTGTGACCATCCAGAAAGTAATCAAACGCTAACCTAAAGGAAAAAAACACATAAAGATATGAAAAGACATTATGTAAGTCCAGCCCTCGAGGTCTATTCGTACCTCGCAGAAGAAGGCTATGCTGTCACTGTGGCCCTCCACAAGGACTATGTCCTGATCGAGGGCAACAACAACGACGCCCTGCGCGCTTCAGAGGAGTTTGCCGAGGTCAGCGACGACAAAGGCGAGTACATGGGCGGTCAGTGGGATTGGGTTCCGCCAACAGGTTATTAAATCTTAAAAATAACAGACTCAAAACTCAAGAGAACATCATGAATACTAGAATTTTGTTCACTCGTTGGTCGCTGATGGCTGTGGTTATGGCCTTCCTGACCGTTTCCTGTACCGACGAAGAGCCTATCGGCGAATTTGCCTTCACCTCGCGCATCGAGGGCTTGGTTGATACCGACACGACAGGCGCTGCCGCTGCCGGCACCAAAGTATTCCTCGAGAACGAGAAATGGCTCTATTGGGAGGATGGCGACATCATCTCGATCGGCAGCGATGCCTCCGAGGGTTCCTACAATTGCTACATGGCCCAGTTGGCTCATGTCAATGCCGGTTTCATCCATGATCCCGACAGCGACTGGCAGCAGTTCAACGGTGTGTTTATCACCAGCCTGCCCCGGACCTCGAAGTATTTCCTTGGCCTGCACCCTTTCAATGCCAATAACGTCATTCACCCCGAAACCGATCCTCAAAAGCCCACCGAATTCGAAGAGGTGAAGATTGTATGCCCCGATGTGCAGCCGTTCACGGGCAACGACCTTTCGTTTGCGCGCAATGTGATTCCCATGGTGGCGTGGTATGGCGGCGAGTGGCGCCCGGAGCAGCCCAGCGTCCCCTTCAACCTCGACTTCCACGCTTTGGCCGGCATCGTGCGGTTACAGTTCTTCCCACAGAACGAGATGACCATCTACAGGATTTCCGTAAGCAGTAACAGGGCTCTTTCCGGCACCTTCGACGTGAATGAATACAATACTGCCGCCCCCTACTTGACCGCATCGAATGCTGGAAATCGTGTGTATATAGATTGCGGAAGCGAAGGGCGCACATTCCGCCCGGGCGAGATTATCTCCTTCTATTTGGTTGTCCCGGTCCAGTCGCGTGGCAGGGAGATGCACAACATGGAAATATCATTCTCGGTTACGCCCCCGGATCCGAATGACAATTATGTATACTCAGATCCTGTGCCACTTACGGTCCCTGTTCGCCGTTGCGGTATTTCGTTTGTTCCTGCGCTCGAGGTGCGCAATGCTGATGTCACAAACTATGGTCTGGCCGGCAACGGCACCGAGGAGCGCCCCTATAAGATTTACACCATCCGCGACCTCGTCTATCTTCGCGACTGTTTCATCGCCGACACTGCCAACCCTGTGGTCAACGGTGTTCACGTCACTGCCAATACGGTCTTCCACCTCATGCGCAACGATATCATGCTTGCCGACAAGCACCCGAATTCGGTGCTTAACGGGGTGAATTACGACTGGCACGTGGGCATACCCAATTTCAAGGGCAAGTTTGTGTGGCGGGCCTATGGCGGCAACAGCACGCCGGGCATCATCAATGTCAGTCATGCACCCCTCTTCTCCTCCATATCTGCCAACGGCAGGGTTATCGACCTGCCCGTACGCGCCAGTGTCAATTACAACGAAGAGGCTCCCGATTCTCAAGGGGGAACTGTGGTCGGGAGCACGGTCAATTTCTCGCCTTTCTGTTTTATCAACAAGGGCACGATATCCAATTGCCGTGTCTATGACTACGACACAAATTACGGTAGCGACATTACGACCCATAAGGCCCGCAAAGCCGGAAGCAACACGGGCATCCGTGGCACGTCGGCCAGCCTGGGGGGCATTGCGGTCTACAATTTCAAGGATATCAACGACTGCAGCTGCGAGCTCACCTTCTCGACATCGGTTTCGAGTAGTGTGGCTGGCATCGCCCTCTTTAACGGCACCGAGAACGATTACAGTGCTGCCTCGATCCTGCGCTGCGCCGCCGCCACGCCCATGCGCATTTATGCCGCTGGAAACGGATCCGGCATTGCAGATGTCAATCGTGGCACCATTACCGACTCCTACTTCACCATCCGCCAGACCGACACCAACAGTGTCAGCTGGAGTGGCATTGCCGCCGAAAACGTCGGCACCATCAAGCATTGCTATATGAGCCCCACCGCCGCTGTGGTCACTTCGGCCAGCGCCGCCGGCATTGTCGGGCAGAACCTTAATGGCGGCTTGGTAGACAACTGCTGGTTCGGCGGCTCCATCACCGCCTCTCAGGTCGGTGCCGGCATTGCCCACACCAACATAAAAGCCACCATCATCAACTGCTATGTCAACGGTGCCCAGCTCATCAGCCCCCCGGGCAACAACAGCGTTGTCGGCGGCCTGGTGGCCTACATGGGTGAGGATGTTTTGGCCGACAATTACATCCCCTCCGTCTTGGCCAACAGTTACTTCTATGCCCCCCGTATCCTCCATCAGAACGCTGCAGATGAGCACAAGGTGGGTGCCCTGGTGGCCTATGCTTACCACGGCGGCATCATCGACAACTGCTACGCCTACGAGACCGGCAACCCCATCAACAAATTCTACTACGATAATATTGGCACCAACATCACCAACTGCTTCCATGTGGGGCACTCTTCTTATTCTACAGAGCCTGGAATCGCCGTTGTCAGCACTACCAATGCCCCCAGTATGTACAGCTCTCTCCAGAGCCATAAAGACGGTCATGGTACCGGCGTTTCCTGGGTTCCGGGGAATCCGCCCGTGCTCGAGGTCACTCCGGGCTTCCCCTCCAAATCTGCCCAACGCAGCAATGGCTTCGGCCGGTTGGCTCGCCGATAGGGCAGGGGAAGCGTACCCCCATGTCGAGGGGCGCCGAGCATCGCGCGGCGCCCCTCGTTTAATAGCAGGCCGGCAGTCGGTGCTCCGTCAGGAGCAATCGTTTAATGGCGGGCTGGCTGTCGGGTGTCAACATGCTCCGTAGGAGCTTCCGTATTTTGGGGTCGGGAGGCGCCATGTCCGCTATTGTCCGCCCGGGTGGACAATAGCGGACAATGCCCTCCTATTCCCCTAGAGAACCCCTACCGTCTCCCTAGAGTTCGCCTTTCAATTCCACCAAAAACCGGCGCACCTCGCGCAGCCGCTGTGCGGCCTCGGCGCGGGGGTCGCCCTCCGGCCGCTGGCGCAGCTGGTCGCGTGCGCCGTCGAGGGTGTAGCCGCATTCGCGCGTCAGGTAGTGGATGCGGCGCAGCAGGTCCAGGTCCTGGGCCGTGTAGCTGCGCTTGCCGCGCGCGTTCTTCACAGGGCGCAGTTGCTCGAACTCGCCCTCCCAGAAGCGCAGCACCGACGGCGCCACGCCCAGCATCCCGGCCGCCTCGCCGATGGTGTAGTATAGTTTGTCGTGCATAGCTTTGTATCTTTTTGAGGAATTAAGGAGACAGGAGTTAAGGAGTTATGACAATAGTGGGGCTTTCGTTGATTTGGCTTTTGTTGATTTTGGTTTTCTCATATCATTTGTCATAACTCCTTAACTCCTGTCTCCTTAACTCCTTGGTTTCAGTAAGAATAGTATCCCTGGTTCTCCTGGTACTGCTGGCGCTTCTCGTACTTCACGTCGCGCAGGGCGTCGGCCTTGATATTGATTTGGAAGAACCAGCTCTTGTAGTATCCGAAAGGCACCCAGCTGAACTTCATCTCCCAGCAGTGCAGGTCGCGCGCTATGTCCACCGTGGTGTACGACATGCCCTTGTTCACGAAGTCGTAGCCCGTCGTGAACGCCACCCTCCACTTGTCCGTCAGGCTCACATTGCCGCTCAGCGAGAGGCTCTGCGTTGTCTGGCTCTCCAGCTTCATCTCGCGTGCCACGAAGGTGTTCACATAGTTGAATGTATAGTTGATGCTCAGGTTCCACGGCACCGAGAAGTCGTAGAACCCGCCCGTCATCAGCACGGGGTTGTAGTTGTAGGGTGTCTGCAGGATGGTCGTTGCCGCCTGCCCCTGCGTCGGGGTGGGGGAGGAGGCTCCGCTGCCGCCGCCGGAGAAGGTGCTGTTGTTCAGGCTGAAGCTCAGCTGGGCGCTCCATGTGGAGCTCTGCTTGCGGAACAGCTTGCGGTCGCGCTCCCAGAGCAGCTCGTCGTGCAGGCGCCCCAGGCTGTCGATCACATAGGGGCTGAACGAGCCGCTGTAGCTCAGCACCAGGTTGCGGAACAGCGTGGTGCGTCCGCTGACGTTGAGCGGGCTCCATCGCAGCGAGTCCTTGGCCAGGTCGTAGCTCATCGAGAGGGTGAGGTTCTCGATCAGGGTGATTTTCTTCACCTCGGCGGTGGTGTCGAAGGGGTTCTGCCACTTCAGCTCCAGGTTGTTGCCCAGCGACATGTTGAGTGCCCCGCTGCGCCCGTCGGGCGGGCCGCCGTAGAGGCTGTTCTGGAATATCGAGTAGCGGTGCACATAGCCCGTGGTGTCGGTGTATTGCTTCCACCAGCCCAGGCTCGCCGCCCCGAAGTCGGGGTGGTAGCTGAACGACACGCTGGGGTTCAGCACGTGGCGCAGCGCCTTCAGCGGTCCCCGCTTGAACTGGAACATGCCGTAAATGCGCGTCGAGAGCGACGAGCTGAAGCTGAACTCGCGGTTGCTCTTGAATCCCCTTACGGTGTCGGTGGTCAGGGTGCCGGTGGTGGCGTCGTAGGTGCGGTCGATGGTGCTCCAGTGCCACCGCTCCTTGTATTGCAGCGAGTTGGTCCAGTTGAAGTAGCGCAGCACCTTCAGCGTGCTCGAGAGGGGTATCGAGTGCTGCACGCCGTATTGCATCAGGTCCAGCGTCCGCGGGGTGAAGAGCTCGCTGTCGGCCGTGGTGATGTTGTTCTCGGCGTTGAGCACGTAGGAGAGCGATATGTTCTCGTACCAGCGGTAGGCGCCGGAGGGGTTCTTGCGCCGCAGGGGGTAGATGGTGATGGACGAGAGCGATATGGAGGGCAGCTTGATGTTCATCACGCCCGTCTGCACGTTGTAGCTCTCGCGCGCCGAGGCCGAGAGGTTGAAGTAGGAGCCCAGCTTGGTCGTGTAGCTGATGCTCGACGTGGTGGTGCTGTTGAAGTATTCGTTGCGGTTCGAGGTGTTCTTGTTGTAGTTGCGGCTCTGCAGGTTCACGTTGGCCGAGAAGCGTCGGTAGGGGTGGGCCTTGGCGTCCTGGTCGTGCTGCCAGGTGAACTTGAAGTCGGTGTATTCGTTGTAGGTGTTCTCGTCGCCGTAGATGCCCTCCTTGGTGATGCCGTAGCGGGCGTCGAACGAGCCCTTGTACTTGTATCGCTTGTAGTAGTTGGCCTTGGCCTCGGCGGCCCACGAGAGGTTGGTGTATATGTCGCCCAGCAGCGAGAGGTCCCAGTGGTCGCCCAGGGCGAAGTAGTAGCCGCCCTCCTTGAGGTAGTAGCCGCGGTAGTTCTGCCATCCGTAGGAGGGGATGAGCACGCCCGAGGTGCGGCTTTTGGTGATGGGGAAGAAGGCGAAGGGCAGCGCCACCGGCGTCGGCACATCCTCGATGCTCAGCCATGCCGGTCCGGTCACAATCTTGTTGCCGGTGATAAGTTTGCTCTTGGTGAAGTTCATGGCGAAGTGGGGGTGGGCGTGGTTGCAGGTGGTGTAGCTGCCGCCGCTGAGGTACATCACCGAGTCGTTCACCTTCTTCACCTTCTGGCCGTGCAGGAACCCTTCGCCCTCCTGGGTGATGACGCCGTTGATGATGCCTTTCTTGGTGACGTAGTTGAAGGTGAGCGTGTCGGCGTGGTAGTCGGTGCCGTCCTGGCGGAAGAAGGGGCGCCCCACGGTGTTGCCCGCCGTGTCGCTGGTGCCGTGGGCGTGCAGCGTGTGGGCCTCGAAGTCCACCTCCACGCGGTCGGCCTTCAGGAGCATGCTGTCGTAGTCGATGCTGCCGTCGCTGTAGAGGTAGGCCCGGCGGCTCTTGAGGTCCATCGCCACCGAGTCTTTCGCTTGGTATTTCACCACCTTGTCCACGCCGTCCTTCGACACCGCCATCAGCGTGTCGATATCCACCTGGCTCCAAGCCCCCGGGCTCAGCGTCAGCAGCAGGGTAAACACTATGAACTTCAACGTTTTCAACCCCTGTTCACAACATTATTTTCACCATTCAATTTTTCTTCGTATCTTTGCATTTTCGATTTGCAAAGATAAAACTATTTATGCAAATCAAAAAACAAAAATACACAATGCTGAATATGAGACGATTATTTACGCTCTTTGTTGCCATAGTGCTCCTTGCGGCACCCCTCTGCGCGCAAAAAAAAGACACTTACCGCGTGCGCACGGTGGTTATTGACCCCGGTCATGGCGGCGCCAAACCCGGCGCCAAGGGTGCGCGCTCCTATGAGAAGGACATCACCCTCTCCATTGCCCTCAAGTTCGGCAAGCTGCTCAAGGACAACTACCCCGACCTGAAGGTCATCTACACCCGCACCAAGGATGTCGATATCTCGCTCGCCGAGCGCGCCCACATCGCCAACCGCAACAAGGCCGACCTCTTCATCTCCATCCACGCCAACTCGCACCCCACCTCCTCCCCCACCGGCGTCGAGACCTTCGTCATGGGTCTCTCCGAGAGCCGCGCCAACCTCGAGGTGGCCAAGACCGAGAATGCCGACATTCTCCTCGAGGCCGACTACAAGAGCAACGAGGCCTATCGCGGCTTCGACCCCAACGCGCCGGAAAGCTTCGTCATGCTTGCCATGTTCCAAAACGCCTTCATCGACAAGAGCCTCAACCTGGCCCAGGCCATACAGAACCAGTACAAGCACAACCTCCGCACCATCAACCGCGGCGTGAAGCAGGCCGAGCTCTTCGTGCTCTACAAGACCACCTGCCCGTCGGTGCTCACCGAGGTGGGCTTCATCTCCAACCCCACCGAGGAGGCCTTCATGCTCAGCGACGAAGGGCAGGCCAAGATAGCCGTCAGCCTCTTCAACGCCTTCATGACCTTCAAGGCCACCGAGGAGGGCTCCGACCGCATCGCCAACCCCAAGATCGACATCCCCGGCTACCAGGCCAAGCCCAAGGAGGAGCCCAAGCCGGCACCCGCGCCGGCACCCACGCCCGCGCCGAAGGAAGAACCCAAGCCCGAGCCCAAGCCCGAACCGGCACCGGTGCCGCCAGCGCCCGCCGTCGCCGAGGCGCAGGATTCTGCCAGTAAGACTAGTCCCGCTAGTTCTACTAGTCCTACTAGTTCCACTAGTTCCACTAGTTCTGCTAGTCCTACTAGTTCTACTAGTTCTACTAGTCTTACTAGTCCTACTAGTTCCACTAAAGATTCTAGCTCCGCCCCTGAGCCCGTGCTGGCCGAGGTGCCCTCGCCGGCGCCCAAGCCGGTGCCCACGGCCACCTTGCCTGCCGCCCCTGCGCCCAACAAGGAGGACCCCGCCCCCGCTCCTGCGCCCAAAGCAGAGCCCACGCCCGCCCCTGCGCCCAAGGCGGAGCCCGCTCCCGCCCCGGCTCCTGCACCCACCCCCGAGCCCGAACCCACCCCTGAGCCCGAAC
>ODAI014393777.1_pt1 | contig 30494 bp, 25 predicted proteins | sample 1539321 | NCBI WGS metagenome assembly ODAI01 (sample SAMN02144231, study PRJEB22623) | gut metagenome | biome: sheep rumen | host: Ovis aries | place: New Zealand
AAGTTACCTGAATATAATTACATATCCTATGGGAAAATTGCATTTGTAATAGCTTTGGAATGGGGTATAACCATTTTATGTACTTCATTGGCTCCAAGCTTTTTTGCACCTATGATTGTTCTTCCAATCATAGCAAGCGCGGTTTTTGACGATAGCTTATCAAATGCTTTCAGCCTGTATTTAATAATCATTACGTCTCTTTGCTTTGACTACGGGGCATACATGATACTTTGCTATGTAACCATGGTACTTTTCGGAAATATGATTGTTAATTTTCTTAGACGAAGCGAAAATCTACAAAGGCTGTACGCTTTAGTTATATTATTTGCAACAACAACACTTATTTCCATTATTTTTTACTATTTTAACTACTTAGAGCTTACCTTATCGGTTTTCATCTATGGAATAGGAGTTGGACTTGCAGCTTGTTTAATTACTGTTTGCGTGCTTCCTTTACTTGGCTTGTTTGTGGAAAGAGCACAGGTCACAACCTATGAAGGATATTTAGACCCTGATTATTCTTTGTATAACGAAATTCGTAAATTTTCATTTATTGAATTTCAGCATGCAAAAAGAATATCTAATCTTTCTAGAAAATGCGCCAAAGCAATTAATGCAAATGATAGCTTAGCCGCCTGCGCTGCCTTTTATTATCGATTAGGTAAAATCGAAGGCGAGCCCATGATAGATAATGCTATTAAAATAGCAAATGATCATTGTTTTCCAAATGATGTGATTAAAATCATGTCGGAATACCAAGGAATAGTTTCATTGCCTAGCACCAAAGAATCTGCCATAGTTCATATGGTTGATTCAGTAGTAACAAAGGTGGAATTATTTGATTCTGACTCAATGAGTAGCTCCTGGAATCAAAATATGGTTATATATCAAACCATTAACGAGCTTTCTCAAAAGGGATTTTACGATAATTCCGGTCTTACAATGAACCAGTTCCTTATAATAAGAGAAATATTAGCAAATGAGGATATTTTAGCATGACAGTTTTAATGGAAAGTGAATGCGAAGTAGGATTTGATTTTGATTATGAAAAGGTAGCAAATGATGTTATTAACACAGCTATCGACCATCTTTCATTTCCTTTTGAAGCAGAAATAAGCGTTACTCTTACAGATGATGATGGTATACACGCCATCAACAAAGAGTTTAGAAACATCGATTCACCTACAGATGTGCTTTCGTTCCCGATGATTGAGTACAAAGCACCTGGTGATTTTTCTGAGATAGAAGACAATGATGATTTATTTAATCCCGAATCAGGAGAAGTTATTCTTGGAGATATAGTACTAAACGTTCCTAGAATCTACAAACAAGCAGAGGAATATGGACATTCAGTACTCCGAGAATACGCTTTTCTTATAGCCCATAGTATGTTACATTTATTTGGGTTTGATCACATGACTGAAGCAGAAGCTGCCGTTATGGAACAAAAACAGAGAGAAATATTAGACATACTTAATATCTCTCGAAACTAACGAAAAGGAGACACTAATCTATGAAAAAACAATTGGTATCCGCATTACTAGTGCTGACAATGGCTATGTCACTTGTTGGCTGCGGCAAAAAAGATTCAGGGGAGGCTGCAGACACAACAATTGATGTAGAGATGGAAGAACAGGAAGCTCCTGTTGATTCATCAGTTGCTTTTTGGGATCAGACTTCTGAAGATGGTAAGGTTCGAAGCTATCTTTCAGGTGAATGGGTTGACCCAAAGTATGGAAGACAGCGTCCTGTTGCTATTATGATTGAAAACACAAAGGCTTGCTTACCACAATATGGTATTGGCAATGCTGGTGTTATTTACGAATGCGTAGTTGAAGGTGGTATCACACGTATGATGGCAATCTTCGATGATTATACTGGTCTTGACCAGATTGGTAACGTTAGAAGCTCACGTCCATATTATGTTTACTTTGCCAGCGAGTATGATGCAATTTACATGCATGCAGGTGGTAACCCAGCAGCTTTCGAGCTTATCGATGATAAGAATCTTGTAGATAATCTTAATGCTTTAACACTTGAGGGTAAGAAGGGCTCAGCTACTTCATACCGTACAGGTAAGTCAGAGCACACATTATATACAAACTCAGAGGGTATTGATATTGGTATCAAGAAGTTAGGCTATGATACAGCACTTCCTTCAAACTACGAGCCACATTTCAAATTCGCTGCTGATGGCAACGCTCTTGAGTCAGGTAAGGATTGCCAGGCAATTCAGTTATACTATTACACAAACAAGCCTTATTGGATTTACAATGAGGATGATGGATTGTACTACAGATATGAGTTCAATCAGAAACAGGTTGATGGTGGTTCAGGAAAGCAGCTTACAGCAAAGAACATCATCATTGAAAATGTTGACTGGTGGACATACGAAGGCTCACAGTACTTAGGATATTTACTTTCTTATAACACTGGTACAGGTAAGTACATCACAAATGGTAAGATGATTGATATCGTATGGTCTAAGGACGGCGATACAGATGTTACACATTACTATGATGTAAATACTGGTGAGGAAATCCAGCTTAACATTGGTACTACATGGATTCAGGCTTGTCAGAAGGAATATACTGATGAGACTCAGTACTATGCAAACAAATCAGATTTTAGTAAGGCAAAATAATTAGTTTATGACAAAAAGAAACAAGCGAGGCGATGCCGGTTTCTTAATGCAGGGAAGTATCCTTGCTATAGCTTCAATCATTAGCCGTATTGTGGGACTCATTTACAGAATCCCACTTACGGCTACTATTGGGGATACGGGAAATGATTATTACGGCACTGCTTACGAAATTTACAACATAATATTACTTATATCTTCATATAGCATTCCTCTTGCAGTTTCTAAACTGGTATCTGCAAGAATGGCTAAGGGGCACGTAAAGGACGCAAATAAAGTTTTAGGCGGCGCCCTTCTTTTTGCGTTTATCAGTGGTGGAATTGCATCACTAGTTGTATTCTTTGGCGCAGAATTCTTTACTGGAACATTATTAAAGACACCTCTTTCAGCTATAGCACTTAGGGTTTTAGCACCTACTTTGCTTGTAGTTGCTTTACTTGGTGTATTTAGAGGATTTTTCCAGGGACTTGGAACAATGATTCCAAGTGCAATATCACAAATTGGAGAGCAAATCGTAAATGCGATAGTATCCGTTGTTGCCGCAAACATTCTATTTAGCTATGGTAAAAGAGTTGGTGGCGTATTAGGAGATGTTAAGAACTATTCCGCAGCCTATGGCGCAGCAGGAGGAACTTTAGGTACATCTACTGGTGCTGGATTTGCTTTAATATTTATATTATTTATATTTTTCGCATTTCAAAAGCCTTTTAAGAGGATGATGAAAAAGGATGAGCATAAGCGTTTAGAATCCTATGGCGATATTTTACCTATTTTAATAATGACTATTATTCCTGTACTTCTTAGTACAACGGTTTACAATATAAGCTCAATTATTGACCAGGGTATTTTCAAAAACCTTGCCTTATTGCAGGGCTATGCTGCATCAGAAACAAGCAAAAGCTGGGGTGTATTCACTGGTAAATACAAGGTATTAATCAATGTACCTCTATCTATTGCTTCAGCTATGGCAGCATCTACAGTACCTAGTCTAACAGCGGCTTTTAATGCTAACGACAAACAGCTTGTTAAAAAGCAGATTAACATGGCAAACAGATTTGTTATGATTATCGCTTTCCCATGTGCGGTAGGTTTAATGGTTCTCGCATCACCAATTCTTCAGTTATTATTTAACGATGCAGAAAAATCTTCAGCTATGATGTTAGTAATCGGTGGCTGTTCGGTAGTATTTTATTCTCTGTCCACATTATCAAATGGTATTTTGCAGGGAATCGATAAAATGACTATACCAGTTAAGAATGCAGTTGTAGCTTTAATAGCTCATTTAGTATTACTTGTAATTCTAATCGAAGCATTCCATCTACATATCTATGCTGTAATTATTGCAAATGCATTCTATGCATTACTAATGTGTATACTTAACCAGTCAGCTGTGCTTAGATTCTCAGGGGCATCAATCGATGTAAGAAGAGTAGTTATAGCTCCTCTTGAGGCATCAGCAGTTATGGGACTTGTTGCATATTTGATTTATCATATGTTTGATGCACTTTTTGTTATGGCTGTGTCACGTAGAGCAGCTAATTTATTTGCTTGTGTTATTGCAATTTTATTTGCAGTTGTAGTTTATTTCCTTGCACTATTCATGTTTAAGGGCGTAGATGAAGAAACATTGCTTAAATTTCCAGGCGGAAATAAGCTTTGCAACATAGCTTATAGTTTACATTTATTGAGGTAGTTCGATGCATACAGATGAAAAGATTTATGACGTTTGTATAGTTGGAGCTGGTTTTTCTGGACTTGTTCTTGCAATTAAGCTTGCAAGAGCAGGTCTTTTGGTATGTTTATGTGACTTAAACAGAATTGTTGGACGAAAAATCCTTTCAACTGGAAACGGCAGATGTAATTTTACAAATAGCAGAATGTCAAAAGATTATTTCTATAGCAATTCTGATTTATCCTTTATTACTGATAATCATCAGGAAATTAGAGATTTCTTTAAAGAACTAGGTGTATTTGATAGAGATTTTGACGGATATTATTATCCTTACACCAATCAGGCTAAAACAATACGTGAAGCACTTGAAAAAGAAGTAGATTCATTAAATATAGACTTATTCTTAGATAATAGAGTTACTGATGTTGATTATAATAACGTATTTACGGTAACAACCAGTAGAACTGTTATTAAAGCTAAAAAGGTTTGCATTGCATCTGGCGGACTTTCAGCCGCTACACTTGGTTCATCTAAGGTAGGCTATAAGCTTGCAAGCAAATTCAAAATTCCTACAACAAAGCTTGCACCATCATTAGTTGGACTTAAATCTAATGATATATGTCTTAAGGATTTGGCTGGAGTCAGAGCAGTAGGTAACGTAACCTACAAGGACCACTCTTGTGAAGGCGAAATACAGTTTAACAAAGACGGTATTTCTGGTTACCCTGTAATGTGTATCAGCCGTTTTGTTGGTTTTGATGAATTAGATAGAGCATTATCGGATATACGAATTGACTTTATCCCATATCTCACTAATGAACAGCTAAAGGAAGAGATTAATAATAGATTTTCAAAGAATCAAAATCAAACTATTCTATCAAGCTTGGTGGGCCTTTGTAATGAAAAAGCAATTGAACAGGTTGTAAGCCTATCAAGAATATACGATGATACTTTGGTATCAAAGCTAGATGACGAGGATATTGAAAACCTTGTATATAATTTCAAATGCTTTATAGTCTCAATAAATGGTACAAAGGGCTTTGACAGCTCTCAGGTTACTGCTGGAGGAGTAGATTTATCTGGAATAAACACAGATACAATGGAGGCCAATAATCAAAAGGGACTATATTTTATAGGTGAAGTATTAGACGTAGATGGTATTTGCGGCGGTTACAATCTTACCTGGGCATATACATCTGCAACTATTGCAGCAAATGATTTGATTAAGGTGATGAAATGATAAAAGTAGATCAAATTAAGCTTAGCGTTTTTGAAAAAGAATCTAAGTTAATAGATATAGTGGCAAAGAAGCTTAGGATTAATTCTTCTGATATTAAGGATTATTCTATTTTAAAGAAATCTGTTGATGCCAGAAAAAAGCCTGATGTTTACTTTGTATTTTCGATTGTAGTTACAGTAGCTTCTGATTTGGAAAAGAAGATAATTGCAAAATCGAAAAAAGATAACAATATTAATCTTTATAAAAATATCGTATATACGATACCTGAGGCTACAAAAAAGGTGGAATCTCCAATCGTTATTGGAGCAGGACCAGCAGGTCTTTTTGCTGCCTATATTTTAGCTTTAAATAACATGAATCCGGTAGTTATTGAAAGAGGCAAAAAGGTAGAGGATAGAACAAAGGATATTCTTGCGTTTTGGGAGACAGGGGTACTTAATACTGCATCCAACGTTCAATTTGGCGAAGGTGGTGCCGGTACATTTTCTGATGGCAAGCTTAACACACTTGTTAATGACAAATTAGGTAGAAATAAGTTCGTATTAGAGACCTTTGTTAAGTTTGGGGCACCTGCAAATATCCTTTATGATTACAAGCCTCATATCGGAACAGATATTTTAAAGATTGTAATCGCTAACATGAGAAATGAAATCATTAATCTTGGGGGAACATTTTTATTCGATACAAAGGTTGAAGATTTTATCATTGAGGATGGCTCTATTAAAGGCGTCATGGCATCAGGTAAAAAATACACATCAGACAATGTTATTTTAGCCATCGGCCATAGTGCCAGAGATACATTTAAATGCCTTTTTGATAAGGGTATTCATATGGAAGCCAAGGATTTTGCTGTTGGCTTTAGAATTGAGCATCCACAGGAAATGATTTCAAGAGTCATGTATGACAATGCCTTTGAAAAGCTTGAACCTGCACCATATAAGCTTGCAACAAACCTTGATAATGGCAGAGGTGTTTATTCTTTTTGTATGTGTCCAGGAGGCTTTGTTGTAAATTCATCTTCTGAAGAAAACAAGCTTGTAGTTAATGGTATGAGCTATTCAAAGCGTGACAGCAAAAATGCTAATAGCGCAATTGTTGTTTCGGTTGGAGAAAGAGAATTTGATAAAACCAATCCACTTTCTGGAATAGAATACCAAAGAAGTATAGAAGCTGCTGCATTTAAAGCAGGTGGCGGTTTTATACCTCAGCAGCTTTATGCTGATTTCAAGCAACACAAATTAAGCTCATCCTATGGCGCATTTTCATCAGAAACTAAAGGAAAAACATCCTTTGGAATGCTTTCTGATATATTTTCTCAAGATATTTATCAGTCAATTATTGACGCCATGGGTACATTTGGGTCTAAAATAAAAGGGTTCGATAGAGATGATGCAATCCTTAGTGGTGTTGAAAGTAGAACATCATCTCCAGTTCGAATTAACAGAAACGAGCTGTTTCAGTCTAACGTAGCTGGTCTTTATCCTTGTGGTGAAGGTGCAGGTTATGCCGGCGGAATAACATCAGCGGCTATGGACGGCATAAAGGTAGCTGAAGCAGTCATATCAAACATAAACATATAGAATAGGTGGGAATATTAGTGGCAGAATACACTCCAATGATGCAGGAGTATCTTAAAACAAAAGCTGAATATGAAGATTGTATCTTATTTTACCGATTAGGTGATTTTTACGAGATGTTCTTTGAGGATGCTAAGACAGCTTCAAAGGAATTAGAATTAACTCTTACTGGTAAATCATGCGGAATGGAAGAAAGAGCGCCTATGTGTGGTGTTCCATTTCATGCTGCAGATACATATATAAACAGATTAGTTGCCAGAGGGTATAAGGTAGCTATTTGTGAGCAGGTAGAAGACCCAAAGGAAGCTAAAGGTCTTGTTAAACGTGAGGTTATCAGGGTAGTAACTCCTGGTACAAACATTGACCAGCTTGCTTTGGAGGAAGGCAGCAATAACTACATTATGTCTCTTGTTTACAATAAGGGCGTTTTTGGTATTGCAACCTGCGATGTATCCACTGCTGATTTCTTTTTAACACAGGTAGATAATACCAGATCATTTACAGACGAGCTTTTCAGATTCAATCCAGCGGAAATCATTTATCATAAATCACTTTATGAATCTGGTATAGATATTACAGATATAGCTGAAAAGTTAGAATGTGCACTTTCGCAATTAGATGAATCATATTTTGATGATACGCTTAGCACCAGAGAGCTTTTAAATCATTTTAAGGCTCATTCTTTAGAGGGATTAGGCTTAATAGATTTTCCTGTTGGAAAGGTGGCTGCAGGCTCACTTTTAATCTACTTAAAAGAAACCCAGAAGTCAGAGCTTACACATTTAACTCACATCACACCTTATACAGACGGAAAATTCATGCTTATTGATAGCTCTACCAGAAGAAACCTGGAGCTAACAGAAACCATGAGAGACAAATCAAAGCGCGGTTCTCTTTTATGGGTTTTAGATAAGACAAAAACAGCAATGGGCGCAAGACAGCTTAAAAGCTTTATAGAGCAACCGCTTGTATCTGTTGATGAAATAATCAGAAGACAGGATGCCATTGAAGAAATAAATAAATCGCTAATCGATAGAGAAGAGCTTAGAGAATATCTTTCATCAGTTTACGATTTAGAAAGACTTATCACTAAGATTACATATCAATCGGCTAATCCTAGAGATTTAATTGCCTTTAAGCAGTCTATTGGAATGCTTTCTCCAATCAAGGCTTTACTTAACGGATTTTCATGTCATCTTATTAATGACTTGAATTCAAATATCGATGATTTAAAGGATTTATATATACTTATCGATTCAGCTATTGCTGAGGAGCCACCAATATCTTCTAGAGATGGAGATATTATCAAAACTGGCTATAACGAAGAGGTTGATAAACTTCGTGCGGCTAAAATAGACGGCAAAAAATGGCTTGCAGATTTAGAGGCAAAGGAACGGGATAAGACAGGTATTAAAAATTTAAAGATTAAGTTTAATAAGGTCTTTGGATTCTATCTTGAGGTAACTAATTCCTACAAGGATTTGGTTCCGGATTATTATGTCAGAAAGCAGACCTTAGCTAATGCCGAAAGATATTACACACCTGAGCTTAAAGAATTAGAAGACAGCATACTTGGTGCAGAAGATAGACTTAACACAATCGAGTATGAATTCTTCAAAACAGTTAGAGATACAATCGCTGCAGAGGTTGATAGAATTCAAATTAGCGCTAAGGCTATTGCAGTTTTAGATGCAATCATCTCTTTAGCTGTAGTTTCAGAAAAGAATCATTACGTTAAACCTGTTATTAATAACAGAGGCGTTATTGATATAAAAGAAGGTAGACATCCTGTAGTTGAACAGATGATAAATGCAGATCAGTTTATTGCAAATGATTGTTATTTGGATTTAGATTCTAACACAATCGCTATTATCACTGGTCCTAACATGGCAGGTAAATCTACCTATATGAGACAGGTAGCACTTATTGTTCTCATGGCACAAATAGGAAGCTTTGTTCCGGCTGAAGAAGCTACTATTGGTGTTGTTGATAGAATATTTACACGTGTAGGCGCATCAGATGATTTGTCTACCGGTCAATCTACATTCATGGTTGAGATGAATGAAGTAGCAAATATTCTACATAATGCTACCAGCAAATCTCTTCTTATTTTGGATGAAATTGGTAGAGGAACATCTACCTACGATGGACTTTCAATTGCATGGGCAGTGGTAGAGCATATTGCTTACAATATCGGTGCTAAATCTTTATTTGCAACTCACTACCATGAGCTTACCGAATTAGAAGGTCAGTTAAAAGGAGTTCATAACTATTGCATAGCAGTACAGGAATTAGGCGAGGATATTATATTCCTTAGAAAAATTATTCCAGGCGGCGCAGATCAAAGCTACGGTATTCAGGTTGCAAGACTGGCAGGGCTTCCTGAAGAGGTATTATCTAGAGCACGTACTATAGTTAATTCTTTAAATGAAAATGATATTGCAGCTGTTTCAGATAAAATAGCAATGCAGGAAAAGATGGAAGAAAAGCTTCAGTCACTATCAGGCATTTCTATTTCTGAAAGTGATGCTACCATTATTTCTGATTTAAAGAATTTGGATGTAACCAAAATCACTCCGCTTGAAGCGATGAACTTATTGTATGAATTTCATAACAGGGTAAATGAATAATGGGAAAAATAAACATACTTAGCCAGGATACCATTGATAAAATAGCTGCAGGAGAGGTTGTTGAAAGACCTGCTTCTGTAGCAAAAGAGCTTATAGAAAACAGCATAGATGCAGGTGCGACTGCTATTTCTGTTGAAATTAAAGGCGGCGGAATCGAATATCTTAGAATTACAGACAATGGTTCTGGAATCGATAAAGATCAAATCCAAATCGCCTTTTTAAGACATGCAACCAGCAAGATTCAATCTGCTGAGGATTTGGCATCTGTAAGGTCATTAGGCTTTAGAGGTGAAGCTCTTTCAAGTATTTCAGCTGTAGCTAAAGTAGAGCTTATTACAAAAACAAAGGATAGTCTTTTAGGTGCCAGCTACATCATAGAAGGCGCTAAGGAGATTTCACTTACAGATATCGGTGCTCCAAATGGAACTACATTTATCGTAAGACAGCTGTTTTTTAATACTCCAGCAAGAAAGAAATTCCTTAAATCCGAAAGCACTGAAGGAAGCTATGTTTTTGATGTTGTAGAGCATTTAGCTTTATCCCATCCTGAAATATCATTTAAGTTCCTTTTAAATGGCAAGGAAAAGCTAATGACATCTGGTAACGGCAGCCTGTCTGATACAATCTATCAGATATACGGTCGTCAGATAGCATCAAATGTATTAGATATAGATTATAGTGACGAAAAGGTTAGAATATCTGGATTTATAGGACAATCTGTAATCGCTAGAGGCAATCGTGCTTTTGAGCACTTTTTCGTTAATAACAGATATATAAAAAGCAATCATCTATCTAAGGCCTGCGAAGAAGGCTATTATGGCTTTTTGATGGGACATCAGTATCCATTTTTTGTAATTAATATTGATTTTGATTCTGATGTTGTAGATGTTAATGTGCATCCTACAAAACAGGAGGTTAGATTTGAGGATGAGAGCTATATACTAGAGCTTCTTACTAAGACAATAAATAATAGACTTAGAAAAAGAGAAGATGTTCTTGAGGCTCATATTGATGAACCTACTGTTACAAAAACAGAATCATCTTATTCCCAAAAAACAGTGGAGATTATTCCACCACAAGAACCAGTTCAAGCTTCAGCGCAGGCACCAGCATCAGTTGAACCAGTACGGCCTGTAAAGATGCCTGAGCCATTTGAAAAAGACAGATTGGAAAAAATCAAAGCCCAGGTTACAGCTCAAATCAGAAACGACACTCCATACGAAAAGAAATTTGCTGACAACAACAGGGGTGGTCAAAAATATGAGCAAATCAGCTTTCTTGCTAAGGAAGCTGTTAAAGAACATAAGATAATCGGTCAAGTATTTGATACATACTGGATTATCGAATACGATAAAAACATGTATATCATCGATCAGCATGCAGCCCACGAAAAGGTGTTATTTGAAAAAACAATGGCCCGACTTAAGAATAACGAGATGACTTCTCAGATGATTAGTCCGCCAGTTATAATATCACTTTCACCACAGGATGTTTTATTATTTGAAACCTATCACGAAGCCTTCGAAAAAATAGGTTTTCAAATTTCGTCCTTCGGTGGTAACGAGATTGCCATAAATGGAGTTCCTGGGAATATGCTTAATCTTGACTCAAAGGCTTTATTTATGGAAATCCTTGCAGATTGCTCTAACTACAAATCTTCAGATTCATTTGATATGATAGTAGAAAGAGTAGCTTCAATGTCTTGCAAGGCAGCAGTTAAAGGAAACAACAAATTATCACTTCCAGAAATCAAAACCTTAATAGATGATTTATTAAAGCTTGAAAATCCATATCATTGTCCTCACGGAAGACCAACAATGATATCATTTTCTGAATACGAACTGGCCAAAAAGTTCAAAAGGATTGTTTAATGAAAAACTTAGTTATTTTAACAGGCCCTACGGCCGTTGGAAAAACATCATTGTCTATTAATCTCGCCAAAGCAATAAATGGCGAGATTATTTCTGCTGATTCAATGCAAATCTATAAGGGCATGGATATCGGAACAGCTAAGATTATGCCAGAGGAAATGGACGGGGTTACACATCATCTTATTGATGTTATTGAACCAACTGAAGATTTCCATGTAGTACGCTTTAAGAAAATGGTAGAAGCTGCCATTGAAGAAATCTACGCAAAAGGCAAGGTTCCAATCATTTGTGGTGGCACAGGATTTTATATTCAGGCTATTTTATACGACATTGATTTCACAGAAAACGAAATAGACAAATCATATCGTGAAAGCTTAGAAAGGTATGCTGCTGAATTTGGAGAAGATGCTTTACATGATAAGCTAAAGGCTATCGACCCTGAATCTGCCGAATCTATTCCAGCTGCCAATGTAAAGCGCGTAATTAGGGCTATTGAGTATTATGAACAAACGAAAGAGAAGTTTTCTGTACATAATGCTACCCAAAAAGAAAAAAATAGTCCTTATAATTTTGCATATTTTGTACTGAATGATGATAGACAATTGTTGTATAATCGCATAGATGCACGAGTTGATAAGATGATTGATGAAGGTCTTGTAGATGAAGTCAAATCACTTGTCGCAAAGGGTGTAAAAAAGGGTATGACAGCAATGGATGGAATCGGCTATAAGGAGCTGTTAGATTATCTAGATGGCAATGGTTCATTAGAAGACGCAGTTGAACTTATCAAGAAAAAATCCAGAAATTATGCAAAACGTCAGCTAACATGGTTTAGACGTGAAAAGGAAGTTATTTGGCTAGATAAAACAGTTTACACATCGGAAGATATGCTTTTAGACGAGATTTTATCTACCTTAAGAAAGAAAGGAATTATAGAAAGTGTTTGAGATTTACAAGGAATTCGGTATTTCTAAAGAAGTATTCGATTACGGAAATGAAATAGTAAAAAGCTTAGAGCCTAGATTTAAAGAAATTGATGATGTAGCTGAATACAATCAGCTTAAGGTATTAAAGGCCATGCAGGAGCATAAGGTTGCAGCTGAGTGCTTTAATACATCTACAGGCTATGGATACGACGACATCGGTAGAGATACACTTGAAAAGGTATACGCTTCTGTATTTAAGGCAGAGGATGCATTAGTTCGTCCACAGATTACATGTGGTACACATGCGCTTGCACTTGCATTAATGAGTAATTTAAGACCAGGAGATGAGCTTCTTTCACCTGTAGGAAAGCCTTACGATACTCTTGAAGAGGTTATCGGTATCAGACCTTCAAATGGTTCACTTGCAGAATATGGAATCACATACTCACAGGTTGATTTATTAGATAATGGCGATTTTGATTATGATGGAATCAAAGCTGCCATCAATGAAAAAACAAAGCTTGTTACAATCCAGCGTTCAAAGGGTTATGCAAATAGACCTACACTTTCTGTAGAAAAGATAGGGGAGCTTATTTCCTTTATCAAAAACATCAAGCCAGATATTATCTGCATGGTTGATAACTGCTATGGCGAATTTGTTGAGAAGATTGAGCCTACAGAGGTTGGAGCTGACATGTGCGTTGGTTCTTTAATTAAGAATCCAGGCGGCGGACTTGCTCCTATCGGCGGTTATATCGTAGGTACTAAGGCTTGCGTTGAAAATGCAGCTCATAGATTAACATCTCCAGGACTTGGAAAAGAGGTAGGTGCATCTTTAGGAATTATGCAGTCCTTCTACCAGGGATTTTTCCTTGCACCAACAGTTGTTGCAGGCGCTCTTAAGGGCGCGATTTTTGCAGCAAACGTATACGAAAAGCTGGGATTTTTATGTATCCCTAATTCAACAGAGGAAAGATACGATATCATTCAGGCGGTTTCATTTAATAAGCCAGAAGGTCTTATCGCTTTTTGTGAGGGAATTCAGGCAGCAGCTCCTGTAGATTCATACGTTACACCAGAGCCATGGGATATGCCAGGCTATGATAGTAAAGTAATTATGGCAGCAGGTGCATTCGTACAGGGTTCATCTATCGAATTATCAGCTGATGGACCACTTCGTGCTCCATACACAGCATTTTTCCAGGGTGGTCTTACATGGAATCACGCTAAGATAGGTATTCTTAAATCATTACAAAAACTAGTGGATGCTTGCCTTGTGAACACATCTCAACTGTGTTAAAATTTTTATGATTACGAGCAAAAATGCTTAAATACTATAAGTTTAAATATATGGAGGAATGTCATGGCCAATTCATTTGGTATTGATATTGGAACACAGAACCTAAAGGTTTTCAGTGGTTCTAACAATTCAATCACTAATATTAAAAACACAATTGCTATTGTTAATAAGAATCAGATGTATTCTTACGGAGATAGCGCATATTCTATGTACGAGAAGGCACCTGAGACAATCAATGTTTCTTTCCCAATCATCTCTGGTGTTATTGCAGATTTTGATAACATGCAAACATTACTTTTCCAGGTTTTAGAGCATGATCTTAAGGGTAAAATCAAAGGCAGCGATATCGTAGTTGCTGTACCAACAGATATTACAGAAGTAGAAAAGAAGGCTTTCGCAGATTTATTCAGCAAATCAAAGAACAAGCCTCATTCAATTCGCGTATGCGAAAAGCCTATAGCATCAGCTATCGGTCTTGGACTTGACGTATCAGAGCCAACAGGTGTTATGGTTGTTGACTTAGGTGCTGATACAACAGAAATCTCAGTTATCTCTTTAGGTGGCTTAGTTTTATCAGAGCTTCTTCCTTTCGGTGGAAACCAGATTGATGAATCTATCGTTACATACCTTAAGCGTAACTTTAATCTTGTGATTGGTCAGAAGACTGCTAGACAGCTTAAAGAAGAAATCGGCTCAGCTCTTGAGGGCAGAGGTGGTAAGCTTACTGTTGTAGGTAGAGACGTAGTCAGCGGCCTTCCAATCGAAATGGAAATCGAAAGCGACACAATCTACAACGCTATTAAGACAGATTTAGAGACATTCTGTACAAACGTAAAGCTTATCCTTGAAAAGGTTCCACCAGAGCTTGCAAAGGATATCGTTCATTCTGGTATCTATCTTACAGGTGGTACATCACAGCTTTATCAGCTTACAGATTTATTCTCACAGGTTACTAACATCAAGGTTAATGCCTTTGAGGATCCACAGGAGTCTTGTGTTAGAGGTTTAGGTCAGGTACTTTCAGATTCTAAATACAAGATTTACGGATATAGCATGAAAAATAGAATTTTTAAATAATAAAGAGGAAATATGAGACAAAGAAAAAACGGCGGAAGTATTCAAAGTAAATACTTACTCATGATTTTATCTATTCTTTGCGTAATGCTTTTATTCTTTAGCTATTCAACAAGTTTTTCAGGTGGGCCTCTTAAGACTATTGCTAACCATATGTTTATTCCTATGCAAAAGGGAATTGATTATATCGGAAGCAGCATTGCAGTTTCATCGGCCGATACAAAGACAAAAGATGAGCTTGTTAAAGAGAATGAAGAGTTAAGAGCCCAAGTCGATGATTTAAATTCGACTATTAGCAACATGGAGCTTAAGCTTAAAGAACTTGATGAGCTTCAGGATTTATACGATCTTGACCAAACATATTACGATTACGAAACAACAGGGGCTAGAATCATTGGTAAGGGAACCTCTAACTGGTTCAATACCTTCACCATTGATAAGGGTTCTAAGGATGGAATAGAAAAGAACATGAATGTCATTGCAGATGGCGGCCTTGTTGGTATTGTTTCATCTGTTGGCGAGTCTTATGCAGTAGTTAGAGCTATCATTGATGATACATCTAATGTCAGCGCAACTATTTCATCTACAGAAGACAATTGTATTGTTTCTGGCTCACTTGAAAGCATGACAAACGACAATCTTATTTTATTCTCTAATCTTGATGACGACGAAGATAAGGTTGCTATTGGAGATATTATTGTTACTTCAAACATATCTGATAAATATTTACCAGGTTTAATGATTGGATATGTTTCTAGTGTTTCATTAGACGAAAACGAACTTACAAAATCTGGAACAGTTACACCAGTAGTTGATTTTAAACATCTTTCAGATGTATTAGTTATTTTACAGCAAAAGGAGTCTTATCAGAAATGAGTGACGTTAAACAGCAAATTAAAAAAGTAATAATAATTGCTATCGTCATTTACGTAAGCTTCCTTCTACAAATGGGCGTTTTCAGTCGTCTTAGACTGGCGGGAGTTACTCCTAATGTCATCATTTGTATAGTTTCTACCTATGGTTTCATGAAGGGTAGAAGATATGGAATTTTAACAGGCTTCTTTTCTGGATTACTATTAGATATTTTTTCAGGAGGAATCTTCGGTACTTATGCATTAATTTACATGTATATCGGATTCCTCAATGGCTTGTTCAGAAAACAGTTTTTTGGTGATGATTTAAGATTGCCTATGATTTTAATTGGAACAAGCGATTTCATATATGGAATAATTACATTCTTAGTTTTATTTGCTATCAGATCTCAGCATGATTTTTACTTTTACTTGATGAATATCATTTTACCTGAGGTTGTTTATACTTTATTAGTATCCATTTTTGTTTATTATATTATTCTTCACTTAAACAATTGGGTAGAAAAATTAGAAAAGAAAGGTTCTGATAGAATTGGAAATTATTAAGGACTTTTTAAAAAACTTTTTATCATCACGTATTCGTGTAGTTTCAGTAGCAATGATTGCATTTGCTACTGTTCTTATTTCACGTCTTTTTTATTTACAGATTATCAACGGTAGTGAATACCAGGATAACTACAATCTTAAGCTCGAAAAAACAGAAACAATTCCAGCCACAAGAGGAAACATTTACGATAGAAATGGAAATCTGCTTGCCTATAACGAATTAGTTTATGCTGTTACCATCCAAGATAATGGTACATATAGTTCCAAAGCTGAAAGAAGTGAGAGCCTCAATAGGGAAATCGGTCGTATTGTAAAGAAGCTAGAGCAAAACGGCGACAGAATCGATAATAATTTTGGTATTTTTATTAATTCTTCAGGTCAGTATCAATTTTTAAGCTCTGGAACATCTTTACAACGATTTAGAGCTGATGTTTTCGGCAAAAACAGTATTGATGATCTAGAATATAACGAAAAACTTGGTTTTGATGAGGCTACAGCTACACCAGACCAAATCATTGATTATCTTCAGGGTGACAAGGTTTACAACATCTCTGACAAATATTCCAAGAAGCTTAAATATGAAATAATGGTTGTTCGTTACAATATGGGTCAGAACTCATATCAGAAGTACATTTCAACCGTTATTGCTTCAGATGTATCTCAAGAATCTGTTGCCTTCATCAAAGAAAACATTAACGAGCTTACAGGTGTTGATGTTGAAGAAAAATCCTTACGTAGATACGTAGATAGCGAGTATTTCGCTCATATCATTGGATATACAGGTCAGATTTCTACATCTGAATACAAGGAATTATCTAAAACAGATGAAAACGTAGAAACTACAGATGTAGTAGGTAAGTCTGGTATAGAAAAGTACATGAATGATTATCTTTCAGGTACAAAGGGCTATGAGACCATCTACGTAGATAGTGTTGGTAATACTATTGCAGAAGGAGAGTACAAGGCCTCTGAATCTGGTAATGATGTTTATCTTTCTATAGATATGGATTTACAAAAGGCAGCATACATTCTTCTTGAACAGGAGATTGCTGGTATTTTGTATTCCAAGATTCAAAACATAAAGGAATCTAATATCAATTCATCATCAGATGTTATTGTACCTATTTATGATGTTTATTATTCACTTATTAAAAACGGACTTATAGATATCAATGCCTTTTATGATGCTAATGCTTCTGATGTTGAAAAAACAGTTTTAAATGCTTATACAGCAAAAGAAAAAGAAGTTTTAAAAACATTACGTACTCAGCTTAGAGCTAACAACGAAGTGGTTTACAAGGATTTGCCAAAGGAATATCAGGCATATTCAACCTATATCGTTACACAGCTTAAAAGCTTAGGTGTATTTGATTCTAGCGCAATAGATACTTCTTCAGATGTTCAGACAAGTTGGACTTCAGAGGAGATGGCCGTAAATAAATATTTAATCTATGCAATTGAACAAAACTGGATTGATATTACAAAATACGAGTCTGAGGCAAAATACGCCGATACAGAAGAGCTTTACAAGGATTTAGTAGACTATGTAATAGATTATCTTTCTAATGATAGTAACTTTGAAAAGCTTGTTTACAAATATTTATTGTTAGATGATGGTATTACTGGTCAGCAGCTTTGCCAGATTCTATACGAACAGGACATTTTATCTAAGGATGACGAGGACTATGCTGCTATTTCTGGTGGTAAGATAACAGCCTTCGATTTCATGAAAAAGAAGATTAAATCTCTTGAAATCACACCAGGTCAGATTGGCTTGGATCCATGCTCTGGTTCAACTGTTATGATTGATACTAAAACAGGCGAAGTACTTGCCATGGTTACATATCCAGGTTACGACAATAATAAGTTGGCTAATTCAGTTGATTCTGATTACTATGCATATTTGACCAACAGTGCGTCAAATCCTTTGTATAACTATGCTACACAGCAGCGTACAGCTCCTGGTTCTACATTTAAGATTGTCAGCTCTACAGCTGGTCTTTCAGAAAATGTCATCACAACATCTTCTGAAATCGTGGACTTAGGTCAATTTACAAAGGTATCTAACAACCCTAAGTGTTGGATTTATCCTAGCAATCACGGAAGCATCAATGTTTCTGAAGCCATTAGAGATTCTTGTAACTATTTCTTCTACGAAGTTGGTTGGAGACTTGCTGGCGGAGATGGTGCTTATGATGACGTTAAGGGTATTGATAAGATTACTAAATATGCATCCCTTTATGGGTTAGATGAAACCACGGGAGTAGAAATAGAAGAAAATTCGCCACACATTGCTACCGAATACCCTGTCATGGCAGCCATCGGACAGTCTGATAACAACTTTACAACTGTTGGCTTAGCTAGATATGCTACAGCTATTGCAAGCAAGGGCAATGTTTACAATTTAACATTGCTTGATAGTGTAAAGGATGCGGATGGTAATGTAATTAAGAATTACAAGCCATCTATTAGAAACACTGTTGATGTGTTAAATAGCTCTGAATGGGATGCTATTCATTATGGTATGAGAATGGTTTGCGAATCATTATCTTCATTTAATGGATTCTCTGTTGAAGTTGCCGGTAAAACTGGTACTGCTCAGCAGGTTTCAAACCGTCCAAACCACGCTTTATTTATCGGCTTTGCACCTTATAATAACCCAGAGGTTTCAATAGCAACACGTATTGCCTATGGTTATACATCGCACAATGCGGCTGAAGTTTCTAAGGATATTTTAGCTTACTACTTTGGTGTTACTGAAACTGAGGATATTCTTGACGGCGAAGCAAACATTGTTTCAAACTCAGAAAACCAATTTACAGATTAAAATTACCGGAGAAGAAAAATGAGTAATGATGCTGTTATATTAAAAAGTAATAAATATGGACTAACTCTTCAGCTTGATGGAACCATTCCATTTGAAGAATTAGTTAGAAAGGTTTGCGAGAAATTTGCTTCATCAGCAGATTTCTTCGGCGAAACCTCTATGATTCTTGAAACTATCGGAAGAGAGCTTTCTAACGAAGAAGGAATGGTCCTGATTCAGGCCATTGAGCTTAATTCTAAGATCAAGGTCATTTTGTTAAACGAAAACAACGAATTAAAAGATACTAGAATGATGGGACAAATAGACCGCTTCTATAAGGACGATATTTTCGAAAATGCTAAAATCATTAGAGGAAGCGTTATCAAAGAAGAAATCGTTGAATCTGATTCCAGTCTGGTAATTCTTGGTGATGTTAAATCCAAGGCTTCAGTTAAGGCAAAGGGAAATATCATTGTCTTAGGAAGCCTGGAAGGAAAAGCACATGCAGGATATCCTGATAATACAGGCTGCTATATTGTTGCAGGTGATTTATCATCTAAGAATTTACAGATTGGTACTGTGACAGGCGAAATTAAGCTTCAGGAAAAATGGTCTTTACGAGTACGTAAGAAAGCCACTGAGCCAATGGGAATCACAGTGTGGAATAAAGAATTATTAGCTGAGCCTTTATCTAGCGGATTATTAAAAAGGATAAAATAAATGTTTCATAATTATAAATTTAAAAATCTAGATATTAAATTAATAATAGCCGTAATAGCACTTACAATTATTGGTATTTTTGTAATTGGTAGTGCTAACGAGTCAAATCAGCAAAAGCAGATTCTTGGTATGATTTTAGGCGTTATTGTAATGACTACTATGGCCTTAATTGACTACGATTTCTTACTTCATTTTCACTGGGTATTCTATGGCTTTGTTATAGCTTTACTGCTTTCAGTACTGTTATTCGGTGAAAAAAGTGGTGGTGCTACTAGATGGATTGATGTGGGAATCAGATTTCAGCCTTCCGAATTAGCCAAAATACTTCTTATTCTATTTTTTGCATGGTTTTTTATGATGTACGAAGAGGATATTAATAAGCCTAAAATTCTGGCTTTTACCCTTTTATTATCAGCACTTCCATTATTTTTAATAGAAAAAGAACCAGATTTGTCTACTACAATTGTCACAATGATGATTATTTGTGTTATGATATTTGTAACAGGAGTTAGTTACAAATTAGTAGGAACGGTTTTAGGTGTATCTATTCCATCAATAATCATTTTGTTGATTCTTGTCAGCCGTGAAGGTCAGACAATACTTGATGAATATCAGGGCCTTCGTATTTTAGCCTGGCTAAAGCCTGAAAAATATCCATCAAGCTCATATCAGCAACAAAACTCAATCATGGCTATTGGTTCAGGGCAGCTACTTGGCAAGGGTCTTGGAAACGAAGCCTTTGATTCAGTTAAGAACGGAAATTATATATCTGAACCTCATACTGATTTTATCTTTGCTGTAGCGGGAGAGGAGTTAGGCTTTATCGGTTCGGTAATAATCATCGCTTTAATATTCTTTATTACCTTAGAAATCCTTCTTATCGCTAAAAGAGCAAAAGATATTGCTGGAAAATTAATATGTGTTGGAATGGCTGCATTAATTGGCTTCCAAAGTTTTGTTAATATCTGTGTTGTTACAGGACTTATGCCTAATACAGGTTTACCATTGCCATTTGTGAGCTATGGTTTGACATCTCTTGTTACTGTGTATTTTGGTATTGGAATAGTTTTAAATGTTGGTCTTCAATCAAAAAATAATAATGGGAGGCTTTTTTAAATGAATATTGGATTAGTCGCACACGACTCAAAGAAGAAGCTTATGCAGAACTTCTGCATAGCCTACAGAGGAATCCTTAGTAAAAACGAAATTTTTGCTACCGGTACCACAGGACGTTTAGTTGAAGAGGTAACTAATCTTAACGTGCATAAATATTTAGCTGGTCACTTAGGTGGAACCCAGCAGCTTGGTGCACAAATCGAGCAAAATGAAATCGACTTAGTAATCTTTTTAAGAGATCCACTTACTGTGAAATCTCACGAACCTGATGTAAATAGTATTGTTAGAATCTGTGATGCTAACAATATTCCTCTTGCTACAAATTTAGCAACTGCTGAATTACTTATTAAATCACTTGATAGAGGAGATCTTGAGTGGCGTGAAATGTATAAATAAAATTTCTTCTATCCTTTTGATTTTTTGCATGTCTTTATCATTGGTAGCCTGTAAGGATAACAACAAAGATTCTGTTGCCACCTACAAAATGTATGATACCTCATCAGTTTATGGCATCACTCATAGCATGGCTTCCACTGATGTAGAGATGTTTGCAAAAGATTTATGCGTTGCTGGTACAGAAGACTTAGGTACATCTGCCGTTGATTCTCAGGTGGCAGGTGCAGCCGGAGCATTTAATATAACAGACCAGTCTGTTGTTTATGCTCAAAAGCTTCACGAAAAAATGTACCCAGCATCTACAACAAAAATCATGACAGCTTATATTGCCTGCCTTGAAGGAAATTTGGATGATTATTACACAGTAAGCGCAAATGCCGTCAAGCAGGATAGCGATTCATCTACAATCAATCTTAAAGAGGGAGATGTTATTTCCTTAAGAGATTTGCTTTACGGACTTATGCTTCGTTCTGGAAATGATGCTGCAATTGCTATTGCCGAAGGACTTTCTGGAGATGTAGAATCATTTGTGGATAAGATGAATAATACCGCCAAATCCATTGGTGCAACAAACACTCATTTCGTTACACCTAACGGATTACATGACGAAAATCACTACACAACAGTTTATGATATGTACCTCATTTTAAATGAGGCCATGAAAAACGAAACTTTTTACACAATCTTCACCGCTAGCAACTATACCGCCAGCTATACTAGTGGAGGTTCTGAAAAAACAGCTGAATGGAATACCACTAATCAATATACAACTGGGAAGATTACAACGCCAAGCGGTTTTACCATAATAGGCGGAAAAACAGGTACTACAGGTGCTGCAGGATATTGCCTTGTTTTGTTATCAGAAAATGAGGACCATGATAAAATTATATCCATTGTATTTAATGCAGATTGCCGCTCTAACTTATATTTATTAATGAACGAAATCCTTAGTAATTATTGTACGTAAATTACTATTTAGGTTTTTATAGTGTTATGCTATGATAAATATATAATAAATTTTAAGGGAGGTATTTGGACATGGTGGAAATTATTTCAGGCGAAAAGGGTAAAGGCAAAACAAAGTACTTACTTGACAAAGTAAACAACGACATCAAAAATGTTGATGGTTCAGTTGTTTACATTGACAAGAATACCAAGCACATGTATGAGCTTGATTCAAAGATTCGTTTGATTAACATGGGGGATTATCCAATCGAATCTTCTGGTGAGTTTCTAGGTTTTCTTAGCGGAGTTTTATCTCAGAATTCCGATATCCAAGAGGTTTTCCTTGATAGTTTTTTGACGGTTTCTAATATAAACGACAACGAAGCGTTGACAGAGGCCCTTGATAAGCTTGATGAAATTTGCAGCATGTTTAGTGTTAAATTCGTATTATCAGTTAGTAAAAATGAAAAAGATTTACCTGAAAATGCGAAGGAAAAGATTATCGTATCTTTATAATAAATAAATCTTAGGGCACGATAACGTGCCCTATAATTATGTATATATGAAAAATAAGAAGAATGACAAAATAATTAAATACCCAAGACAATACCATTTTTCAATCGGATTTATCATTATTGGTGTAATGTTTATTTATATGCTATATCACTTATTTACATACATTACCGCCGATAATATTACAATATACGAGGTTTCGCAGGGCTCTATATCAGCTAATCTTGAATATAATGCACTTGCAATCAGACAAGAACAGGTTATTACAGCAGAAAACAATGGTGACGTTTTATATCTTGCTGAGAACTTTGGTAAGGTTGGCGCTAAAACTCCGGTATATGCACTGGATACAACAGGAGAAATCCTATCATCCATAGAAGAATCTACTGCAAAATCTGAAATACAGCTTGATGAAGATTCTTATGCGAAATTACAATCAGTAGTGTCTAATTACATGCTAGGCTATGACCCAACTGATTTTATCAAGACATATTCATTTAAAAATGAATTAGAATCTCAGGTAGGACAGCTGTATACAGTTTCTGCAATGGAATCCATGGGAGATGCGCTGCAGTCAGCTATGTCAGCTGGTTCCTTTAGTATTTATAACAGTCCAGTACCTGGATTAGTTGTATATTCAGTAGATGGATTGGAAGATATTACTGTTGATTCATTTGTATCAGATTCTCTTGATATTTCCAACTATTCTGCGGTTAACCTAAAGGCCCAGGAATCAGTAGTTGCAGGGCAGGCTATATACAAGGTTATCACATCAGATCACTGGAATCTGGTAGTAGAAGTGGATAAGAAATTATACGAATCTCTTCAAGAAGAAAGCTATTTAAAAATAGAATTTTTGGAGGATGAGGTTGAAACCTGGACTACTTTAGATTTTACAGAAAAAGCTGGTAAGTATTACCTTATACTAGGTTTAGATGATTCTATGGACAGATATGCCGATTCAAGATTTGTCCATATTAAAATCATTAATAACAACATAGCAGGTCTTAAGATTCCTAATTCATCAATCGTTGAAAAGGAATTTTACACTATACCAAAGGATTATATGGTGCAGGGTAACAATGATGATGACGCTGGATTCTTATTAAAAACTGATAACGGAAATACAGTTATTAATCCTACTATTTACTATGAAACTGATGACTATTATTATATAGATGGTGAATCGGTATCAAGAGGCGACCGATTCGTAAAGCCTAATTCCAACGAAGAATATGTTATAGGTGCAGATATTGGAAAACTAAAAGGTGTGTTCAACGTTAATAAGGGCTATGCTGTATTTAAGCAGATAGAAATCCTTTATCAAAATGATGATTATTCAATCATCAAAACAGGAACAAGCTACGGTATTTCAATGTACGATCACATTGTTCTTCAGGGAGACGAAGTAGAAGAAAACACAATTATAAATTAGCACTAACAAGGAGCACCCATGAGAAAAGAAGAATTACAGAATAATTTAGCAGATGTAGAAAGAAGAGTAGCAGAGGCTTGCAAGCGTGCAGGTAGAAACAGAGATGAGGTTACTCTTATTGCCGTAAGTAAAACAAAGCCTGTTGAAGATTTACAGGTTATTTATGATGCAGGCATCAGAGAATTTGGCGAAAATAAAGTTCAGGAGCTTACAGGAAAGATTCCTGAGATGCCTGAAGATATCAACTGGCATTTAATCGGACATTTACAGAGAAACAAGGTTAAATACATTGTAGATAAGGTAAAGCTCATTCATTCTGTAGATAGCTATAGATTAGCTGAAGAAATAAATATTCAGGCTAAAAAGCATGGCGTAACTGTTCCAATCTTAATCGAGGTTAATGTTGCCAATGAAGAATCTAAATTTGGTGTTAGATACGAAGAGGCAAAACAGTTATGTGAAGAAATAGCTCATTTAGATGCTGTTCACATTAAAGGACTTATGACAATAGCACCAAATGTTGTGGTTCCAGAAGAAAATAGGGCAAATTTTCACAAAATAAAGGATTTAGCTGTTGACATAGCTGGCGAAAACATTGATAATGTAGATATGGATATTATATCTATGGGAATGACTAATGATTTTGAGGTTGCCATAGAAGAAGGTGCCACACATGTTAGAGTTGGCACAGCTATTTTTGGAGAAAGAAACTATAACATATAGTAAAAGAGGAGTAATACTATGTTTGAAAGAATGTTAGACGCAATGCATCTTAGCGATGATTACGATGACTATGATGACGATGAATTATTCGATGAAGAGGAAGACAAATCCTTCTTTAACAAGTTTTCTAAGAATAACGAAGACGACAGGCGTCCAGCTTTAAACAAACCCGCTGAAAGAGAATCTAGAGTTTCCAAGCCAGCGCCAAAGATTACACCAATGAGAAACAAGTCGAAAGGAGCTGTTATGGAGGTTTGTGTTATTAAACCATCTTCATTTGAGGATGCTAGAGAAATATCTGAAACATTGTTAGCAGAAAGAACTGTTTTGCTTAACATGAAGGGTTTAGATTTAGGAGTTGCCCAGCGTATCATTGATTTTACATGTGGTACTTGCTACGCAATTGATGGTAACCTTCAGAGAATTGAAGATTACATTTTCATCATAACACCTGCAGGAGTTGAGTTATCTGGTGATTTAGCAGGAATCGTAGATGCCTTCGACTTTACAGGAATTCAGACAGGCTTTTAAAATTTACACCAGGCTTTAGGGTCTGGTGTTTTTATTTATTAAATTTATTTTATATTTAACTTTTAAAACCTACTTGAATGTATAGCGGAGAATGAAAAATGAAAGACTTGATTATTAATTACGAAGGAAATCCCTGTTATAAGATTTGTTTTAGACCAAACTTTGATGATTTAATCCAAGTATTTAATTCTGAAGTAAATCATCAATATGATAAGATTTGTATTGTCACCGATTCAAATGTCTCTACACTATATCTAGACGATGTTATATCATGTTTTAATAATATCAGTGATAAAGTTTTCTCTTTTATCTTTGAAGCTGGCGAGGCTTCTAAGAATCTTGATACCGTTAACATGTTATATGAACATTTAATTATTAATAAGTTCACTAGAAATTCATTGCTTGTTGCTTTAGGCGGTGGAGTAGTTGGAGATTTAACTGGTTTTGCTGCATCTACATTTTTAAGAGGAATCGATTTTATCCAAATTCCTACAACACTGTTATCTCAGGTAGACAGCTCTGTAGGTGGTAAAACAGGTGTAGATTTTAAAGGTTATAAAAATATGATTGGGGCTTTTTATATGCCTCGTCTTGTATATATGAATATTGGGACCCTTTCCACATTGGATGATAATAACTTTGCATGTGGTATGGGAGAGGTTATAAAAAGTGCTTTGATTGCTGATAAGGATTTTTACGAATGGTTAAAATCTAAACATGATTTAATATCTTCAAAGGACTACGAAGCCCTTTCTTATGCAGTAAATAAATGCTGCCAGATTAAAGGTCACATAGTAGAAATTGATCCTAAGGAAAAAGGCATTAGAGCTTATCTCAATTTTGGACATACCTTAGGCCACGCAATTGAAAAGCTAAGTAACTTTAGTCTAGGTCATGGTCAATGTGTTTCTCTTGGTATGGTAAGTGCCCTATATCTATCTGAAAAGTTAGGGAATATAACTAGTTCAGAAATTTTAGATGCAATTAATATGCTAAGAGAGTATAATCTACCTGTTGCTGTTCAAGGATTAGATGATTACGATGTTTTAGCAGCATCTAAATCTGATAAAAAGATGGCGGATTCAAAAATCAAATTTATAGTATTAAAAAATATTGGCGAAGCTGATTCCTATATGGATTTTTCGGATGAGGATTTAGTTTTTGCTATAAATAAGGTGTTAGAATAATGTTTTACAGAAAAAAGAAAATTACTTCATTTATTTTTGCATTATCGGTAGTATTAGTATTAATTTTATTTGACCAGTTTACAAAAGACCTTGCTGTTGAATTCCTAATGAATAAGGAAGATGCTGTATTAATTCCAGGAGTTCTTCAATTACATTATTTAGAAAATACTGGAGCGGCTTTTTCGTTACTTCAGGGACAACAGATATTATTTGCGATTATCACTCCAATTTTAATTCTTTTCATTATTTACATGTTAGTTATAATGCCAAGAACTAAAAAGTTTAACATACTCAATTATGTATTATTATTCTTAATCGCAGGTGCTATTGGAAATTACATAGATAGAATCATCAATCATTACGTTGTAGATTTTATATATTTCTCTCTAATTGATTTTCCAGTATTTAATGTTGCAGATTGTTATGTGACAGTAAGTGTAATCGTTTTATTTATCTTGGTATTATTCTATTACAAAGATGAAGATTTCGAGGAAATAAAGAAAAACATAAGGATTAGAAAGAATGGATGAATTTAATCTTTCAATTGAAGATTCGTCTGATGAAGGTATTCGCATAGACAAATATCTTGCATCAGCACTACCAGAAAAATCACGAAGCTACTATCAAAAAGCCATTGATAGTGGCTTTGTTTTAGTTAATGGAAAACAGGTCAAATCCAAATATCAAACAAAGCTTGGTGATGATATTGTTGTCAGCATCGAACCCGTTAAAGAAATCGATATCGAACCGGAAGATATTCCTATCGAAATTTTATACGAGGATGATGATGTTATTGTTGTAAATAAGCCAAAGGGCATGGTGGTTCATCCTGCTCCAGGCCATTATAGCGGCACTCTTGTAAATGCACTTATGTATCACTGTAAGGATTCATTATCAGGCATCAATGGGGAAATTCGTCCAGGTATTGTGCATCGTATAGATATGAATACAACTGGCTCTCTTTTGGTTTGCAAGAATGATAAAGCTCATAATGATATTGCAGCTCAGATTAAGGTTCATTCCGTTAATAGAATTTACAAGGGAATCGTTGTTGGAAATTTCAAAGAAGAAGAAGGCACCATAAACGCTCCTATTGGCCGAAATCCCAAGGATAGAAAGAAGATGGCTGTAGTAAGTGATGGAAGAGAAGCAATCACTCATTTTACCGTTTTAGAGCAATTTAAAGGGTATTCTTATGTTCAGTTTAAACTTGAAACTGGAAGAACACATCAAATTCGTGTGCACATGGCTCATATTGGCCATCCGTTGCTTGGAGATGACGTTTACGGTAAGCCGGTTAAGAATTTACAAGGACAAACTCTTCATGCTCAGACATTAGGCTTTATTCAGCCAACATCGCGAGAATATGTGGAGGTTAACGCACCTTTACCTGCATATTTTGAAGATTTGCTTGCAAAATATGAAAAAATGAAATAAAAAGTTACTGGTAATTAGATTTTTATCTATGCCAGTAACTTTTTTATTAATTTAATATTATTTGAATAGCGTGGTTCATTTTTTATTTAATGGTCAGTACCTATACCAAATTCTTTATTTTTTTCTGTGGTAGCTTTCACATCTTTAACTGTAATAAGGTTATCAACTACATTATGCCTATAAAGTGCATTTGCAATCCTTTCACCAATAAAATAACTAAATGGCCAGTTGCCAGGATCTGCTTTGAATTTCGGAATTACAAGCACAATTTCTTTTTCCCCATTATATTGAGCTGTTTTTATCTGATCAATTAAATCGTCCATAATCATTTCACATTTTTCATATGGAATATTTGAGAAGTTATAACGAGTATACAGGTTTCCAGGTTTAATAAATAAACAAAGTATTGTTCCTGCTAAAATCAATGGTAATTTTGTTTTCCTGCTGTCAGCCTTGATTAATTCATTTAAACAAGCAATCATGCCCATAAATAAATAGAAGAAAGTACAAATTGCAACTTCAGTTCTAATTGCATAAGTAGGTTCTGAGGCAGAACTTAATAGTATTATATAAATTAAGTTGAATACTATGTAAAGAATGAATCTTATTGCGGTATCATTTAATTTCTTATCATTTAATTTCTTATCATTAAGCTTATACCAAGAGTAGAAAACAACTACATCTAAAATAGTAATAAAAATATTTTTGTAGATTAAGCTTAAAATGCCAATAAGTAAAGCCATTGGTAGTGTTAATATAAAACTCTTATGAATACTGTCAGCTCTGCCACCTGTAGTTTCAATAGCATTGGCTCCAAACCAACAAATTATAATAATAAGTTCTAGCCAGTTTTCTGTACAGTATGATTTGAGTTCAAATTTTTTATTGTTGATTTCCTTTATAAGAGTTAATAATAAATTTGAACCAATATAAGTAGCCAAAACAACACATGAAAATAGATTAGAATTTATAGCAAAGTACAAACCTACAAAGACAATAAGCTTATGAAATAAATTACTATTTTTGAACCATTCTTTAACTCCACCATAAGACATAAAATGCATTACAAGTATAGCATTTAGAATAGCTGATAAAGTATAGTAATGAAAGCATGTCAGATTAATAGAACCTAATAAAAAATAATTATTATTGCCTTTAAATATATGAGAAATAAAATGAAGTAATATAAATAAAAATCCGTAGGCAATGCTTCTATTTAAGGAAGCAAAATTACGCTTATAGAATAAAACAACAAATTGCACAAAATACATGGTGAGTAAAATGCTTGCAAAAAGACCATGTGCTAACGATAAAGATCTAAAATAGTTATTTGTTATAGGATATAAAACATAAGCTCCAAAATAGGAAACTAAAGGCAGTGTAGTTTCTGGAAAAACTCTTATTGGATTCCAGTCGTGTAAAATTGGAATAGGCTTACGTAACGAATAAATATATAACCAATCATCAGCATCATAAACAGTTAATGGATTTATAAAACTAAAAAATACCAATAAACCAAGGAAAATGATAAGTGTAAATAGATAAATTTTCCAATATATTTTTACCATAAAATATTTTTCTCCTTCAAATACGCAAATACAGCTCCACGATTATAGTTCAATATACAATAAAATTGTGACTAAATTGGAAAATTTAAATTACATATATTTGGTCATATTATCACCTATACTTTATATAACTATTGGTCGCTTCGTCTAAAATCTACTGCATTACGTGCTTGAAGCTTGTGCTCGTCTTCAATGGCAGCATAGTAGTCGATAGTAGTATTAATATTTTCGTGGCCTAGTACATCTGCTACCAAGCGGATATCGCCGGTTTCGCGATAAAGGGCAGTACCGTAGGTACTTCTAAGCTTGTGGGGAGTGATTTTCTTGTTTGGAACTACAATTTTAGCGTATTTTTTCACTAAATTCTCAATTGCATCTACACTAATTCGTTTACCCTGTAAAGAATAGAAGAGAGCAGTTTCATGGCCTTCAACAGGTTTAATATATTCCCTTTCACCGTTAATATAGTCTTTTAGGACTTCTGCAACATCGTCATTGAAGTAAATAATATCCTGTCCGCCACCCTTTCGAACGATTGTTAAAGAATTAACATGAAAATCAACGTCAGTTAAATCCAAACCGTTGCATTCACTGACACGAATACCTGTGTTAAGCATTAATGTAAGGATTGCCAGGTCGCGGCCACGTGTTTTTTGGTTGTATTTGCGTTGGCGTTCAGATGCGAAGGCATTTCCGTCATCAATTGCCTTTAATATGGACTGAACCTCGTAATTATTCATTCGTACGATGTTTTTATCTTTTTTAAGC
>ODAI010641389.1_pt1 | contig 30467 bp, 15 predicted proteins | sample 1539321 | NCBI WGS metagenome assembly ODAI01 (sample SAMN02144231, study PRJEB22623) | gut metagenome | biome: sheep rumen | host: Ovis aries | place: New Zealand
AGGATGTCGTCAGCCTGCTCGACAACGGGAGCGACGGGGGCGAAGCAGAATACATCGTTGTATCCGTCACCACCGGCGATTTCCTTGAGAAGACCCACGGGATCATCGGTAGCGCCCGTGTTGACGTACTTGAGTTCGATTCCCCTTGATGCGGCGAACTCCACGGTATAGAGGGATGCAGCCCTGTCGAGCCTCTCCTGGTTGATATCGGTAACCACGAGAAGTGAAGGCTTGCGGTCCTCACGATGGAGAACATAGTTGATGGCTGCGAGACCCATGGGGCCTACGCTGGCCAGGAGAGCCATCTTGCCACCGTCCTTGATTTCCATGCTGTGGACATAGGAACCGGGAGTGGTGTGATAGTTGGCGTGCATAGCGCCGATAACACAGGAGAGGGGCTCACTGAGGGATGCGGGATAAAAGCCCTTTCCGGTGAAAGGAAGGAGGCATCCGCATGCCATGACCTCGTTGGGGATCACTACGTACGTAGCGTCACCGCCGATATGGGGGTATGAATAACCGGGAGCTGAGTAGATTCCCACAGGACCGCCTGCGTAGTTCATAGCGGGCTGGATGGAGAATTTGTCACCGGATTTGAACTGGCCCTGCCATTTGGCACCGACCTCAACGATCTCACCTGAGAACTCATGTCCGATGATGGTAGGATTCTGGGCGATGTCGCGGGGAACCCTCTTGTGGGTGTCGGCCTGGTGGGCAGCCTTGTAAGAAGACATGCAGATGGAGTCACTGACCACCTTCGCAAGGATTTCATCATCCTTGATTGCGGGCAGCTCGAACTCCTCCAGACGGAGGTCTTCCTTGCCATAGAGGCGTACTGCTTTTGTTTTCATTGTATTTTGCGTTTTTATTTGTTTGTCCGTTATGCGAGCATGACCTGACCTCCGGTAACAGGGATAGCCTGTCCGGTTTCACCGGTCTGCTCAATTGCGTAGAAGATAGCCTTGGCTACATCCGTAGGGTTGCAACCCTTGCGCATGGGAACCTGTGCCAGGTAGAAATCCTTCACATCCTGTACGGTCTTCGCTCCGGGAACCTTTCCGGCTGCCAGGTACTGTACGAAGAGACCGTTCTCGGGATTGCTCCAAAGCGGTCCGTCGTAGAAGTTTCCGGGGCAGATGCTGTTCACCTTCACGCGGAAAGGAGCGAGTTCAAGGGCGAAGGACTGGGTAAGTCCGATTCCGCCGAACTTGCCGCCGGCATAAGCGAAGTTGGCCTTGGAGCCGCGGAGTCCGCTCTTGGAGTTGACCTGGATGATGTCGGCGAAGTACTCGGGATCGTATGCTGTCTCGATCTTCATCACGTGGGAAGCGACCTTTGCGCAGTAGAAGTATGCGTTGTAGTTGATCTTCGTCACGAACTCGAAGTTCTCGGGAGTCATAGCCTCGAGACCACCTGCACGGAGAACGCCGGCGTTGCTTATGAACGTGTCAAGAGCGCCGAAGTTTACGATAGTGGTCTTGATGAGGTTCTTGAGGCTGTCCATGTCGCTCACGTTGGTCTTCACGAATATCGCCTTGTTGTTCTTGGCGATAGCGTTGAAGTTGTCGGCTGTCTTCTGTCCTACGACCTCGTTGAGGTCAGCCACGACGATATTTGCGCCCTGTCCCATGAGGACACGTGCGATACCCTCACCGAATCCCTGTGCGGCACCGGTGACGATGATCGTCATGCCTTCAACACGACCCTTGGAAGAACCTGCAGCGACTTTGCGGCGGTAATTCTCAACCTCCCAGTTGTCGATGAAGTCAATCCAAGCCTTCTCCATGGCGTGCTCTCCGCCGAAGCCCTGGGCATAGCAGGCGACTTTCATCGCATCGAGGAAGACCTCGGTGATGATCTGGGCGTTCTTGGCATGGTCACCAACGGCAACAAGGCCGATTCCCTGGACAAGGAGAACCTTGGGGGTATGTCCGCGACGGGCTACATACTCTTCAATCTTGGCCTCGGCATCCTTGATGAGAGCCTCGGCTGTCTCACCGCAAACGCAGATATACTCGCTCTTGCAGTAGACGATGATGTCTGGTGTGAAAGGAGCGCTGATCTTCTTCAACATCTCCTCTGAAGACATGAAGGCGTCAACGAGGGCGTTCTTGGTGATCTTGAGGGTCTTGAGGCCTCTTCCGCTACGGGAAAGGATCTGACGGATGGCGGGGATGACCTCGGAGACCTCGTCGCAGATTTCGCTTTCACCTTCGGGGAGAGCGTTGGTTGCCGCAGCGAGTTTTGCGATCATTCCGTCGTAGATGGCGTCAATCTCTTCGGGAGTATTGGCACCCACGAATACGCCATGGTTCTGGAGGAAGATGACCTGAGGCTCAACGCCTTTGGCCTTCTTGTACTCCTGGATTCTGTCATAAACCTTCTTGAAGAGGGTGTATCCGGGATCAGTATACTCGATATAAAGAGCGTCGGGGAAAAGCTCAGCGCACTTTGCGGCAGCATTCACCGAGCACATGAGACCATTCACGAGAGTGGGATGGAGGTGTACGATGAAAGCGTAGTTGATGCAGTCATGCATGGAGGTTTCCACTGAAGGACGACGGTCCTTTGTGATGCAAGCGGCTGCGAGGTCATTCTTCACCTGAGCCTCACGCTCAGCAGTGTCCTGGCTGTAAACCTTCTCTCCCATGGGGGCGAGGAGAGCCCTGTCAAGAATGGCGAAACCGTTTTCGTCGATGGTGGCGAGGGCGTGGCCGCTGGCCTTGACCCAAAGACGGTCAGCAGTCTTGAATGAAGTGTTCCCGCCTCCCGCTATGACGAAGCGGGAATCCTGTCCGTATTTGCGGGAGATTTCGATAAGCTGTTCTATCTGTTTCATTTTGCTGTTCTACTGTAATACGGTTTTCTGGATCAGCTCGTCTCCGGCGTCGATGGAATCGATACCGGCCTGATGGGCTGCCACAATGCATGCTCCACGGTAATTGATAGCACGGAGAGTCTCGCTGAGGGATTCGGCGTCACGGGTACGGAGGCGGATGGGCTCCAATGCGGGAGTGTTGTGCTCCGAACCGAATGTCACCGTGAATCCTTCGTCCTGCAGATATCCCGCATAACGCTCAAGCACTGCCGTAGTGTTACGTGTCGTTATGAATTCCACGGAGCGGAATCCCCTCTTCTTGAGTGTATCGCAGGCCTTCATGAGGTCACCCTCGAAGTCCGTGAAATTACCTTTCGCGTCATCGGCGAGGAAAGGATATGTGGGAATACCGCCGGCGGCTTCGATTATCCTCTGGACAGTCTCCATGGGGAGGAAAGCCTTGGGATCTTCGGGAACGAAGGCGGCGCCTCCGGACTTGAGGAGGTTTCCGCGGATCTCGTTCTCGACTGCGGCGTCATTGTCAAGGGAGGACTTGAGAGCCTTTCCACCGAACACCCTCTCATAGAAGGAGAGCTTGTCGGCATCGGAAGCGAACTTCTCAGCCACGGCCATTCTCAAGGCCTTGGCCAGATGACGCTCACGGATGGAACCGCGGGTAAGTTTTTCTTCAACGTCCTTGAAATTGATGTTGAAGCCGGCCTTGATGGAATCGAGATGCTCATTGAGTTTTCCGCACATCCTTTCGACCTGGGCGTTGGATTCAGCCTTGACCGCAGCAAGCTGCTCGGCTTCCTTACCCTTGAGGATGATCGGATACGCAAGTCCCTTTCCGCTGAGATAGGTTCTGCCGGGGTTGTTGGGGTCGTTGACCCTCAGGCCGGCGGCCTGATCCTCGCTGTTGAGGGAAATGAACTCAATATTGAAAAGAGGGAAGAGGTGGCGACGGCCACACTCTTCACTCCATTCTTTATATCCATCAAGAGAATAGAAATCGTTTATGCCGACAACACCTACTCCTTCGGCAGCCGCCATGTCCAGTGCCTGAGTCACTCCTGTGAATGCACTGAACGAATAGGGAGTGTGCATGTGGGCGTTTACGTCTATTATCTTTCCCATTTTCTTCTGATGGTTTTAGACACCCTTCTTTGCGCGGAGGATCTGCTGAGCGGTTGTCATGTTCGATGTGGGGACGTAGTCCTTCAGAGGGAGCATCTTCTCGTTGATTGCATCGAGGAACCAGCTCGGCTGAGGGAAGAACGCCTCTTCGAGTTCGTGGCAAGGGGTGATCCAGTTGCGTGAACCGAGGACAACGGGAGCTGCATCGAGGTAGTCGAAGCAGAAGTCCGCGATGTTGGCTGCGAGGTCGTTGAGGAATGATCCGCGTGCGCAAGCGTCACCGGCAATGATGATACGGCCGGTCTTCTTGACGGACTCGATGACCTTCTCGTAGTTGAAAGGAACGAGGGTACGGGCGTCGATGACCTCAGCCTCGAGACCATATTTCTCCTTCAGTTCATCAGCTGCCTTGAGTGCACGGTAGAGAGTTGCACCGATCGTGAGGAAGGTGACATCCTTACCGACCCTCTTGACATCGGGCTCACCGAGAGGAATCTCGTAATACTCTGCGGGAACACCACCCTCGTGGAACTGTTCACCGATACCGTAAAGCCTCTGGCTCTCGAAGAAGATGACAGGGTCAGTTCCCTGGAGAGCGGAGTTCATAAGACCCTTGGCATCGTAAGGAGTTACAGGGAAGACGACCTTCAGACCCGGGATATGGGTGCAGAGGGAAGTCCAATCCTGTGAGTGCTGAGCGCCGTACTTCGATCCTACGGAAACCCTCACGACAACAGGCATCTTGAGGATGTTTCCGGACATTGCCTGCCACTTGGGAAGCTGGTTGAAGATCTCATCACCGCAGCAACCGAGGAAGTCGCAGTACATGATCTCAGGGATGACACGGCCACCGCACATGGCATAACCGATAGCTGTTCCGATGATGGCAGCCTCTGCGATAGGAGAGTTGAACAGACGATGGTAAGGGAGAGCCTCGGTAAGTCCACGATAGACTGCGAATGCACCACCCCACTCACGGTTCTCCTCACCGTATGCGATGAGGGAAGCGTCCTTGTAGAAACGGTCGATGACAGCCTCGAAGACACCGTCGCGGAAGTTGTAGCTCTTCATGCTGCTGACGGGCTTGCCGTTCTTGTCAAGATAGAAACGCTCCTTGCCGGCGATCTGCTTGACCCTGGGGTTCTCCTCCATAGGATGGTTGACCTCAGGAGTAGCGTCGCTGAGGGAATCGATGCTCTGGTTGGAGAACATCATGTCACCGAGAAGCTCGTTGTCCTTGACGAGGTCCATACGAGGAGAAACGGTCTCATCGATGGCGAGCTTGTACATCTCGAAGATGACGCCCTTCATGTCAGCCTGGATCTTGTCGAGATCTTCCTGAGAAGCGACACCGGCCTCAATGAGGTTCTTTCCGAATGCCACGATGCAGTCTTCAGCCTCCCATGCGGCGATCTCTTCCTTCGTACGATAAGAAGACTGGTCGGATGGTGAGTGACCTGAATAACGGTAGGTGACGACATCCAGGAGGCAAGGTCCTTCCTTCTTCTCGAGGAGAGCTTTCTTGCGGCGGAATGCGTCGATGACTGCGAGAGGATTGTAACCGTTGACCCTCTCAGCATGCCAAGCCTCAGGGTTGAAGCCTGCGCCGAGTCTTGCGGGGAATGTGTAACCCATGGTTTCACCCTTGGTCTGGCCACCCATAGCGTACTGGTTGTCCATGACATTGAAGAGAACGGGGAGACCGCCCTTCATGTCACCTTCCCAAAGAGTGTTGAACTGGTCCATTGAAGCGAAGGTCATACCCTCGAGGACCGGGCCGCGGGCCATAGCACCGTCACCGAGGTTGGCGACGACGATACCCTTCTTGCGGTTGACTTTCTTGTAGAGAGCGGCACCTACTGCGATAGAACCTGAACCACCTACGATAGCGTTGTTGGGATAGATTCCGAAAGGAGTGAAGAAGGTGTGCATTGATCCGCCGAGACCCTTGTTGAAACCGGTCGTACGTGCGAAGATCTCAGCCATTGCTCCGTAGAGGAGGAAACGGATACCGAGTTCCTTGGTCGTTCCGTTGAATCCCTTCTTGGCGACAGCTACGGTAGCGCCATCCCAGAACTCGTCCATAATCTTCTGAAGCTCAGCATCAGGAAGGATTTCGATGGAACGGAGACCCTTGGCGAGGATCTCACCGTGGGAACGGTGGCTTCCGAAGATGAAGTCATCGGTATCAAGGTTGTAGGCCATACCTACAGCTGCAGCCTCCTGGCCGGCTGAAAGGTGGGCGGGACCGGGGTTGTTGTACTCGACTCCGTTGTAACCACCGGTTGTCTTGACGAGGTTGAGCATCGTCTCGAACTCCCTGATGGTAAACATATCGCGGTAGATATGGAGGAGGTCTTCCTTCGTGAAGTTGCCTTCTTTGAGTTCATCCTTTACGGTCTTGTTGTAGGCCATTACAGGGATTTCGGGGAAGACTATCTTGTGATCCTCAGGACGCAGGGTCTTCTCGGGATCGATATAAAGTGACTTGGGCATATTATACTATTTGACTGTGAATACTGTTTCTTTGAGAATTTCTGATACTGTAGGGTGAGGGAATACGACTTCCTTGAGCTGCTCGACCGTCATCTCCTGCTCGATAGCGATGCAGGCGCTGTGGATCATCTCTGAGCAGGGGTTACCCATCATATGGACACCGAGGACCTCGTGATACTTGGGACCCACGAGAACCTTGCAGATGCCTTCTCCCCTTTCGTTCTCGGCCACGAACCTTCCGGAATAAGCCATAGGGAGCTTGACGACCTTGTATTCGATGCCCTTCTTGGCAGCCTCAGCCTCGGTAAGACCGACACCTGCGACCTCAGGATTGGTATAAACAACACCGGGGATGGCGTTGTAACGCATATGGTCAGCCTGTCCGCAGATATTGTTGACGGCGACTTCGCCTTCGCGGCTTGCGGTATGTGCGAGCATTGAGAATCCGGTAACGTCTCCTGCAGCGTATACGCCGGGGATATTCGTACGCATCTTCTCGTCAACCTTGATTCCGTAAGGCCGTCCGGCGGGATTGAGAGCGAGCTCAACACCGAGATTCTCGAGGCCATAGCCCTTGAGAACGGCACGACGTCCGACGCTGACAAGGATCTTGTCACCGCTCACGCGGCAGACCTTTCCTTCGGGATCCTCGTATACGACGGTATTGCCCTCGATTCCGGTAACCTTGCAGCGGAGGCAGAACTCGACACCCCTCTTGGCATAAACGCCCTGGAGCATCTGGCTGATTTCATCATCCATGGGTCCAAGGATCTTGGGCATCATCTCGACGACGGTAACCTTTGTTCCGATGCTGTTGAAGAAGCTTGCGAATTCCATTCCGATGACACCGCCACCGATGATTACAAGCTCCTTGGGCTGCTCGCGGAGTGAGAGGATTTCCCTGTTGGTGACAATCACATCACCTGCCTCCTTGAGACCGGGGAAAGGAGGAACGACAGCCTCGGAACCTGTGCAGATGAGCAGGTTGCGGCTCTGATACTCCTTGCCTTCGCACTCGATGGCGATACCCTCTGAAGAACGTCCCTTGATCATGGCGTCTCCCTTGACTATCTCAGCCTTGGCGCCCTTGACTCCGGCTTTGACACCGCCGACGAGTTTCTTGACGACTTTCTCCTTGCGGTCAATGATCTTTCCGAAATCGAATCCGGCACCATCGACGCTGACACCATACATGTCAGCATGCTTCGCATAATCATAAACCTTGGCACTGTAGAGCAGTGTCTTGGTGGGGATACAGCCTTCGTTGAGGCATACTCCACCCAGTTCCCTCTTCTCGAAGAGGACAACTTTCAGTCCCTTTGCGCCGGCGCGTTCAGCCGCGACGTATCCTCCGGGACCTGCACCGATAATTGCAAGATCGTACATTATATATAAAAGGTATTAGAATTCAACTTCGAGGTTCTCGATTTCGGTAGCGACCTGCTTGAGGAAACGGGTCGCCTCTCCGCCGTCGATAGCCCTGTGGTCATAGGTAAGGCTGAGGCCCATGTAAGGAACGAAGCCGTATACTCCGCCGCCGAGGTCCTTGGGACGTGCGACGATGGTTCCGACACCGAGGATAGCGCTCTGAGGAACATTGATGATGGGAGTGAACCACTCGACTCCGTAACCTCCGAGGTTGGAAACGGTGAAGGAAGCGGCCTCGCTTGAAAGAAGGTCGGGATTGATGGAACCCTTCTTGCAATCGTCGGCGACTTTCTTGAGGTTCTTTGAAAGACCCACGATATTGAGGTCCTCAGCGTTCTTCACTGCAGGAACCATAAGTCCGCGCTCCGTATCGACAGCGAGACCGAGGTTGACGCTGTTGAAGATGCGCATAGCGTCACCGAGGCAGTGTGAATTGAGGTTCGGGAATTTCTTGAGAGCCTTGATGACAGCGTAGCAGACGAAGTCGTTGATGGTGATGTTGGCGTCGATCTGGCCCTCTTCGAGAGCCTTCTTGGCTTTCTTGCGGAGAGCCTGGATACGGCGGGCGTCAGCACCGAGCATATGGGTAAGCTGTGCGGAATTCTGGAGAGAATTGTACATCGACTTGGCGATGAGCTTACGCATATTGGACATCTTGACAACCTTGAACTCTTCACCTTCACCGGCGATGTCGGTATGGTTGGCCTGCCAAACTTTGAGGTCGCCACCCTTGACCGCTCCGGCAAGACCTGCGCCCTGTGCGGGAGCGACAAGACCGCCTTCGGCCATCTTGGCTTTTGCGAGACCTGTGAGTTTGCCCTGGGCTGCGGCTGCGGCTTCAACATCCTGCGCGATGATGCGTCCGTGAGGACCGGAACCGGCGATTGCGGATGTGTTGACGCTCTTCTCAGCGGCTATCATCCTAGCTCTGGGAGATACGGGAGCACCTTCCACTACGGGAGCTGCAGGAGCAGCGGCGGCAGCGGGAGCTGCGGCTGCAGGTGCCTCGGGTGCGGCAGCTGCGGGAGCCTCAGGAGCGGCAGCGGGAGCTGCGGCACCTGCTCCGTCGGGAGCGAACTCCGCGAAAGACTCGCCTTCGTTTCCGATAACCATAACGTTGGTGAGAACAGGAATCTCATCACCGTCGTTGAAGAATATTGCGAGGACGGTTCCGTCAAATTTTGACTCCTCCTCGAAGGTAGCCTTATCTGTTTCGTAGCCGAAAAGGACGTCACCGGCCTTTACTTTGTCACCTACCTTTACTTTGAATTCGGAGACGATGCAGCTTTCTACAGACTGGCCCTGTTTGGGCATTATTACTGGATTTGCCATTATGTTAGAATTATTTGTGTCTCTCCTTGCGAGACTATTGAATTGTTATTAGGCGAGAAGTTGGGGAAGGAAGGTCGAGAAAACGAGAACGACCAAACCGATGACAAGAACGGTGATGGTCTTCTTTGAGCAGCCTTTCCACTCCTTGAGGATAATTCCCCAAACGTTGCTGAATGTTACATTGAGAGCCATGAGGATACAGAATGCGAGAGTCATCATGGTAGGGTACTCCGTGAAGAATCCCTTACCGAGGCTCAGGCCGAAGAACTGGCTGTACCACAGGAGACCTGCCAATGCACAGAAAATAAGGTTGTTCCCCCAAACGTTGCCTTTCTTGTAATCACCCCAAGTCTTGTTCTTGGTATTCTGCCAGAAGCAGTAAACGGCGTTTGTGACAAAACCTCCGATGGTGACGAGAAGTGTGGCGGGGAGAGTCTTGAAGATATCCTGAGTCTCGGGGAAGTTGATCTCCTTACCGAATTCGAGACCGACATTGAAACAGCCGCTCATGAAACCGGCCAGAAGAGCGATGGCAAGACCCTTTGAGAAGTTGAAGTCCTTGACGGCCTTCTTTTTCTCTTCCTCAGGAAGGGAAGCGGCTTTCATTCCACCGGCAACTCCGATGATGGCGATACCGAGAAGCATCACGACAACACCGATGATGACGGCCCAGGTAAGGGACTGCAGAGCGTTGAGTTCAGGGAAGAAGATGTTCAGCAGAACCGGACCCATGATGGTTCCGAGACCGGAACATGTTCCCAGAGCGATGCTCTGTCCGAGTGCGACACCCAGATACCTCATCGAAAGACCGAAAGTAAGGCCACCGATTCCCCAAAGGACTCCGAAGAAGATAGTCATCCAAAGGTTGAATGAGGGGGCATTAGAGAACAGTTCACCGAGAGAGTGGCCAGAAGGAACGGCCAGCAAAGCTCCGATGAGAGGGAAGACGAGCCATGCGAAAACGCCCTGGACAATCCAGTAGCTCTCCCAGCTCCACTCCTTGATCTTGTTGATAGGAACATAGCTAGAGGACTGGCAGAATGCGCCAATCGCTATAATGAGGAGTCCTATTATCAGATTCATATTTCAGGGGATGTTAAGTTGACGATATTTCAGCGCAAAAGGCCCCTTTCGGGGCCATATGCTCTTAAATCAATTACCTCTTGGAAGTTACGTCCTTCTCGTACTGCTCGATGCAAGGGATGAACTCTTCACCCACAGGTACACCGTTCTTGAGGTTGAAGTAATCGAAGACGGCTCCGAAAGGAAGGCTCTTGGCCTCTTCCATGAGGGCGAGTCTCTGGAAGAACTCTCCCTTGTCCTCGTACTCGCGGAGTTTGGCGACGGGCTCGAGGAGAGCCTGGAGAATGCACTTCTGGGTAGCACGTGTACCGATTACGTAAGCACCGATACGGTTGATGGAAGCGTCGAAGTAGTCAAGACCGATGTGAGCGCGGTCGAAACCGTCGTTGCGGACGAGCTCCTTGAACAGGTCGAGGGTCTGGTCGTTCATGATGGTCACGTGGTCGGAGTCCCAACGGACAGGACGGCTGACGTGGAGCATGAGCTCAGGAACGTACATGAGAAGGGTCGAAACGAAGTCGGAAACATTCTCAGTGGGCTCGTAGTGACCTGTATCGAGGGTGTAGATGTACTTACGGGTTGCGCAGTATGCGGTATAGAAGTCGTGTGAACCTACGGTGTAGCTCTCAAGACCGATACCGAAGAGCTTGGCCTCGAAGCAAGCCTTCATGTCGGGAAGGTCTTCCTTCATGATCTCATCGAGAGACTGGGTGAGGAGCTCACGATAATATTTGCGGCGGACGGTAAGATCCTTGAGACCGTCATGAACCCAGATGTTCATGATACAAGGGTCTCCCTGAGCCTTACCCATGGCGTCAGCGATGCGGCGGCAACGTTTCGTGTGCTCGATCCAGAACTCGCGGATAGCGGGATCGGGGTTGGAGAGGGAGAGGTCACCGCTCTTGGGATGTGAGAAGGAAGTTGAGTTGAAATCGAGCTTGAGGTTGTTGTCCTTTGCCCAATCGATCCAGCTCTGGAAATGCTCAACACCTACTTCGTCACGGTCAACCTTCTTTCCCTGGAAGTCTCCGTAGATCTCGTGGAGATTGACACGGTGGTTACCTGCGAGGAGGCTCTTGGCGAAAACCAGGTCAGCCCTGACCTCGTCGATGTTGCGTGCACGTCCGGGATAGTTACCGGTTGTCTGGATACCTCCGGAGAGAGCGTCATTGTTCTCGAAACCCATGACATCATCGGTCTGCCAGCAATGGAGGGAGATCGGGGTCTTCTCGAGTTTCTCGACGACCTTGTCGGTATCGACACCAACGGCAGCGTAGCGCTCTTTCGCTACTTCGTAAGCCTTAAGAATAAGATTTTCGTTCATATCTGTAATGTGTTTATTGTTTATTGATGATTGATTTTCTTGAATTTATTATTTGGAAGGATAATAGGTCTGGACCTCGAACGCCTTGGCGATTGTCCTTCTCATGTCCCAACGGTCATCAACAAGACCGAGGGCCTTAGCCTGGATCATTACGTTACCGATAGCGGTAGCCTCGGTAGGACCTGCGACAACGGGAATTCCGATGGAGTCCGCGGTAAGCTGGCTCATCGTCTTGTTGGCGGAACCGCCACCGATCACGTGAAGCTTCTCGATCTTGAAAGGAGCGAAGCTCTGGAGCATGTCGAGAACCTCTTTGTAACGCTTTGCGAGGCTGTGATAGATGCAGCTGATGAATTCGCCGTCCGTCTTGGGAAGCTGCTGGTTCGTCTGGAGAAGATAGCTCTCAATGGCGAGGACCATGTTCTCGGGATTCGCGAAACGGGGATCGTCAGGATTCACGGTTGAAGGGAAATCGATGGCCTCGCGTGCCATGGCCTCGATCTGCGCATAGTTGTATGTGCGGCCTTCGGAAGCCCAAATCTTGCGGCACTGCTCAAGAAGCCACATTCCGGTGATGTTCTTGAGGAATCTGGTCGTTCCCTCGATTCCGCCCTCATTGGTGAAATTGAGTTTGCATGATTCGTCCGAAATGATCGGAGCGGGAGTCTCGATACCCATAAGTGACCATGTTCCGCTGGAGAGGTATGCGAAATTCTCGTTCTCGGCGGGAACCGCAGCGATGGCTGAAGCCGTGTCATGACCTGCGATGGCGATAACGGGGACCTCACCTACACCTGTTTCATCGGCGATGACTTTGCGGAGATTTCCCACTATGGTTCCGGGCTGCACGATGGGACGGAGAACGCCGCTGTTGATTCCGAGGCGGTCAAGGAGAGACTTCTCGAACTGGCGGGAATTCTGGTTCATCATGCCGGAGGTGGAAGCATCGGTATATTCGCATACACGATTGCCGGTAAGGAAGTAGGAGAGAAGGTCGGGCATGAAAAGGATTTCCTTCGCATGTTTGAGAGGCTCGAAGCCCTCTTCCTTCTGAGCATAAAGCTGGAAAATGGTGTTGAAATCCATGATCTGGATACCGGTCACACCATAAAGCTCTTCACGGGGGATGATTTCAAAAACCTTCTCGGGCACACCCTCAGTATAAGGGTCGCGATATGCGCGGGGAAGTCCGAGGAGAGATCCGTCCTCGGCGATGCATCCGAAATCCACGCCCCATGTATCAATACCTATTGACTCGATCTTGACACCCTGCTTGCCGAGTTCGGCGAGACACTTCTTGAAGTGCTCGTAAATCGAGTAAACATTCCAATAGAACTTTCCGCCGACTTCAAGAATCTGGTTGGGGAAGCGGTAAACTTCCTTCATCTCGAATTTGCCGGCCTCGAAAGTGGCAAGAACAGCGCGTCCGCTGGTCGCACCGCAGTCGAAAGCAAGAAAATTGTGTTTTGTTGCCATGTGGTTATAGTTTTTTGGTATACCGATTATTGATAAATGCTTTTTTACAAATGCAAAGATAGGGATTATAATCAGCGGCATATTACGTAATATGGCAATAAAACTTTGTTTTTTGGCACAAATAAACAAAGCCTTTCTCAATGTCCGGAAAATAGGCGTAAAAGGCCTCTATTAAGAGGATTCCGAATCTCGCCGGATTCAAACAAACAAGCACACTTTCCGAATTTTGACGCATATTTATATTTTTGACAACGTCAGCCTTCAAAGTCCCGCTTTCACAAGGACAATAATCCGACGCAGTTTTGTTTTTGTCATTTTTTGTAGACATTTGCCGGGTAGCGATAAAAAACAATGAAGACAGAAAACATTGCAAAGATATACGGACCTTTAAGCAAGACTCTGCGGGAGGGAATCAGTACCGACATCGTGATATTGGGCTATCACGACAAATGCCTCAAAATACTTCTCCAGCGTCCCAGGGGTCTACAAAAATGGTCTTTGGCCGGCGGATTCATAGAGAAGGGGCTAAGTGCGGAAAGTGCCGCTCAGATGATAGTGCAGCGGAGAACCGGGCTCAAGAACCTTTCCCTCTTCCAGTTCGGTGTTTACAGCGAACCGGGACGATTGGAAAAAGACAAACCGGAGATTCTGCGTTACGCTGACAATATCTCCCGCCACGCGGATGGTGATCTATGGTTGTTCAACGATGTCGTATCAATAGCATTCTGCGCCCTGATTGATTTCGAAAAAGCCGAAATCGTTTCAGATCACAATGTTGAAGAATGCAGATGGTGGGACATAAATGATCTTCCCGAGTTGTTGTACGACCATAATCAAATGGTCGCCGGAGCATTGGAATACTTGAGAGTGAGATGTTACCTCAAGCCCATAGGGAAGGGGTTGCTCCCGGAAAAGTTCACTCTCCCCGACCTCAAATCCGTCTACGAAACTCTCCTGAGGAAGAAACTTGACGACAGGAATTTCTCCAAAAAGATGCTCCACATAGGCCTTATCGAAAAACTCACCGAAAGAAAGAGCATCGGTCCCCACCGCTCCCCTTTCATGTACAGATTCAATGAGGAGACATATGAACGCTTGACAAAAGACGGATCGATAATGATCATCTCTTAAGGAGCACAATATTACGAATATGGCCCGACTCACGTCGGGCCATATCTCATGTTTAGTGTGTGTTTATGTGACTGCTTTTACAGTTTGATTGCCTAATTACGAAGTGAATCGTTTTAGATTCCGATGCAAAATTACGGATTAAAACGTTACGGATATTTTGAAAAATAATCTTAATACTGCGATTTTTGACAAAAGTAATTTTTATCCCAAAGGGATTATTACTCGTGGAAGTCTTGAATTTCAGCATTGAATTGTATTGCCTATTTAGAACAAAAAATCCGACCTAAAAACCTAGACTCACTTTTTTGATTCAGCATCTTAAACAGTAATAACAAAAAATCAAGATCACTTGATACTGTCCTCAAACAAGTTGTGGCGGCCAGAAGGCCGCCACAACATGGATTTGCAAGTATTTGGAATTACTTCCTGGTAACCTTGATCTCGTTCACGGGGTTGGTAGGTGCGAGGGTATCGTTGACCTTCCAGCTCTGAGCTTTCTTGAGAGCGTAGGTAGCTGATGCGCGGACATCCTCTACGCTTGCTGCGAAGTATACACCATAATTTCCTGCAGGAGCCTCCCATGCGGAAGTGGCCTCGTTGAAGGAAGCGATGCTGTAGTTGTCAACCTTCATTGTGACAGTCTGGCTCTCACCGGGACGGAGTTCCCTGGTCTTTGCGAAAGCCTTGAGCTCGCAAGCGGGCTTGTCAAGTCCGCCGGCAGGTGCGCTGACATAAAGTTCGACAACCTCTTTACCTGCAACCTTACCGTTGTTGGTGACGGTAACAGTCGCCTCGAAGCCGTCAGCAGTAGCCTTGACGACGGGCTTTGAGTAAGAGAAGGTGGTGTATGAGAGTCCGAATCCGAAAGGATAGGAGACCTTCACACCGGCGGTTGAGAAGTACCTGTAGCCGACATAGATTCCCTCTTCATACTCGACATAGTCAACATCCTTCTGAGGCTGAGCGGGAGCACGGTTGAAGCCGCCCATACCGGTTGTTGCTGCCCTCTGGTAGTTGTAAGGGAAGTTGGCTGATGAAGGATGATCCATGAAGTTGATGGGGAAAGTCATAGGGAGCTTACCTGAAGGATTGACCTTTCCGGTGAGGACATCAGCGACAGCATTTGCGCCCTCCTGGCCGGGAGACCAAGGAAGAAGGATAGCGTCAACGAGGTACTTCCAGGAGTTGGTCTCGATAACACCTCCGATGTTGAGGACAACGACGACCTTCTTGCCCTGAGCGTGGAAAGTGGAGCTGACATTCTGGATGAGTTCGCGCTCGATGGAAGTGAGCTCGAAGTCGTCCATCATATGACGGTCGGCACCTTCACCGGCGTTACGTCCGATACAGATGACAGCGATGTCATTTGCTGCGGCCTCAGCTGTGATAGCTGTTGCGGGAACAGCGATCTCTGCCTGCTTTGAGCTTCCGAATCCGAAGAAGAATCCACCTGCGGGACGGTTGAGAGCTGAAGTGGCGTTGTTGTAGGTGATGGCTGCCTGATAGTAATCCATGAGGCTCTTGTCAACGGTGAAGCCGGCATTCTCGAGGCCTTCCTTGAGGTTGACGACATAAGCCTTGTTGACATTACCGGAACCGGTTCCGCCAGCGACGAAGTCGATAGAAGAGATACCGTAAAGGGCGACCTTCTCGTTACCCTTCAGAGGAAGGGTGTTTTCCTCGTTGCGGAGAAGGACCATTGCCTCGGCTGCAGCCTTGCGTGCTACCTGGGCGTGAGCCTTGAGGTCAGGGTTGTTGGAGAACTTGTAACCTTTGTAGCGGGGAGTGCGGACAACATAGTTGAGCATGTTGCGGACATTGCGGTCAATCTCAGCCATTGAGATGCTGCCGTCCTGGACTCCGGCGATGAGCCTTTCCATCTCGGACTGGCTACCGGGTTCCATGAGGTCGTTACCGGATTTTGCGGACTTGACTGTTCCGGCTTTGTTTCCCCAGTCTGTCATGACGATTCCCTTGTATCCCCACTCGTCACGGAGAACGGTGGTGAGAAGGCCTTCGCTCTGCTGGGTGTAGTCACCGTTGAGCTTGTTGTAAGAAGACATGACGGTCCAAGGATCAGCTTCCTTGATCGCAATCTCGAAGTTCTTGAGGTAGATTTCACGGAGAGCCCTCTTGCTCACCCTTGACTCAGCCTCGTTACGGTTGGTCTCCTGGTTGTTGGTGGCGTAGTGCTTGATGGAAGTACCGACACCGTTGCTCTGGACACCCTTGATGTAAGCGGCTGCCATCTTTCCCGAAAGGAAAGGATCCTCGGAGAAATACTCGAAGTTACGGCCACAAAGAGGGTTACGGTGGATGTTCACACCGGGAGCGAGGAGAACGTCTACACCATATTCGAGAACCTCGTTACCCATAGCGGTGGTAACGTCCTGCACAAGATTGACATCCCAAGAGCTGGCGAGAAGAGTTCCTACGGGGAAACCGGTGCAATAATAAGTCTTGCTGTCACCCTGACGGGTAGGAGTGATACGGAGTCCGGCAGGACCATCAGCGAGGACGGTCTGGGGAACACCCAGGCGGGGTATCGCACGTGTAACGCCGGCGGCTCCGGGTACCAAGTCAGTAGTTCCGGTAGGAACACCGTCGATATTGACGGCACGGCTACCACCTACGAGAAGGGTGACCTTCTCCTGGAGAGTCATAGCCTTGATCACGTCCTCGATGTTGTCGGGACGGAGCTGAGGCTGTGCGAAGGCTGCACTTCCCGCAAGAGCGGCGGCAGCGATAAGCATGATCTTCTTCATTGAATCTGATGTTTGTGTGTTTTATTGGATAAAATGTTGGTTTACTCTTCCTGTTGTCTTGCCTTTGGGCGCTGAAGCGGGAAAATAATCGGGTTTCTGCCGTATTGGACCGGTTTCGTATCACATTCGGACATCTTCCGTTCCCTTCATCACCCCAATGAACGTTTCTTACAGTTCATTCGTCCGCACCAATTGGACAAATATAATGATAAAAACGTTCACTTTTCACCGCAAGACGAAAGAATATGCTTTCCCCCACTAGGTCATTTCACCCTTTCGGAAGAATAATTGATTCTCAGATTACCTTTTCTGACTACCAATGTATGCCCGGACGCCCCTTCAGGATCTGCAGTCCCTTTGACTTTTCCGGACAGAATATCTTCTGCAAGTGAAGAAATCGCACTTATTCTTTCCGGAGTATCGGGATTGTCTCCGAAATAATGTCCGGGATACATGATGCGTATCTTCTTTTTCTTCATCACCGACAGTGTATTCTTCGCCGTATGGATGAAAGTGGAAAGATCGGTTCCGAGATTGAGGTTTCCGCTTCCGAAGGCACTTCCGCTGAATCCGCATTTCATGGAAGGATCAAGGAAAATTGCCGATCCCGAAGTATGACCGGGAGCGAAAAGGACTTCTATGGTGCGACCCCCCAAGTCAAACTTCTGTCCGTTGGAAAGGGATTTGACGCTTCCGGAATAGTTGCGGAACGCCCTCCCGGAGGAAGAGTTCCCTTCCGGTGCCACCCACACTTCCGGAAAACATCCGATATTTCCCGAATGGTCCCCGTGCGAATGGGTCAATACCACCGTGACGGGTTTGTCGGTAATGCATTTCACTATCTTGTCGAGATCCTTGATGGAGGCACCGGTGTCGATAAGAAGGGCACGGGACTTTCCCTCCAGAAGATACATGGTCTCCGAAGCTATGACGTGGCCCGATCCCATCCATGTCCTGTCACCGAGTTTCCGGAAAACCACGTCCGGTCCCCTGTAGACAACTTCCCCGTCAAGAACGGGTTCGAAATACCGGGCATTCCCTTCACGGGATTCCTGAGCGCTGCAGACCATGGCGAAAAAAAGAGAAGCCGCAACGAGTATTTTATGAAAAAGATTCATCTGACGGATGTGTTACTGATTGTGGAAAAGGAGGCAACCCCCGATATGCAAAAGTAGTGGTAATGAATCACAATCATTTGGCGTAATCTTCATTTGACATCGCAGATTCTGCAATATGAACTCTTCAAACAGTCACCGAAAAGAGAAACCGTGGAAATCAGGCAAAAGAAAAACCGCCTTCTGTCAGAAGAAAGCGGTATTCTTAAAACCAAACCAATTATTATTAACCAACCTTATTGCCATCTGAAGAACTGATGACAGGAAGGATGCTTGACCTCACGGCTCTCATCCGTTTCCGAAAGCAAAGGTATGACCATTATATTTATTTGACCCCACAAAATCTTCAAATAATTTAACAATATGTTCAATTGGAAGATTTTGATATCATTTTGGAGATTTTGAATGCGAAACGGGAGTGAAAAAAGTATTCCACCCCCGTTACAAAACAATTTCGGATGACCCGACAAACCGTTATCCTACTTGCCGATGAGACGCACGGGGCCCAAAAGACCTGCAGGACGGAGCGGATCACCCGCACGGTATGCTCTGGAATCCGAGAAAGTGACCTGCTCGGGACAATCCGGCTGCTGGTCTCCGATAAGACGGTTGGGCCAGACGTTGGCGACTTTCACTTCGAAAAGGTTGTCGCCTTCCTTCAATGCGGAAGAAACGTCAACCCTGAAAGGTTCTTTCCATGCCGTTCCGCAATACTGGCCGTTCACATAGACTTCGGCTATATTCTTCACCGAACCGAGATCTATGAAGGTTTTACCGGACGCCGCAGGAACATTGATGGTATTCGAATATGTGGCAACTCCGGAGAAATATTTTATACCGAATTCTTCACTCTCGGTATAAGACACCAGTTGCGGGAAGACGACATTTCCGGAGGGAGCTCCCCTCTTCTGCTGGAATGCTACGGTCCATGGTGTGGAAACCGTGAGCAAAGTCTTTTCGGGAACAGTTTCAACTTTGTGTGAGGCTTCTCCCTTTCCGGAGAACACGACGAAAAGCGCATCGTCGGGAACCATCTCCAGAGTGACCACGGTTCTGTCACCGTCCACTCTGTAAGAAACGTCTTCCTTGACTCCTGTATCAGGATGCCATACCTGGGGTTTCAAGCCGGAAGTCCTGAAGGAAACCTCAACTGTAGAGTAATCCCTGGAAGGTTTGTTGACCCAATACACCTCGGCTCCCTTCGCCGTCCTGTGAAGGAACTTCATCCCTTCGGGCATTTTGACGTCGGGAGAAACGGAGGCGGCTTTCAGGAAATCAGCCAAGGAGATGTTCTCCTTCACATTTGCCCTTCCGCTGTCCCAGATCTTCTTGACGAGATCGGACCACTCCCCTGCGTCATCCGACAGAGAAGCCGGATGGGAGGGTCTCACACCCCCTATCATGACACCGCTTTCGGCGAGAGAAAGGATTTTGCGGAGAACAGGTGTTGACACGTAGTCCATGTTCCTGTCCATCCAAAGGACTTTGTACTTTGTTCCTCCCTGGGAAACGAGATTCCCCTTGTCCGCGGAAATCGCATTGAGAAGGGCATGAGGGCTGCAGTAGTCCCACTGATATCCTGCCGGCACAATCGGAGGGGTGTTGCCGAACACGGATGTCACATTGCTGTCCTGGCCGTAATAATACAGGATGTCGGCGACATTCTTGCCCCACTGCAGGGCATAGGAACTTCTGGACATGTAGTCAACCCACACGCCGGCCATCTCCGCCCAAGTGTCGTGACGGTTGAACCATTGGCCGATTCCTCCGAGGCTTAGGCCCGGTACATGTTCGTCTGAGGGCTGATGGGCGCTTTCGTGGATCACGAAACGGTTGATTCCGTTGGAAAGCTCGATGTCGGCGATGAATTTGAGATTCTCGGGGCAATACGAATAAGCCAAGCCTCCCTGACCGGGAGCGGTCATGGATTCCGCGGCGGCCACGTTCTGTCCGTAGATATGGGCAACCGAAGCGGATTCCTTGTCATCGGCATTGTACATGCTCCTGTCCGGTTCTCCCGAAGGAAGGGTGGGAAGCCAGGAAGCCGTAACCCACATGGCTGACATGGGGACCTCGGCGGTACGCTTGAGGTCCATTCCGTCTCCGACATATGCCCTGCCGCCTTCATGTGATTCGGAATAACGGCCCTTCATCCCGTATTCGTCGATGGCGATCTGTGAAATGCGGTCGTAGTTCTCGGCCAGGAGATCACCTATCGTCGCCCTGTAATCCCACAGGAAGGCATCGCTCTTTTCGGGGGAACCGATGACTTCACCGGCGATGACCGGCATCCACGCCATCATGTCATATCCCCTGCGGCTGCGGAATTCTTCCCTCATCGCGGGAGTCCATGTCTCATTCTCGGCTTCGTAGCTGTCGGTGAGCACATACTGCACTCCCCTTTGTCCCATAAGGCCGCCGGAGGCGTCCTTGTACATGTCGAAATACTTCCTGAAATATGCCGTCCATGCAATGGGGTCAAGCTTGTCGACTTCGAGACCTGTCGCCTCCAAAGGAGCCGGATGATTCTGCTTTCCGGTAAGGGAGAATCCGAACCGGTATATCTTCCACGTACCCTGGGGAGCATCCCAATTGATTTTCCCGTCGGAAGTCATCTTGGACGTCAGGTCGACCACGTCCTCCGGAGAAGGGAACTTCTCCCCTTCGACAGCAGGAGTGGGCTGAGCCGTAAGATCAGGGAGTGCCGAGAATCCGGCCTTGTCCTCGAAGCGGTTGACCATCGTATAGGTATGCAGGTCAAGTTCCGCGATCGATGTTCCCTGAGGTCCTCTCTGCATGGGCATTCCGAACATAGCGGCCCCTGCGGGAGGGGTCTGGTTCCTGTACGTGATCCTGAAATACTTCGCGGTCGTGGGCGGCACCGAAACGGTCCTCTGGGCTACACCGCCGGGGGCAAGAGCCGAGACTCTTGAGAAGTTTTTGCCGTCGCCGCTAGCTTCGAAGGTGGTCGGGGTGCTTCTTCCCCCGAAACCTCCCGTGGAGCCGTCAACCAATGTGACGGATTTCACGGTAACGGGTTCCGGATACTCGTACATGATCCACGAATATCCCTTTTTCGTATCGGCGGGAAGGAGGGAGCTGTTGGTGATGTCACCATCAGAAAGCTGCTCCAAAGTGAAAGACCCGCCGCTTGAAGAAACTTTCGCTCCGAGTTGCGCGGAGGTCTTCCTTCCTTCCGGCATCTTTACGGCAAGGACGGCCACGTCCTCGTAGTATTCCTCCACCTGTGCCGCGGCTCCCCTACCGGCGGCTGTTCCGTTCTGGAAAGCGCCGACACTCTTGTAAGGGGAAGGAAGCGTCAGATCGACCGCAGATCCTCCCTCCACTGTCATGGTTCTCCAGACAAGTTTCTTCATGGCGTCCTTGGGCTCGACCCAAGGACCGCCGGTGGATGACCATCCGGGTGCGCTCGCTATGGCGAACTCGAGACCCAAGGAGTCCGCGACATGGGCGGCATATGCGAATGCGTCTTTCCAACCGTCATGCATATAGACCAGACGGTCTTTGACGATGGTCGGGGTTCCGGATGCGGCATCAAAGTTCTGGAATCCGCCAAGACCTATGCGGTCCATCCATTCCAGGTCCTTCCTGATACCTTCTTTGGTTATGTTGCCGTTCATCCAATGCCACCAGACCCTTGTTCTGGCTGACTGGGGAGGATTATCCCATCCATCGGAAAGTTCCCTTACCGAAGACTTGTTTCCCGAGCATGATCCGGCCAAAAGGCATACGGCAGCCATGAGGGAAAGGGAAAGTATCCTTTTCATATCTTTGCTTTGATTGAAGTCCGTTACTCTTAAAAGGGATGTTTCGCAAGTACCGTCATCCTGCACTTGCGAAACATCCGTTCTTTCTTGATTGATTATTTTCCGAGATAGATGAGTTTCTTGGTCTCGGGATCACGCTTGTACTGTTTGAAGAAATCCCACATGATTTGGGCGGTCGGCATGAAATTCCAGTGGCCGTAATTCACCACGGCGACCATCCTGATCAGAGGGACATTGCCTTTGTAAAGCTGACCGGTCTCGATCACGATGCCGTCTCCCTTGTTGGTGACGATGGTCTCGCGGTCACGGAGCCTCTGTCCGAAAACGGGATCGATGCTCCAATCCATCTGGTCATTGACAGGAATGCCGTTCATCAGCTCATACAGGTTCCATGCGTTGAGATAGCTGTTGCCCTTCCAATTGTCGTGGGTCATGTAAGGGACGGTGGTATCTTTCGTTCCGAAAACGGAGCAATAAGGCATCTCAACCGCTCCGCTCTTCTGGGCGGCGTCATTCCACAGGGAATCGAAGTTGGAGAAAGGACCGGCTGCACTGCCGCGGCTTCCGAAAGCGCCACCTGAATGGCCACCGACGGCTGTGAAGACATAAGACTTCTTGATACCGAGCTGAGTTGAAGTCATTGAACCTGCTGAAAGGCCTTCAGCATAGACGCGAGAAGGATCGAGCTGGGGATATTTGCGGAAGAGGGTGTAGAGGGTCTGCTCGATACCGTCAAGTCCCATGGCCTGATAGCTTGCTGAGCCCTGCCATTCCATCTCAACCATGAAGAAACGCTCCTTCGCCTGGACCTCCAGGAATCCGGAAGTCTCGGCCTGGGTACGGGGATCATTGGCGTTTCCATGGAGAAGGACCATGACGGGAACGCTCGCGGCGGGAGCGCCTTCCATCAGTTCCTCGGGCCAGTACTCATACCAGAGCTGCTTGGGGACATTCTGCTGAGCCTGCTGGCCACCCTGACCCTGAGGTCTCATCATTCCGCCTCCTACAGGCTGCTCGACCTTGATTCTCTTGATGTTGTGTGCTTCCCAATCAGCATAGGGTTCGAGCTCATATGAGCCATACTGTCCGTACTGGGCACCCTCGTAGTGGGTGTGGTTGTAGTTGTTGTAGCGGAAGTTCTTTGAGAAGACCTTGTCCCAAGCCTCAGCGAAAACGTCACCGGGAGCGGTCTTCGAAGAAACCACTACCTGGAGGAGGGGTTCGTCCTTGTGGGCTGCATTGTAAGCCTCGTAGTTCTTGGCGACCTTTGCGGCTGTCTTTCCTGAAACATATGCGGGAACTCCGGCTGATTCCACGTTCTTGGGAAGTTTCGCGGGTTGTCCGTTCACGGTAGCGATACCGGCGATATGTCCAGCTGCCTGAGGAGCGATGACCTGGTTGACGAATGTTGCACCGGCTCCGAAACCGATGACCTTGAGGTTACCGCTTCTCGCACGGTTGAATGTTGCGACGAAAGCATCGAAATCAGAGGCGACGAATTTCGCGCCCTGGGGGTTGATCACATAGATTGTCGCGAAGTTCTCGTCTATCACCTTCTGCATACCCATCGATGCGACCAGCGACTCGGCAGCCTCCTTGGTAAGCTTTCCGTCAGGATAGATGAAGAAGGTCGGAGAGTTGTTGTGCGAACGTCCGTCGAAATTTGTCGCACCGGCACCGAAAGGCATATTGGCGCGGGATGAGTAAATGATGTACTCGGGATCGGGTTCGGGTACCCAACGGCGACCTGCGCCGGGGACATTCTGTCCTTCCTCACGTCCGCCCGGCTGAGCGAATGCGACGGTAAGGGAGCAGGCTACTGCCAGTGAAATTGCTAAAATTCTTTTCATGATGAAATATGTTTTTTGTGTTATCGTCTAGTGCAAAGATAACATATATCGGTATTCGTGATTTAGCATTTTCTTCAACAAAAATATCATAATCACGATTTTTGGGTTCACGAAGGGGCAATCGCTCCCCAATTTGAAAAAAGTGCCCATCCCCGTCGGGGAAAGGCACTTCTCGTCATATGAGATACGTTTATTTGAGAGAAACCAGCTTGACAGGGCCAAGAAGACCTCCGTCACGGAGCGGATCTCCTGCCCTATACGGACGGGAATCCGTATAAGTCACAGGGGTGACTCCGGGCTGCTGGTCTCCGATAAGACGGTTCGGCCATGTGTTGGCGACACGGATCTCCAGTGAATTCTCTCCAACTTTGAGAGCCTTGGTGACATCCACCCTATAAGGCACCTTCCAGGCGTAGCCGCAGAATTCCCCGTTGACATAGACCTCAGCCAGGTTCTGGACGTTGCCAAGGTCAAGGAAAGCCTGTCCCTCGACAGCCGTAGCGTTGAAGGTGTTGGTGTAGGTTGCTATTCCGGAGAAGTACTTGATTCCGGGATCGTCGGAAGCGGTGTAGGACTGGAGAGAGTCGAATGTTGTGCTTGCCGGAGCTCCCCTCTTCTCCTGGAAAGCGATCTTCCAAGGACCGCCGACGGTCAGAACAGGAGTTTCGCTCTTGGGCTGGAGAGTCTGCTCGGCGGCACCCTTCCCGTTGAACACCACGAATACGGCGTCATCCGGTACCATATTGAGTTCCACCACCGTGCGGTCGCCTTCCGTACGATAGGTGACATCTTCAATGACACCTGTATCAGGATGCCAGACCTGAGGCTTGAGACCTGCGGTACGGAAGCTCACGGACACTGTCTTGTAATCCATGGAAGGCTTGTTGATCCAGTATACTTCCGCTGAAGGAAGGCTGCGGTGCAGATACTTCATGTCATCAGCGAACTTGACATCGGGCTGGATTGAGGCTGCGTTCAGGAGCTCGGCAAGGCTTCCGCACTCAACGACGTTGGAGCGTCCGCTTCCCCAGATTTCCTTCACCAGAGAGTCGAACTCGGCTTTGTCATCGGAAAGCGAAGCGGGATACTTGGGTTTGACACCACCGATCCATACTCCCGCCTTGGCGAAAGCGGCCAGCTGACGGAGAACAGGTACAGACATGTAATCGACGTTACGGTCCATATAGAGGACTTTATAGGAGACTCCACCGGGAGCGACCATCACTCCGTTCTTGGCAGTGATGTTCTTTATCAGGATGTTGGGGCTCACGTAATCCCACTGATAACCGGTAGGAACGGTGAGGGACTTGTGACCGAACTCTGTAGAGACGCAGGAGTCTTCGCCATAGTACCAAAGGACATCGGCGACATTGAGGCCGGACTGGAGCATGAAGCAGCTTCTCGCCATGTAATCAGCCCAGACCTTGCCCATCTCGGCCCAAGTCTCGTGACGGTTGAACCACTGGCCGATTCCTCCAAGGCTCAATCCCGGAACATGGACATCATCCGGCTGGCTTGCGCTCTCATGGATGACGAAACGGTTGATACCGTTCGCAAGTTCGATATCGGCGAGGAATTTGAGGTTTCCGGGGTGGAAAGAGTAAGCCGCTCCACCACCGCCCATGGCGGTAAAGGACTCTGCCGCCGCTACGTTTCCGCCGAAGATATGCGCGACAGAAGCGGACTCCTTGTCGTCAGCGTTGTAGACGCTGCGGTCGATTGATCCATCAGCACCGTGGGGAAGCCATGAAGCGTCTGTCCACATAGCACCCATCGGAACAGCCGCCTTCGCCTTGAGATCCATTCCGTCTCCCACGAACGCGCGTCCTGCCTCATGAGCCTCGACATAACTTCCGATCATGCCGTACTCTTTCTTGGCGATTTCGGAAAGAAGGGCGTAGTTGTCTGAAATCAAGTCTCCCAAAGTGGCCCTCCAGTCGAAGAGGAAAGCGTCGCTCTTTTCGGGAGAACCGATGATCTCGCCGGCGAGGACGGGCATCCACGAAGTGAGGTCATATCCGCGGCGGGTCTTGAACTCCTCATACATGGCGGGAGTCCATGTCTCATTCTCAGCCTCGTAGCTGTCAGTAAGCACATACTGGATTCCACGCTGACCCATAAGACCGTTGGCGGCCTTCTTGTACATGTCGAAATACGTGTGGAAATACTTCGTCCAAGCCACAGGGTCAAGCTTGTCGACCTCCAGACCGGTGGCCTCCGCCGGAGCGGGATGGTTCTGCTTTCCGGTCAGCGAATAACCGAAACGGTAAATGCGCCACCTTCCCGCAGGTGCATTCCAACTCAATTTGCCGTCCTTGAAGAACTCAGTCACATCAACCACGTCTTCGGGCTGAGGGAATACTTCGTTCGAAGAAGGAGTAGGCATGGCCATCAGATTGCCCGCTGCGGAGAATCCCGCCTTGTCCTCAAAGCGGTATACACGGCTGTAAGGGAAGATCTCGAACTCCGCGATGGACGTTCCACGGGGAGCCTGGGGAGCTCTGCCCATTCCCATTCCGCCGCCCATGCCGAACATTCCGCCCATCTGGGGACGGGGATTGGTCACGTGAAGACGGAAATACTTCGCAGTGGTCTCAGGAACAGCAATGGTAGCCTGTGCCATACTTCCGCCACGGACATCACAAACCTTTGTGAAGTTGACCCCGTCGTTGCTGCACTCGAGCCAATTGGCTGCAGGTCCCGAGGGCTGTCCGAATCCGCCTCCCGCTATTCCGACGACCGCCAGGCTGTGTACGGTGACAGGCTCGGGGAAAGCATACTGGATCCAGGCGAATCCGTTCTTCTCATCGGTGGGAAGAAGCGAGGAATTACGCACGTCCCCGTCGGTAAGCTGCTCGAGAGTGAAGTCGCCACCGCTTGTGGTCAATACGGCTCCGAGTTCAGCGGCACTCTTCTGACTGTCCGGAAGTTTGACGGCGATGACGGAAACATCTTCGTAGAATTCCACATTGGCTCCGGTTCCGCGGCCCGATACACCGGCATTCTGGAAGGCTCCGGCATTATTGTAAGGAGCGGGGAACTCGACGTTGACCTGTTTTCCTCCGTCAGCATATACCGTTCTCCAAACCAGACGTTTCATGGCGTCTTTGGGTTCAACCCAAGGGCCTCCCGTAGAAGACCATCCGGGAGCCGAAGCTATAGTGAACTCAAGACCGAGGGAATCGGCAACCTTGACTGAGTATCCGAAAGCCTCCTGCCAACCTTCATCCATGTACACAAGGCGTTTCTCAACTATAGGAGTGGTGTTCATCGCGGCGTCGAAGTTGTGGACTCCGCCAAGACCGATACGGTGCATCCATTCAAGGTCTTTCTTGGCTCCTTCTTTGGTGACATTACCGTTCATCCAGTGCCACCAGACACGGGTTCTTGCGGACTGGGGAGGGTTTTCCCAACCCTTCTGAAGGTCCGAATAAGAGATCTTCGAGGCAGGATTGATGTTGTTGTCCGAAGATCCGCATGCGGCAATGGCCAAAGCCGCAGCCGCGAGCAAAGCTATTTTTCTCATAGGGTAATAATATTATTTGACTTCGTTCATGAGTTCCAATGCCGCATTGACAATACCCTTCTCGGCATAACCGGGCTGAACCCTGGATCCGAGAACCTGGAAAGTCTTGTGGTAAGTCGCATTGTCGGAATAGATATAACCGGTCTCGAAAGGACCGTCCGCTATCGATACGACCATGGTCTTGGATGAGGGAGATGCCCTCTTTATGTGCAGGCCGATTTCCGCATAGATTTCGGCGCTGACGGTCACCATATTGATGTCCCCGATACGGACAACACCGACTCCGACGTGGACGTCGTCAGTGGGTTCGAACTCAGCCTCGACATTCTCTCTTCCGTTGTTGTCAACGCGACGACGGCCGGGTATGGAAATCACCTTTTCGGCGGCACGTACAACCGGAGCGTTCTCGAATGTCATATCGTAGAGCATTATCTCCATGGCTTTGAAGCCGATTGAAGTTCCGAGCATGTGGACATATTCGTTCTTGAGGTCAAGAACAGCCTGACGTGCCTTCTGCTGCTCGGGAGTGGGATTGGCATTATTGTTCCTGTTGCCGCCCATGGCGCCGCGGGGAGTCCTAACGGCTTTGAGCTGACCCTCGCGGAACACATCGGAATAAGCGAGCTTCGGATTCTGGTCTCCGGAAGCGTTCTGGCTGAAAAGGGCGATGGTCTTTTCGCCGTATGCCTTCTCCAGGAAATCGCATGCATCTCCGGGGAAATCGGCGCTGATGACTCCGCTCATATAGAAATTGACCGGATGCATCGCGTAATTGAGATATATGGCGATGGGAATGTTGTCATTGTCAAGGAAGGCCAGAACTGTGAGGTCCTTGTCGGAGACTCCGTTCCAGTCCGGAGACTGGGACCACTGCTGGTTCTCGTTGAAAAGGTCACGGTTGACGCTGAGGTCAATGGGACGCTTCCCGTAGCCCACTCTTGCGGGACGGGCCGCAGCTTTGGCTTCACGTACGGCCTTTTCGATCGCAACGTAGTAATCCTCGTAGGAAGGTTTGCCGTTGTTGCCGAGTCCGCCCGTGCTGGGGCTGTGGGTATGAGTTCCGGAGATCACGTAATTGGATGCGGGTATGCCGGAAGTCGCGCTTGAGCGGCGGATAGCTTCATCCGTCTCGCGGAGATCTCCGTCAACGGTACAGATGGCTACCGGAGTCTTGCCGTCGGTCACGTACAGGGCACGTACATAAAGTCTGCCCCTTATGATATCGGTGGGGTTTTTGAGGTCACTCTCAGCGGGAGTGACGTCAACTTTGGCCGCTCCGGCCATAAGCTGCTGGGCATTGGCCGAGAATGCAGCCAAAGCCAGTACAGTCAAAAGGACGATTATCTTTTTCATAATGAATTGATTTAGAATCTTACGGCACTTCTTATGACGACAGGTCCGACAAGGCCGGAGTCGTACAGAGGTTCATCGGCATTGTAGAAATCAGCCACGGTATAGGCGACCTTGCCGTCATTCTCGGGCTTGGGTTCCCCGTTGACATACCACTGGGGAAGATGGTTTCCGTCACGTCCGGCGCTCTCATATAGCGAAGGAGTCTGCGCATCTCCGATAAGACGGTTGGTCCAGAGGTTGGCAACCTCAATCTCAAGAGTGTTGGCTCCGGCTTTGACAGCGTCGGTGATTTCCAGACGGTAAGGGTTCTTCCAGACTACGCCGAGATCCTTTCCGTTGAGTTTGACCCTCGCTATGACATATACCTGACCGAGATCCAGATAAAGGACCTTGCCCTTGAGCTCTGACTTCTTCATCTGGAAGGTAGTGCGGTAAGTCGCCGTTCCGGAGAAATACTTCACTCCATCATCAGGATACTGCTGCAGAGGCATAAGGCGATCAAGGCTGATGCCTGCGGGAGCTCCCCTCTTCTCCTGGAAGGAAACTGACCATCCTGCGGCGGTAAGATCCTTGGGAGCACCGAGTCCTTTGACATTCACGGTCTTTCCTCCGATTGTCCAGGATCCGTTCTCAAATACTGTCCAGCCCTTGGATGTAGCCTGTACCGGCTCGAATGCCGTCGGATCCTTGGGAGCGCCCTTGGAGAACTCCGCCTTCACGTCGGCGTCACTCCATGCGGAGTCTATCACCTTGTACTGAGCGAAGTCTCCTTCATAGAAGAGATTGTTGTTGGCGATCGCCACATCCTTATAAGCGGGGTGTACGGAGGCTGTCGCCTTCTGGCCGGTTCCCTTCAGTTCTCCATTAATATATAAATGAGGTACACCGTCACGGTAAACCGCAGCAACGTGATTCCAGCTTCCGATCTTGCCCATGGCTGAAAGGACGGGCTGTGCTCCGCCGCCTCCGCCCATGCCGAAGCCACCCATCATACCTCCGGGGCCACCCATTCCGGGACGACCCTGCTGAGCGGGCATACCGCCCCTTTGGGCGATAGTGACTCCGAGACGGGTTGATACTATTCCGGCGATTGCGTTGCCGGGACCATAGAGCTGCTCGGGATCACCGAGGACATAAGGATATGAATTGGCGCTGCCTCCCCATGTGGAGCCGCTTGTCGCACCGGCGTTATTCGGCATTCCGCTGTCGGTCTCGGGGCGGATCCAGACGCTGATTGTGAAATTGTCCTTCACATCCGGATAAAGGCCACCCTTACGTTCGGGATAAAGCGCCGTGCTTATAACAGGTACACCGTCACGTGATACTGACTTCAGCCCTTCACCCGCTTTGTCACGGAACACGACGAACCATGATCCTACAGGATCGAAATGAATCGGGACCCTGACTCTTCCGTCAGGAAGCACCTCATAGACATCGAGTTTTACGATTTCTCCGCTGTCGGAGTTCCAAAGCTCGGGACGGAGGCCGTTCACTCTGAAAGTAACGGTAAGATCCTCCGCGGTACGACGGTGGTTGGCCAGGAAATAAATCTGGGTTCCGTTGAAATCACGATGTATGAAATTCACAGGCGCATCCTCAGCGAAGGAATATTCCACATCGGGAACGACACCGATGGCGTCAAGGGCTTCCTTGGCGTTGAGAGTAGCGAAGACACGGCCTCTTCCGACCTGTTTCACTCCTCCCCTTTCGATTCCGCCCCATAGTTTCTGAACGAGGGATGCGAACTCACGGAGTTCCGCGTCTGAACTGAGATTGGGAGTAGTGGTGGGAGCCATTCCGCAGACCACTCCGCCTCCGCTGACATAGCTGTCGATCTTGCGGAGC
>ODAI010880759.1_pt1 | contig 30460 bp, 20 predicted proteins | sample 1539321 | NCBI WGS metagenome assembly ODAI01 (sample SAMN02144231, study PRJEB22623) | gut metagenome | biome: sheep rumen | host: Ovis aries | place: New Zealand
AAGGCGTGGGCGGCCGCGCTCGCCTGCTGCGCGGTGCTGGGCACGGCCGGCCTCTATGCGGCTGGCGTTTTCGGCACGGCGGAGGACGGGCCGGATGCCAGGCAGGACGCGCCGTGGAAGACGGCCGAGTTTGCCGCCATGGAGCGCAAGGCTCTTGCCGGCGACGCGGCCGCGCAGACCGATATCGGCAAGATGTTCATCAGCGGGAAGGGCATTCCGCAGAACCAGGCCAAGGGCGCAGAATGGCTTGCCAAGGCGGCGGAGCAGGGATTTGCCGAAGCGCAGTACATTCTGGGCTCTGTGCTCTGCCAAGGCATGGGCGTTCCGAAAGATCAGGCCAAGGGCGCGGAATGGCTTGCCAAGGCTGCCGAACAGGGCGATGCCGATGCCCAGTACGCGCTCGGCCTGATGCTCGTCAACGGCGACGGCATTGCCCGGGACAAGGCCAAGGGCGCGGAATGGCTTGGCAAGGCGGCGGAGCAGGGCAATGCCGAGGCGCAGTGCGACCTCGGGATCATGCTCGCCTACGGCAGGGGCCTTGCCCAGGATCAGGCCAAGGGCGCAGAATGGCTTGCCAAGTCGGCGGAGCAGGGCTACGCCAGAGCGCAGTGCGAGGTCGGCCGGAGGCACCTCATCGGCATCGGGGGCCCGCAGGACGTCGCCAAGGCGCTGGCGTGGCTGACCAGGGCCGCGGAGCAGGACGACGGCGAGGCCCATTTTCTGCTTGGCGTCATGTACGAAGAGGGGCGGGGCGTTGGGCAGGACTATGCCAAGGCTGCCGAATGGTATGCCAAGGCCGCGGGGAAGGGCCATGCCATGGCCCAGTTTGTGCTCGCCGGCTTCTACGAAGATGGGCAGGGCGTTGCCAGGGACTATGCCAAGGCTGCCGAATGGTATGCCAAGGCCGCGGAGCAGGGAGAGCCCCATGCCCAGTTTCTGCTTGGGGGCATGTACGAACGGGGGCAGGGCGTTGGGCAGGACTATGCCAAGGCTGCCGAATGGTATGCCAGGGCTGCGGACCAGGGAGAGGCCCCGGCCGGGCTCGCGCTGGGGAGGCTGCTCGCCAGTGGCAAGGGCATAGCGCAGGACCAGGCTGAGGGCGCGGCATGGACAGCCAAGAGCATGGTATGGGTTGCCAGGGAGGCGGAGAAGGGGCATGCCGCAGCCCAGGTGCTTCTTGGCGGCATATACGAAGCAGGGCGGGGCGTTGGGCAGGACTATGCCAAGGCCTGCGAGTGGTATGCCAAGGCGGCGGAACAGGGCGACGCCAATGCGCAGGCTGCGCTCGGCAGGATGCTTGTCAACGGCAGGGGCATAGCGCAGGACCAGGCCAGGGGAGCGGCCTTGATTGCCGGGGCCGCGGAGCAGGGCTGCGCCGCGGCGCAGTACGAATTCGGCATGCTGCACTTCAAGGGCCTTGCGGTTCCCAAGGACTTCGCCAAGGCCGCAGAGTGGCTCGGCAAGGCCGCGGCGCAGGGCTTTGCCATGGCGCAGTTCCAGCTTGCCCTGATGCACGGCTATGGCATCGGCATGCCCCAGGACCATGCCAAGGCCACGCCCCTGCTTGTCCAGGCTGCGGAACAGGGGCTTGACGCAGCTCAGACGGTGCTTGGCCACAGGTACGAAACCGGGAAGGGCGTTTCGCGGGACTATGCCAAGGCAAGGGCGTGGTATGCCAAGGCCGCGGCGCAGGGCTTTGCCAGGGCGCAGGCTGATCTCGGGAGGATGCTCATAGCCGGGCAGGGGGGACCGCAGGATCGGGCCAAGGCCGTAGCGTGGCTGACCAAGGCGGCCGAGCAGGGCGAGCTCGCAGGCCAGAGCTGGCTCTGCATGTCGTACTTCAGGGGCATGGGCGTTCCCCGGGACTACGCCAAGGCCGCGGAATGGTGCCGGAAGGCTGCCGAGCAGGGCGATGCACAGGGCCAGAGCTGTCTTGGCGACATGTATCTGAATGGCTATGCCCTGGCCAAGGATGTCCGAAAGGCCAAGGCGCTGTACGAGAAGGCGGCAGCGCAGGGCTCGGTCGAAGCCCAGATCAGCATCGCCTTGCTGTACTGGAAGGGCCAGGGCGTGCCGGTGGACAAGCGCGCGGCCAAGGAATGGTTCGGCAAAGCCTGCAAGGGGGGCAGCCACTTCGCCTGCGCGAGGCGCGACGAGCTGGAAAGGCAGGGCTTCTAGGCAAGCGCTGAGGCAAGGCATCTTTCAGCGGCAGGGACAGGCCTGCCCCTTGCCTGCTCGAAGGGTCGCTGGGCCGGTGCTCTTGCCCGCTACCGCTCTCTCTCGGCCTGCCGTCACCCGCGTGGCCCCGTGTCTGGCCCCGTGTCTAGCCCCGTGCCGGGCCAGAACGCGAGGGGAGCGGCTGAAAGCCCCGCAAGGGTGCCGGCGCCCTCGCCTGCCCTTGCCTCGCCTGTCCTTGCCCACGCCGGCCTCCCGGCCCCTCTCGTCCTCTCCCGTCGCCTCCAGGCCAAGGCCAGCCAAGAGGGAGGGCCTGTTCGCGCACTGCAGCAGGGTGCCTGCCCGGCAGGCAAGGCGGCGCAGGGGGCCATCCTGCAGGGCGGGCCGGCTTCAGGTTTGGGGCTCCCTGCGCCTGTCGATGCCAGGGGCTTGTGGCGCCGTGCTGCCGGCCTGGCGCGAGGCCGCTTTTTTTCTCCGAAAAAAACGTGTAGGCAGAGAGCCATCAAGGGGATCTGACAGCAGGGAACAGCGGCCGAAGCCCGTGCGCCCCGGCGTCCGCTTCGGTTCTGCCTGCCGTCGTCGGCTTGCCTGCGCGTGCACGGGCGCGCGTTCCCCGCTCATGCGCGATGGGCCTCAGGCCCGATCCCTTGTCCGAACCTTCACCCCGGCGCCCGGGGCACGCGCCGGAGGACCGCCTGCCGGCCAGCCCGGAAAGGATCAAGGCCATGGAAACGCCGTTCAAAGCCTATGACGGAAACGAGCCCTGCATCTTTGTCAGCTATTCGCACAGCGACAGGGATGCGGTGTTCAAGTGCCTGGCCCACCTCCACAGCCGGGGCTTCAGGATATGGTACGACGAGGGCATAGAGCCCGGCTCCAGCTGGTACGAGGTCCTGGCTGATCGCATTGCGTCCGCGGCCTGCGTGCTGCTCTTCATGTCCAGCGAAACCCAGCGCTCGCCGTACATCTCGAAGGAGATCACGTGCGCCATTGCCAAGGGGAAGCACCTCGTGTGCGTCGTCCTGGACGGGTGCGAGGTGCAGGGCGCCTTCGAGCTCATGCTCTGCGACACGCAGATGATGAGCCGCAGCGACGGGGAGTTCTACGAAAAGCTCGAGAAGGCTCTGCGGCCGGAGCTGACGTGCGAAGGCTACGCAGGTCCCCTGGCCTCGTCCGGCACGTTCGGCACGTCTGGCACGGCCGGCACGACCGTTGCGGGCGGAGCGAAAAAGCGGGCGCCTGGCCGGTGGAAGGCATGGACTGCGGCCGCGGTCCTTGCCTGTGGCGCGGTTGCGGGCGCGGCCGGCTTCCATGCCGCAGGCGTCTTTGACTCGGGAGAGCAGGAAGCGCCCGTGCAGTCGCCCGAGGCGCAGGAGGCGGCGGCCTTCCTGGCCGACGAGAAGAAGGCCCTTGCTGGCGATGCCGATGCCCAGTGCGCCCTCGGTGCCCGCTACGGCGAGGGCAGGGGCGTCGCCCAGGACTATGCCAAGGCCAAGGTCTGGTGGGAGAAGGCGCTGGCCGGCGGGAGCACGGAGGCGATGTACAGGCTGGCTGGCCTGTACCGCGAGGGCAAGGGCGTGCCGCAGGACGCCGGCAAGGCCAGGGAGCTCTACTTGGCTGCGGTCGCCAACATGCATGCCGATGCGCCGTGCGCCTTGGGCGCCATGTTTGAAGAGGGCGCCGGCGGTCCCAGAAATCTGCACCGCGCGGCTGAGCTCTACGCCATGTCTGCGGAGCAGGGCCATGCGGAGGCGCAGTACAGGCTGGCCCTGATGCTTGCCGGCGGGCGCGGCGTCCCGCAGGATCAGGCCAAGGCCTGCGAGTGGCTTGGCAAGGCGGCCGCGCAGGGGCATGCCGAAGCGCAGCTGGCGCTCGGCCGGATGCTGCTTGCCGGCAAAGGCGTCCCGCAGGATGCTGCCAGGGCCTGCGAGTGGCTTGGCAAGGCTGCTGAGCAGGGCAGCGTCGAGGCCCAGCTGGCGCTTGGACAGACGCTGTTTGCCGGCAAAGGCGTCCCGCAGGATCAGGCCAGGGCCTGCGAGTGGCTTGGCAGGGCTGCCGAGCAGGGCAATGCCGAGGCGCAGTTCGCGTACGGGAAGGCGCTCTTCCGGGGCGATGGCGTGCTCCAGGACATGGACAAGGGGATGGCATGGCTGGCCAAGGCTGCGGAACAGGGGCATGCCGGCGCGCAGTGCGAGCTGGGCTGGCATCTGCTCAAGGCCCTGGGCGTTCCCGAGGACAGGGACAGGGGGCTGGCGTGGCTGACCAGGGCTGCGGAGCAGGGCTTCGTCGAAGCGCAGCTCAAGCTCGGCGAGCATTTCCTCTTTGACACAGGATCGTCGCGGGATGCGGCCAAGGCCCGCGAGTGGCTTGGCAAGGCTGCCGCGCAGGGCTGTGCCGAGGCGCAGTTCACGCTTGGCCTGATGAGCGCCAACGGCGAGGGCGTGCCGCAGGATCTGGCCAAGGCCTACGAATGGTACGCCAAGGCTGCGGAGCAGGGGCATGCTGACGCGCAGTTCAACCTTGGCGTGCTGCTTGCCAAGGGGCAGGGCGTTGCGCAGGACTATGCCAAGGCCGCCGAATGGTACGCCAGGGCTGCGGAGCAGGGGCATGCCGGTGCGCAGGGCAATCTCGGCATGCTGTACGATCTGGGGCAGGGCGTTGCGCAGGACTATGCCAAGGCCTTCGAATGGTACGCCAAGGCCGCCGCGCAGGACAATGCCGACGCGCAGTACAACCTTGGCCTGCTGCATGCCGCGGGACATGGCGTTCCCCGCGACTCTGCCAAGGCCGCCGAGTGGTACGCCAAGGCCGCCGAGCAGGGGCATGCCGGCGCGCAGTGCAATCTCGCGATGCTGTACGAGTTGGGGCAGGGCGTTGCGCAGGACTATGCCAAGGCAGCCGAGTGGTACGCCAAGGCTGCCGGGCAGGGCAATGCCCAGGCCCAGTGCAATCTCGGCATGCTGTACGATCTGGGGCAGGGCGTTGCGCAGGACTCTGCCAAGGCGGCCCAGTGGTACGCCAAGGCCGCCGCGCAGGACAATGCCGACGCGCAGTACAACCTCGGCCTGCTGTATGATCTGGGACAGGGCGTTGCGCAGGACTATGCCAAGGCGTACGAGTGGTACATCAAGGCTGCGGAGCAGGGGCAGGCCCAGGCCCAGTGCAATCTCGGCATGCTGTACGAGCTGGGGCAGGGCGTTGGGCAGGACTATGCCAAGGCTGCCCAGTGGTACGTCAAGGCTGCGGAGCAGGGGCAGGCCCAGGCCCAGTGCAATCTCGGCGTGCTCTACCGCCGGGGGCAGGGCGTTGGGCAGGACTATGCCAAGGCAGCCGAGTGGTACGCCAAGGCCGCCGAGCAGGGGCATGCCGGCGCGCAGTACAATCTCGGCACGCTGTACCGCCTGGGACAGGGCGTTGAACAGGACTATGCCAAGGCCTACGAGTGGTACGCCAAGGCTGCCGCGCAGGGGGACGCGCAGGCGCAGTGCAATCTTGGCACCATGTACCGCCTGGGCAAGGGCGTTGGCCAGGACTATGCCAAGGCCTACGAGTGGTACGCCAAGGCGGCCGCCCAGGGCGATGCGCTGGCCCAGGGTCGGCTTTGCGCGATGCATGACCTGGGTCAGGGCGTTCCCCGGGATCCTGCCAAGGGCGCGGAATGGTGCCGGAAGGCTGCGGCGCAGGGGAACACGCTGGGCCAGCTGACGCTTGGCGGCATGCTGCTGAGAGGAGAGGGCGTTGCGCAGGACGCGGCCGAGGCCAGAGAGCTGTTCGCCAAGGCGGCTGCGAAAGGCAATGCGGAAGCGCAGCGCCGCCTCGGCGTCCTGTACCGCGACGGCGTGGGCGTCGAGGTGGACGGGCGCAGGGCGAAGGACTGGTTCGACAAGGCCTGCCAGGGCGGTCTGCAGGAGGGATGCGCCGAGCGCGACCTCCTTAGGGAGAAGGGCTTCTAGCGGCCTTGCGCCGGTCTCTCCGCGCGAAGCATCCGCTGGCTGCGCCCGCTCCGCGGAAGCCTGAAGCGGGAGTGATGCGAAGCAGGGCCAGGCGCCGGCCAGACGCCGGCCAGACGCTGGTCAGACGCCGATTGGAAGCCGGCCGGTCGCCTTGGCGCCTGCGGCAGGCGGGGCTGCGGCTGCAGGCGAGTGGCAGGAGAGCGGCATGCGAGGGGCAGGCGAGGGGCAGTCACCGCCGGCTGCGCTCTGCCAGTCTGCCGGAGATCCGCCGACATCAGGGCCCTGCCCAGAGGCTGCCGAGGCCTTCGGCGCGGGATGTGCGGTGTCCCGGGCAGACCGGCAGGCGCGTTCAGGAACGATAGGGCCTGCCCCGGCGAGCGGGAAGCGGCCCTTTCGCCTGCCCTGCGCGCCAGGCATGCCAGACATGCCAGACATGCCTGGCGCAGGGACGTCTACTTGCGCGGAGTCTCCGTGTACTGTCGCCGCCAGGTGCCGGGCTTGTCGCCGGGAGTGAGAACGAGCTTGAAGTTCTTGTCGACGGGATTCTCTTCTTCCTCGCTCGCCTTGATCACGCCGGACAGCACGAAGCCGCTGCCCTTGGGCTCGACCTTCTCGAGCACGGGCTCCTCAAAGTAGTCGCCCAGCCCGTCGATGTCGACGCAGTAGCCCTTGTCGTCCAGCACGGCGCCGAACATGTCGTCGCCCGAGGGCAGATTCATGTGCTTTTCAAGGACGCGGCCCGTGTAGTGCAGGGACGCGACTTCGGCGGCCTTGCGGGAGATGAAGGCCGTGCACTGCTCTGGCCTTCCCTTGAAGAAGTCGGGCTTGTCCGATGCCAGGGCGAACTGGTCCATGCCGACGGACAGGCCTCCGGCCGAGATGACGGGGGCAGAGTCGGGCAGAGGCTTCTTGCCCTCCTCCTGGGCCTCGGCGCGCGCCATCAGGGACTTGAAGGCGCCGAACAGGGCAGCCCGCAGGACGTTCTGCGGCTTGCCTTCGTAGTCCTGTTCGCCGGACGTTCCTGCGTAGGCGCGTATGTCGTAGGTGTCGTGGAAGATGGCTTCGGCCTCGTCCTTGGACAGATTGGCCGCGTGGACAGACAGCGTGCCGGCAAGGCAGAGCGCCGTCCCGGCCAGCAGGCCGCATGCCGATGTGCGAAGTGCGCGAGCAAAGTTCATGGCAACTCCTTGAGGATGCTGGTAGAAGGCTGCAGGCTTCGTCGCGCCGTATCCAGCCTGGCGCGGAAGCTGCCTGGGAAAGAGTCCTGCGGAAAGCGCCCTGCGGAAGGTCGCCTGGGCAGAGTGCGTCGCGTGCCTGCGGGAACAGGCGACGGCGCGGCCTGGCGGGCGCCGCAGAGGGCTGGGCCAAGGCCGGCACCTCTTCAAGTATACTTTGCCGCAACTGAGAACAAGCGCCGCAGGCGCGTGGCGTGGCGGGCTGGAGCCGTCGGGCAGTCCAGACGCCGGCAGCCCTGGGCACGGGGCATGGGCTGAGCCTGCGGAGGCAGTGACGCCCTCGGGGCGATTCTCCCGCAGGACCTGGCTTAGCAAGGCATCGCAAGGGCTTGTCGCGGCGCCTGTGGGCCGGGACCGTTCGCATCCCCCGAACGGCACAGTTTTCACCCCCTGGGTGGCGCTGGCTTCCCCCGAACGGCACAGTTTTCACCCCTTGGCTAGTGTCGAGCCTCTTCCAGACCGCAGGGCCTTCACCCTGCAGGCAATGCGTTTTCGCCCAGTCCGGCACAGCGTGAGCGGGAGCATGGATCGCCCGGCTGCTCCCAGGACGCGTGCGGGCTTTGCCGCCGTCAGCCAGGCCAGTCTGGAAGGCCATGCCCTGATCCTGCCGGAGCATCTGGAAAGCTGGGCTGTGGAGCATCCCCAAGACCAGGCCCCTTTCCCCTGGAAGGCGGGCTTCGCAGCCGGCGGTCCGGCGCAGACGGGACCAAGGGATCGCTGGAGAGCAGAGCCTTGGGACTGCGAGGCCCCTGTGGCCGGCTGGCTTTGGGCAGAGACGGGCCTGGACTGGCACCGGTCCGCGGAGGGGGTCTGTCTTGCCAGGGGCAGGCAGAAGCCTGAGCAGGCACGGCCAGGGATGGCCTTGCCCTTCCTCACGCAGGCTCCTTCCCTGTCCTTCCCCCGTCCGCCCCGTCTGCCCCGTCTGCCAGGGGCGCACCGGCGGGCTTTGCCGGCAGTCTTGGGGCTGTTCTCGGGGAGTCGCCTGAGAGTGGGTGCCGGCTGGCAAGGGGTGCCTGGGTGCAGAATAACGAATGGCAAAAAATGGCTTGCATCAGGTAAAAAAAGGCGTATCCTAGTTTCTAGGTGTCATGAAATTTTCAACTTTGGCAAGGAGCTTGACTGCAATGCTGATGGATTTCAAGGCAGCAAAAGACAAGACTGAAGCAAAACCCCGTCTGATAGGTGAAGGCGTCAAGTTTCAACGCGTGCGTCGCATCACGGGCTACCTCGTTGGCACTCTCGACCGTTTTAACGATGCTAAGCGCGCCGAAGAAAGGGATCGCGTCAAGCACATATAGGTGGCTTCACTGTTTCTGCACCGGCAGAAAAGGCCGTCCTGCCCTCGCGCTGGGACGGCCTTTTAAATTAAACAAAAGCTTGAAGTTTGTCGTCGGCCCGCAGTCGCGGGCGCAAGGGTGGCGTGGCGGACGCAGGGTCGCTGAAGGGATGTGCACCTCGTCCTTTCAGGCCGATGGGGCGCTCCGGTCGCCTCTGCGAGGCCTGAACGGCGTCAGCCTCTGCATGCCTGACAGGTCGCCTCAGGCTCGACGGCTTGGCGAGCTGGGCGTTCAGCCCGTCCGTCTCGGGCATGCGCATGTCCATGAGGACGGCATCGTACCAGCTGGCCTTATGCGGGATAACCTGTCCATGGCTATCTCTGTCGATCTCCGCGATGTCGGTCTCTACGCGGCTCGAAGAATGCCCAATTCCAACAGGTTGGCAATGCTGTGCCGACGGTGTTTGGACGCGTTCTTGGCTAAACACTGGCAGAGTATCTGACGGGTGGGGGTGGAAGCGTCTTCCTTCGGAAAACGCAGCCAGGCCGCCTCGCAGCATCAAGGCGGCTATCCAGTACACGAAGCGTGACAGCGCGAGAAACGGCACCTGCAGGGCAAACTTCTTTCCTCTTCAAATCAACTCATAGCGATACTGTGACTGCGATTGATGCCCAGGGGGAGCATGTCTGCAGCCCCTGGGCATAAAAGCGGTTCGCTATTTCACGAGGGTAACGGATTTGATGACGACGGGCGTCATGGGCACGTCCTGATAGACCCCGTGGGAGGCAGTCTTGGAGGCCTCGATCTTCTTCACGACATCGGTGCCCTTGACGACTTTGCCGAAGACCGCATAGCCGACGCCGTCGCTGGCCTTGTCGAAATCGAGGAAGCGGTTGCTGCCTGTGTTGATGAAGAACTGGGCCGTGGCGGAGTCGGGCTCCGAGGTGCGGGCCATGGCGATGGTGAAGGGAGCGTTGCGCAGGCCGTTCTTCGCCTCGTTCTTGATGGGGGCGCGGGTGGGCTTCTGGTTCATTGTTTCGGTGAGGCCGCCGCCCTGGATCATGAAGCCCTTGATGACGCGGTGGAAGATGGTGCCGTTGTAGAAGCCGGCCTGCACGTACTGCAGGAAGTTGGCCACCGTGATGGGGGCCTTGTCGGCGTCGAGGCGCAGGTAGATGTCGCCCATGGTGGTCTCGATCTTCACGGCGGGATCGGCCGCTTTGACGCTGGCCGGACCTGCGAGAAGCAGGATGACGGCGACCGCGAGGAGAGCTGTCATGAATTTGAAGTGCTTCATTGAATCTTTTCCTTGCTGTTTTTGAGGATGGGGAGGGCTGGGCATGCCACGACCGCAGTCTGTGGCTGAACAGCCCTGTTTGGAAGGGATGCCTTCGCTGCCGGCTCTTAGCACGCTGCGCCGTCTCCGGCAATACGGCGCGAAGGGGCACAGCCGGCTGGGGACGGCGCATGGCTCTCCAGAGGGACTGTCTCTGGGAGGGAGCGCTGAGCCGGGATCGCGCGGATGTCCGCGGCAGGGCTGGAAGCTGGCCTGGCGTGCAGGCAGGCACGGCTCTCCCCCCCCCGCGAGCCGGACAGCGGGCGGCATGAACAGCTCTGCGGGATGGCGTCAGGCCACCGCGCGGCAGGACAAGGCGGGGCGGAGGGCGGCAATAGGCACAGTTGCCGCGAAACCGAAGCGCTAGTCGCCAGCCATCCTGACCACGGCCGAGGAAAAGTCAAAGACCGCCTTGTCGAGCAGCTCGATGTAGTCCATAATGCACATATCCAGGGTTTCGAGGCTGATAAAGGTTTCGACAGTACAAGTCACGTAGAAGTCGCCGCCCTTCTCGCCGTCTACGACGAAGGCTTTGGCCAAGTGCCAATTTGCGGAGATTTTGTTGGCTATGTTGAGCATCCGGGGGCGCATCTTCTTCTTGAAGACGGGGCTGTGCCAGATGAAGCTGAAGAAAAAATAAACATCTTCTTCGCTGTCAGAGTCGATGTCAAGAATTTCGTTGTATTGGACAATGCTGAGAGTGTAGATCTCGTCGTTTGACGATTGGAAGGCGATGGTGTTGTCCTTGACGGATATCAGATGGTAGTGTGTTTGTTTCAGGAAATTCTCAACGAGTTGCGTGACTTGCTCCATGTCCACGCTATCTTGGGAGTCTTCATCCATCATCGCCAGGGTTTCCTTCAGTATGCTCTGGGGGGGCTCCTGCTGCCACGGACGCCCCTCTGCTAGGTTGACAGGAGTGGAGTGCGAGTTGGAGCCTGTTTCTTGCGAGTCAGTAGTATCGAATTGTTTGTCCTTCTGCATGTCCATGCCTCCTTTGGGGGATGCCTGCAGCCGCGTCCGCCAGGCCTCCGGAAGCGTCGGATGCCCCCTCTGCCAGTTGAGCAGGACAGGAGCGGCCTCTTGGAAACCGCCCCCTGTCCATCCGGACCCCATCAGGTCTTCAGGATGGGCAGACTGTCCCCGATGAAGGGGCAAGTCCTTTTGACGGCTGCGGCAAGGAGCCGTCTTCTTTTCAAAATGCATGAACCCAAAACGCCGGCTATTCTTGCCGCAAGGAGTAGAGTTGGGCAAGGGGATTGTGCCCACAAGCCCTCTTGCAAAGCGAAGCAGGGGAGGCGGACGGGGACTGGAGAGGCAAGGACCGTCCGAGCGTCCTTGTCTTGCCGGCGGCGGAGCCGGCCGGAAGCAGATGTCTGGGGTGGCATGGAGGCAGGCCCATGCATGCCGTGCCTTGGCCGATCCGTCGCATCGGCTCCCAGACCGTCTCCGGTGCGCCCTGCCGGAAGAGGCGCATCGGCGGGCGAAGGCAGCCTGCTGCTCCCGGAACGCACATGCGTCTTGCCCAGGCCCCCGTCGTCTCCTCGCGTCTCCCGCAGGCTCTGCGGCGCTTGCAGCGGGGCCCTGGACGGTGCCGGAGCCCCGGCGCCCCCAAGGCACGACAAGGCCGGATTTTCGCTTTAAGCTTGCCGAAAGGCGTGGGCCATTCCCGTTTCAGTGCCATGCAGGAGGACAGCATGATCGACGTCAAGAGGATCGGAAGGCGGATCGCCGAGGAGCGCAAGCTCGTCCGCCATCTTTCCCAGGAGCAGATGGTCGAGGCCATGTACGGCAGGCTCGGCGTCCACTGGTCCCAGCCCGACCTCAGCAACATCGAGCGCGCCTGCTCGGCTGTTTGGGACCTGAGCAAGCTCGACAAGCTTGCCGACTTCTTTGAGATTCCCCTGCAGAACCTGCTTTTCGGCTCTGGCATGGAAGAGAGAATGGCGCACTACTACGGCAGGCGCATGGGAATCCGCAACCTGTCCAGGGAAAAGCCGGTCAAGGCGCATGTCCGGCTCATGAACGCCGCCACAGGCGCCAAGACGTTCAGCGAGAACAGCATCCCGCACTACGGCTGGGGGCCCTATAGGGTCTACGCGCTCATCGAGCCGCTGCAGATGGGCAAGGCCAGCGATCCGTGCGGCCCGCTCCGCTTTGAACGGTTCCGGCTCTATGCGTTCTTTGAAGACGGCAGGGACAGCATGGTCGGCGTCATGCGGGGCGCCATGGCGCCCGTCTTCGCCCTGATGAACATGGCCCATCTTGGCCGGCTGCAGAGCGTCGTGCCCCCGCCGGTTCTCGACGTCGTGGATCCCGCCCGCCGCCTCAACCCCTGGCTTGCGCTCATGATGTTCGCGCCGACACCCGAGGAGCGGGCCGTGCACGAGGCGGGCTTCTTCGGGCGGCTGGAGCGGCTCCGCGAGCACGGCGGCCAGCCCGTCTATTTCATTGAAAGCGTCTACGTCCGCGAGGACTGCCGGCGGCAGGGCACGTGCCGGCTTATGCTGGACGAGCTCGAGCACATGTTCGGACAGCATGCGGCCTGGCTCAATCTGGAGCCGACCGACGGCTCGGAGATGGAAGGCGACTGTCCCGCAAGCGGACCGGAGTACACGCCTTCGGAGATAGGCCAGCTGAGCCTCAATGCGTCCATAGCCGAGCGGCTCGGCTTTCTGATCGATCCCGAGCTCTGGACCCGGCGGGTGGCCGTCGGGGACGGGGCCGGCGGCACGAGGCTGGAGGAGCGGCGGGTCCGCAAGTGCGCCTACAAGCTTCCGGACTACCTCAGGTAGATCGTCAAGGACGACGGCGACCTCGTCGAGCGGGGGCGCGCCCTCCAGAGCGAGGCCCAGAAGGCCGGGAAGGCGTGGGGGGCCATGGCGGGCCGCGTGCTGGACGGGGAGGGGCAGGAAGAGGGCCAGGAAGAGGCCACCAGTGGCTTTGGCGTCGACAGCGCCATCCGGCACGGCGCCTTCATCTCGGAAGCCTGGTACTTGCTCCCCAACGGTGCCAGGCGCTACTGCGCCGTCGTCAAGCCCAAGCGGGGGAAGCCCTGGTGCGGCGTTGCCGAGAAGAGCTTCCTGGAGCACGGCCTGGACATCGAGGTGCTGGCCCGCTACGCCGCGGCTGCCAGGGTTCCCGAGGGCGCAAGGCGCAAGGCTCTGGAGCTGGCGGAACTTCACAGCCAGGGATTCAGGCCCGAAGGTCCCGTGCCGGCAGAGGACTTCAGGCAGTTCCTGCGGAGCAGGCGCCGGGAGGACGGCCGGCGCTCCTGACGGCTGGGGCCGGCCCCGTCAGGCGGCCCGGCGCAGGAAGGGCCCGCCGCAACGCAGGCAGGGCCAGCCACGGAGCGTGCGCCCGGCGCGTTCGTCCGCGTTCTGGCGTGGGAGGGAGTGGCCAGAACAAGAACGCCAGCCATCTTCCAGGGAGGCTGCGCCCCGGGCCCCGTTTCGCATGCCGCGAAGGCCTGTGGGCTCTGCGGGAAAACGAGGGAATCTTGGCAAGACGCAGGTGCGTCCTGGAAGCTGCCGGCGGTCTGTCTGCCTGCCGGCGGTCTGCTTGCCAGCCAGTGGTCTGGCCGCCGGGGGTCCCCGCATCGGGGCAGTCACAGGCCCGGCCTGTCTGCCCCTCGTCGCTGGACGGGGCGAAGGCCGCTGATCTGCCGCGACCCCTTCTGCCTTTTGCCCCGGCGCTTCGGCCATGGCCGTCTGTGCCCTGGCCTCGCCGGCCGCTGCCGGAATGCCGTCGAAGGAGGCCTGAGGGGTCTTGGTCGCCTCCAGCCCGTCCACAGCCGAGACAACTGGAATGTGGCGGGATGACCTTGGAAGGACGATCCCAAATGTCCAGGGACGGCTCAAAGCCAAGGGCGGCATCCAGGCAAGGACGTCAGGAGTGGCGTGTTTGTCGCCTGTCGTCAGTTCTCTCTTCGTCTTGTCGCCTGACATCGTGCCCCATAGCCTCCTGAATGCAGGGAGACGAAACCGGCCCGAGGCCCGGCACGGCGACGAACAGGCGCGATGCAGACGCACTCCGCAAAAGATCGAAGCGACGAAGACTGCCGCGGCAAAGACCGGCTATGCGGATGCCACTGCTCCGCCTGTCAGCGGAAGGAGGTCCTCTGGCAAGGAGGGTGCGAAGAACGTGCTGGAGCCGGCCGATGACCCGCGAAGACACTCCGCTTTTGTCGCGCCCCCTGAACCGGCTCCGCGGCAGGGAAGAGGGGAGGGGGCTCCCGAAGGCGTCGCGCAGCGTTGGCGCCATGAGGCAAGCTGGCTGGCATGGCGCTGGAGTGGCCGGCAGCAGGCCGGTCCGCAGAAAGGCTGCCGCTGGCATCCAGCCGAAAGGCAGATGTCATGAGGCCGGATCGCCCAGAATGCGCCGGGAGCAGCCAGCACTTGCCGAAAGCTGTCGCGCGCAGGCCAGGCTTGCCGGACGCGGCGGGGCAGGCATTCTTCCTGTCCCTGGGCAGTGCTTGGCCGAAGCAGGGATCCCGCTTTCCGGCCCCGGCGCCAGGGCGGCGTCGGCTCCCTCCAGCAGCCAAGGCTGCGTGGATCCCCCTTGCCCGGCTGGCATTATTCGGGAACCAAGAAAAATTCCATATTTTGGAAGAAAATTGTATCATGGGGGGCTGAGTATGTCGCCTCGCCCTTTCCGTGACCATATGAAACCCCAAAGGAGTGCACATGAAAGCCTATTTCGCCTCTCTCCTCCCGCTGGCTGAGGACAGCGGCCAGCCCGGCGACTGGTACCTGATCTGCTTCAAGGACTTCGCCGGCGCCGTCACGCAGGCCAGAAGCCTTGCCGAGTGTCTCGCCATGGGGCAGGACATCCTCGAGATCCATGGCCTGAGCCTTGCCGAGCAGGGCCGTCCCCTGCCGGAGCCCTCCTCCTATGAGGAAGTGCTGGCCTTCACGGAGCAGGCCATGAAGGGGGAGGGCATAGCGGCTGGGGCGCAGTGCTACGTGCAGCTTTTTGGCCTTCCCGAGATCGATCTCTCCCCTGTGGACGTTCAGGTCCGCATGACCCGCTGGGACCTGCGCTGCATCGAGGCCAGAGCGAAGGAGCTCGGCCTCGGCAGGGACGAGTTCCTGGTCCGGGCAGCCCGGGCCTACAGGGACGCGGCCGACGAGGACTATGGGACGCCGTGCCGGCAGGAGACGGCGGCGCCGGAGGAAAGCCTGTGAGCGCGCGTGCCCGGCATGGTGGCATGGTACCGTCCTCTTGACGGCTTCGGCGCCGCAGAGGCGTCTCCCACAGCGCGGCGCCTCGCAGGCCCCCGGCAGGCCTGCCCTGCCTGCCCTTCTGCAGGCGCCTGCCAGGGGAGGCCAGTCCGTCGCCTGCAGGGAAGCCGGCGCCTGCAGCGGCAGGGGCGTCGATTGCCCGCTGCCGTTCCGCCTGCTGCTGGAAGCGAAAAGCTAAACGCGCAAAAGCGCTTGACACTCCGGCATGCCCGGCATATGAATAAGCCAAGTTGAAGGTTTCAATTTTTGTCTTGACGCTTGCAGGGCATATGGAAGTTCCTTGTATTCGACTACGATTCTACTTCCCGCCCACTTTGCCTTTATGCGGCAGATGAAAGTTCCTTGACTGTCATGTCGTGCAGACATCCCTACTTTCCGCCGCATTTGTCTGCGTTGCCCTTGTCGCCTGACGCAGGGAAGGCGTATGCGCCCCCTGCGCAGGCGCGGCCGCAGCTCAAGAGAGAGACTATGCTTATCAAAGACGCCATCGAGCTGACCAAGTCCTGCATCCTTTTCTTCCATGCCGTGCCCGAGGTGCAGGCCGACGTCGCCTGTGCACCCAAGGACGACGAGGGAGAGATCTGCTTCGGCTACTACGTCACCCCCGAAGCCTGGGCCGGCAATCCGGTGCTGGGAAGGCTGCGCTCCTTTCTGAAGCAGAACGTGGGCACTGACCTGCGCAGCCTGAACGCCGGATTCCACAAGTCCTTCGCCGCCGTCAGAGACGGCGATGCCAGGCATCTTTTTGCCCAGCAGATCCTGCACTACTTTTCCACCTACGGCCTCGAGAACCTGGGGCTCGAGGCGCAGGCCTTCATCCCCCGCGAGCGCCTTGCGCTGGAGCCGGGCGCGCCGGTGCGCATAGCCGTCCTGCGGAAGATGCCCATGGAGGAGCTGCGCTCGCGCCTGCATGCCATTGCCCTTGGCCGCGCCCCGATCCCCGGCGACGCCATGCCGCACTTTGCCGCCATGCTGCGCCTTCTCGGCCTGGCCAGGGACTGGGATCCCGGGCAGTGCAGGAACAAGGAAATCAAGATGCTGCTCTGGGACGCGCGCGGGGACTGTCCTGCGGAGGGCGAAGAATTCCTGCGCTTTGCCGTCTACAAGGCCACGGGCAGCCTGCTTTTGATCAAGTCGCCGGAGGCTATCGCCAGCCTCAAGGCGGGCATCGCCGATCTGAAGACGGACTGGTTTTCCCTGCATCCCGGCCTCGTGGCCGCATGCGCCAAGGTGTACTACCGCTACAAGCCGCTGTTCCTGGCGCTGCGCGCCAACCCGCTTTTCCGCTCGCCCGTCAACCGCATGCGCAAGCTGGCGGTCAAGCTCAAGGAGCCGGCGCATCCCGGGCCGCTCGACCTTGTCACCTGCGGGCGGACGCGGGATGCCGGCGCGATCCTGAGGGAGCTCCGGAAGGTTTCGACAGCCAGGAAGGTCGCGCTGATCAATGCCATCCGGCGCCGCAGGCAAGGCGCCGCGCATGCCGCCTACGTCATACGCAACGGCAAGGTCTGGATTGGGGACCAGGGCGCGGCACCGGAGCTTGCGCAGGAAATCGAGGAAGCCTGCATGGAGGCGCTGCTTGCCGACCTCAGGCCGCGCGTCGAGGGCCGCAGCGTCTTCCTGCCGGACAATCCCGACTACGCCTTTCCCGCCTCGCCGAGGCAGTTCACCGGCTTCATCCCCTTCAACTCCGTCTACAGGCTTCCCAAGAGCGTGCTGTGCGGCGTCCACTGGGAAAACATCCTGGTCAACGGGCAGGAGAGCCGCACGGATCTCGACCTGCATCTCAACTCCTCCACCGTCAACTGCGGCTGGCACGTGCAGTGGTCTGAGGAATGCAGCGTCCTGCGCACCGAGGCAAGGGTGCTTTTCAGCGGCGACATGACCGATGCGCCCCGCAGAAAGGGCGGCGCGTCCGAGGTGTTCTTCATCGGCGAAGGCATCCGGGACGCGACGCTGCTGGTCAACCTCAACAACTACACCGCCAACGGCGCATGTCCCTTCCGGCTCCTTCTGGAAGGGACCAGCGAAGAGCAGATTAGCCGGGCAAGCCTCGTTGGCCGGAACCTTGACCTGGCCATCCCCCTGACCATCGAGGGGACGTCGATGTGCCTCGGCATCATCGACTGTGCTTCCGACGGCGGCAAGCGCTTCGTGTTTGCGTCGGGCGCCATGGCCAGAGGCATCGTGTCCTCCTACAGCGGCGTCTCGGAGGGCTTTGCGGAGCACGTCCGCGCCTCGGCGGCGACGTGCCTCACGTTGCGCGAGGTGCTCGGTCGCGCAGGCGCCAGGATCAACGACAAGGACGAGGATGCCGGCTGGGACTACAACTTCAGCCTGCAGCACGCCTCCCTCGATGCCTTCCTCCGCCTTCTCGAAGACGCCGCCGCCTAGACTGGCGTCCTTCTCGCCTTGCGCGAAGACAATGCTCGTCCCTGTCCTCGCGCCTGTCCTCGTGCCTGCCGTCACGGCTTTCCTCCGGGAGATCTGCCGCCTCCCCGCATTTCTTTGCCGGCAAGCTGTCTGGCTGCTGTTTTGGCGACCGCCGTTTCGGGCTTTGCCGCCATGCGGCGTCCGCATGCCAAGCCCCGGCACTCCCCTGACAGCTTTGCCTAGATTGCTGATTTGAGATCCCCTTTTTTCAGGGCAGAATTTTGAAAAAGATCTCGCCGACTTCGTCTAAAGGAAGACAGTTTGCTACGGCGTGCGGGAGAGGATGACTATGACGTCTTTGGGAAGATATTTTATGTTTGGAACATGCATGAAACATTGCGTTCCTGTGTTTCTGCATTTGCAACGCACAATAGTTTTACGCATGTTTATATTTCTATGATTATCAAATACAATGTCGCCGTTTTTATCGAAGCAAGCCGTCGCTTTTGCAGAAAAACGTCGATTAAATTTAAAATATTGAGTGTACTTGTTTCCTTTTTCATTTCTGTTAAAGCAGTAGGAATCCTGTGCAATGCCAAGGCTGTCTCTAGTGGGGGTGTCGGCAAAATATTCAGCTTTTGCAAAATACCAGCACCCCTCCAGAAAGGAGCGGTCGTTTCTATCCGCCGCATCCGCTGGATTTTCCAATTTTCCGCTTTCTCTCCTCTTCACGGCAGGCTCCTCCTTCACGGCGACAGGCTTGCCGAAGAACGGGACGGCGTCGTCATCAGGCTCGTCCTTCCTTACGTCCGGCTACTCGCCGAAGAAAGGCGCCTCTACGGGAGGAGGCGTCTCCTTCGTCGCCGGCGGATCGGACGTGACGGCGTCGTACTCCACGGCGAAGGACGGGCTGCAGAAGAATTGGAAGAGAAGCAGGCCAAAAACGGAGCGTTCTGCGGAACCAGCATGCATAGAGGCGATCTCCTTCCGGCAAAGAAAATTGAACGGACTAGCTCGCTGCCGGACGATCGGAGAACGGCAAGATCTCCTCGCAGGAATGGATGCGGTCGCAGTTCTCCTTCATGCAGGATGCGTTCATGGCTTCCTCCTGCCCTGAAACATACTCCAGTGGCAGGAGGAACGCTAGAACTTCTTGAAGGATCCGTCTTCCTTGTCTGGCGGCGGATCCACCTTGTCCTGACCTTTGTCCAGATCCAGACACAGTAACGTCTAGGCAGCGTCCAGCTGTGATGCCTCAGCTGGCCTCTTCCATTTTTCCAATTCGCCGAAGCGTCTCGTCCATAGTTCATCACCCAGCTGGGTGCGGCCGCTGTCCTTCAACGCATGGAGCTGATTCAGAAAGCCCGGTATGTTCGAGACCAGCTCGGAGCCGTTCCCAAAGGTTTCGTGTCCAGCTTTTTCGTCCCACTTGCGCCCCGGGTCGCCCCCAAGCCCTGCCACCCTCTGTCGGATTCGCTTAACTTATTGATTTTAGTTTTCTTTTTTAGCTGAAAACTTCCAGGACGGCCACCTCCAGATCGTCGAAGGCCGCCTCCGGCGGCAGTTCTGGATGCTCCCTGCCCAGCTTGTGCCTGTGCATGAAGCTCCAGGCCACGATCTCCTCGACGCCGATAGCCCGCTCAATGTGGTCCGGCTCCCTGAGCGAGAGCTGCTCAACCTTGCAGCCGTGCTTGAGCACGTGGTGGAACTCCTTGATGCTCCAGCGCCTGGCGTAGTCCTCGACGCACTTCACGGCGTCTTCGGGACTCTCGAGGGCTCTCGTCGTCAGGAGATTCCACCAGACTCTTTCCAGTCCCTTCGGCTTGTCCAGCTCGACCGCCGTCACGGCCCAGAGGGGCGCGGACTTCCCGTCGGGCACCCTGAAAGCCACCCTGTGCATGCGCACGCTCAGCACCGCATTCCTCGCCGCCCTGGCGCTTCCCGGCGCCTGTTCCCGCTTCCTGGACTGCTTCACGATCCTCGGAACGCGCACGGTCATCTTCGCGCACTCCTCCTTCGCCCGCATCAGCCTGAAGAGGCTGTGCCTTCTCCGGCTTCCGCCCTCCACGGCGCGGTCCGCCTTCGCCCGGAGGATGACCTCCACGTTGGGCAGCAGCTGGATCTCGCTCAGAAAGCCGCCGAAGTCGCTTTCGCGGTCGCAGAGAATGCACAGCTTCGTTTTCGGCATCCACCGGGCTATCCCGTTCATCCAGAGCACGAACTCGAGCCAGATGTACGGCGCTGTCTTCTCGGGCGGGACTTCCCTGGGCTTGGGATCGTCCTTCTTCCAGAAGCCGCGCACCTCGCAGTCGGACCTCAGTATGCCCAGCGGAATGCCCTCTTCGGTGGAGACCCAGGCGCTGAAGATGCCGATGCTCCGGCTTGCGGCTGCGGTCTGGTTCCTGCCGGCGTCTCCCATGTCCCTGCTTGTCCGCGGCTTGGAGGAAAAGTCCAGGAGGGTTCTGTCCATCGCGACGTAGACGCGTTCGAAGGCCATCATGCGCCGGCATGTGCGGTGCGCGTGGCCCTGCATCACGTCGTCCATGCCGAATGCCTGCTCGGACTCGAAGATTCTGTAGGCGCCCTTCATCTCGGCGTATCCGCCGGACGATCCTCCCCTGGCCGCTCCGCACACCGTGTTGCCCGGCCTGGCGTAGAGGAGGCCTGCGGTCCTGGCAATGCGGCGGTTGCGCCTCCTGTCTCCAAGCGGAGAGCCTGCAAACTCCTGCATGAACACATCGCCGTCCAGACTTTCGCTGATGCCCAGCGGCCCCTGGAGGAACCAGGGCGGCGGCAGGTTCTCCCCCCTGGGGCGGCCGATGCCGTAACGCTCTCTGAAGTCCGGAACCAGCACCTTCATGAAGAGCATCTTGGGGGCCACCGCCGTCTCGCCGTCCTTCCGAATGGATTCTCCGTTGTCGCCGCGCCCTTCGGTCAAGCCCACCGGCTCGTAGCCGGCGGCCTTGTAGCACGCGCCGTCGTGCTTCTCCGGGTTCACGAACGTTTCGATCAGGCAGGCGTCGACGTTCCATTCCTCCCTGTACACCTTCCTGGCGAAGTCTTCTCCTATGGCGATGACTTTGGAGGCCAGGTTGCGGCATCCTTTCGTCCGGATGAGAAGGCGGCTGTTGAAGATGATGATTTTCTTGGCGAGGGAGTCCCTCTGCTCCGGCGTGAAGTCCACCCAGTCGTCCCTCAGCGCAAGCGCGTCCATGGCCGAGGAGTAGCACATGCACGCCAGAAGGCCGTGCGCCGAATAGAACAGGAGCTTGAGCGCGTGTCCGGGAGGCACGGTGGCGCCGATGTCGTGCTCGGTTTCAAGCGCCGTGTTCCAGGTTAGAAGCTCCGGATCAGTTTTGACCCGGACAATCCAGATCTTCCCGATCTTCTCGACGCTGTCCGGAACCCCTTCGGGCAGGGGCACCGGCTCCGGGAGGCAGCGGGGCTTGCGGGGGCGCTTTTCCCTGGGCGGCTCCCAGCGGAGGGAGGCCTGGAGATCGAGGGTTCCGGCGCGGTGAAGCTCCTCCAGAGCCCGTGCGCAGGCATGATCCCGGTAGCTGCCGTCGGCGTTGCGCAGATCAAGCGCTGTGCAGAGAAAGTACGCGAACTGGAGAAGCGTGCGCCCAGCCTGCTCCCGGAGCCACTGCCGAACCTTTTCCAGCACGTCGGGCGCGGAAAGGGTCTGCTTGAGAGGAGAGATGTCATGCGTATCCATGCCCGGGAGGATGGCAGATTTTTCCTAGGCTGTGTAGGGGGATCAATGTGGGCACATGTCAGCGCTAGGCTCATGAATGCTGCAGAGACTTTTGCTTGTGTTCAACGGAACCGGAGAAGTCCTGCGTCCGGCGCCACTCTTCGACCACGGCGCCTCCTTCGACATCGGCGAATGCCCCTGGCTTCCCCGCGGACTCCAGCTGGAGACCTTCCTCAGGCCCCGCCACGAAGCCAAGCTGGAGGCCGCCGCACGGCTGGAGCTGAAAGCGGCATCCGGAAGTCCGCGCCGCAGAAAGCGCCATAGCCATGATGCAGGACTATGTCCGCAGGGCGGCGAAGGATGCACTCGAAATTCTGGACTGGCAGGACGCCGGCCCGAGGCCGGAATAGCCGGTTCCGCAACGCCTGCCCCGCAACGGAAGCCGGAGGCTTTCGGACGGCGTTCCTCTTCAGCCTGCGGGAAACTGTTGACATGTCGCGGACTGCTGTCCCGCATGAACACACTTCGCCTTGCAGCAGTCGCTTCTCCTGGCTTCGCCTGTCCAGAGCGCGGGGCGGAGACAGGCCGGACCTGCGTACCCCCGGAGACCTCGGACACCCGCAGCGAGGCGTTCAGCAGATTCCTGAACCCCCATGCCTCTTTTCGCAACCTCTCGTGATTTCATCGCAGAACCCGCAGGGGACCCGCGCTGCACTTGAAGCGAGACCCGGGACCGTCATCTTCCGTGGGCTCCTTCCCTGGCGAGGCTGGGACAGCTGGCGATGCCGACGGCATCCTGCTCTGGCAAGCGGCTCTGGCAAGCTGGCCTGGCAAGCAGAGGCCGGCCCGGCGCTGACAGGTGGCGAAGGCCGGAACGGGCAGGGCATCTGAGAGCAGGGCACCCAAGGGCAGGGCACCAGACGAGACTGCTGGCTGCGCTGGCGGTCGAGCTTTTCTGCCGAAGCTCTGAGGGGCGCTCTTTGCCGCGCAAAGATCGCCTTGGGCCGCGAAGGGCCGCAGGATGAGTCATCGGGCTGCTTGTCCGTCTGTCCGTCTTCGCTGTTGACTATTGCCTGAGACTTCCGCATTGTAGCCCTGTCCCCAGAGCTGGGTCCGGCAGCGTCCCGTTCGCAGTGCCGGCGGCAAAGATGTACGCATCGCCAGCGTTGGGCGGATGGGCGTGCCGGTGGTGTTGCCCGGTGAACGGGTCCAGGTTTTGACCTCCTTTGCTGGACACCGGGTGGCCGTTCCGTCCGCCCAGGGGGCGTAGGCAATGGCACGGCAGACCGCCAGGTCAGGGCAGGATGGCGTCGCCCTGCCGCCCCTGTGCCGAAGCAAATGCCGGAAGGCAGGACAGAGAGGGATGCATGAGAGCAAAGCGAATGAGCAGTCTCGCCTCCGCGATACTTGCGGCAGAAATGCTGGGCATGCGCCGGTCGCTGCCCGACAATCTTTCTCCTGAGGCGTACCTGCGGGCTATTCAGAGGGATCCCAGGCGGCTCGATGATGTGCCGGAGGCCAAGGTGACGCCCGAGCTCTGCCTTGAGGCCGTGAAGCGGTGCGGCGCCGCGCTCAGCCTGGTTCCAGACAGGCTGAAGACGCCAAGGCTTTGCCTGGAGGCAGTGAAGGCGCCGGATGCCGGCTCTGAGTCTGTCCTGAAGCGGGTGCCTCAAGGTGCATGAGCGCGGAGCTCTGTCTTGCCGCCGTTCAGGCGCACGGCGAGGCGCTGTCGGATGTGCCTTTGGAGCTCCGTACGCCGCAGGTCTGCCTGGCGGCCGTTGCGCAGAAGCCGGAGGCCCTGAGCGGCGTGCCAGAGGAGCTGAAGACGCGAGAGATGTGCCGGGGAGCCGTGCAGCGCGAGCCGGGTGCGCTGGAGTGGGTTCCGGCCGGCATGATGGAGGCTGATGTCTTGCTGGAAGCCGTTCGGAAGAACGGGCTCGTCCTGAAGCATGTGCCCAACGTCCTGAAGACGGAGGAACTCTGCAGCGCGGCTGTGGAGCAGAATCTGCTGGCCTTTCAGCATGTGCCTGTGCGCTACAAGACGCCGGCGTGATGCCAGGAGATCGTCCACCGCCTGCCCTCTGCGCTGCATTTTGTTCCGGCGCGCCTGCAGACTCGGGAGCTGTGCCTGTGGGCGGTCAGGCAGGAGGGGATGCTGCTGCGCTTCGTCGCCGAATCGCTGAAGAGCCCGGAGGTCTGCCTTGAGGCGGTGCGCCGGCCCTCCGGCCCCAATGAATCGGTCGTTCTGGTCTTCGTGCCGCAGTTCCTGCGGACCGAGGCGCTGTGCCGGGAGGCTGTCCTGGCGGACAGGCGGTCCTTGCGCGCCGTGCCGATGGCGCTGAGAAAGAAGATGCCCCGCTGAGCGCCCGCTTGAGACGCCCTGCCTTGAGGCCGATGGCCGAAGCGCGGCTGGAGATGCCGGCGTCCCTCGCCCGGCACGTCGCTGGCTTGCGCGCGCAAGCCTGCTGGGAGCTGTCTTGGCCAGGAAGGCGTCTTGGCCAGGCCCAGCCGCAAAGGGCAGGGCGGGCCGCTGCAGGGAGCAGGGCAGGCAGCCGGCCAGGCTGGATCTTGCGCCGCCTGTCTCACGGCGAAGGGGATCGTCCCTGCTGGGACAATCCCCCTCAAGCATGGCGCAGCCGCGTGAACGGGCGGGTTCAGCCTTGGCATGGCGCCGCGCGCGCCTTTCGCCGAAGCCCGGCGGCAGGCTCCTGTGCGCTGGCGGAAGCTACATCCCGGCAATGCCTGAGGCAAACTGCATCTGAAAGCTGTAGGCCCCGCCCATAGTCGCAGCAATCACCCCGCACGCCAGGCAGAGCATTCCCGCAGCCAGCCGGTGCATGCTCCGCTTGACGCGCTCGACGTCCTGCTCCATCAGCTCGCGCGCGATGCCCATGAGCTGGCGCTCCATGCCGGGCACGGCGGCATAGGCCTGCAGGAGCTCGCAGGCCTCCTCGCCGGGCCAGGCGCGGCCGGCGTCGCACAGGGCGTCGCCCAGCGTCTTGCCGAGTGCGTACTGGCGCGCCACGGCCTGGATGCGCTCCGCCAGGTAGGGCGAGGTCGAGGGCTCGGCGAGCATCTCGTCCAGGATGGTGCGGACCTGCAGGCCTGCCTGCATGAGCACGGCCAGGGTGTAGAGCCAGGCAGAGCCCACCATGGCGCGGTAGACGGCCCAGGGGCCCCAGCCGTCCACCTGGTCGCGAAGCGGTCCCTGCCAGCGGGGCAGCGACCAGGCGACGGCGCCTCCCAGGCCGAGCAGGGCCAGGCCCGCCAGGGCGCCTGCCGGCGAATCGACGGCGGAGCTTGCCTGCCACAGGAGCCGCGCCAGGCCGGTCCACTGCTCGGGCGCCAGCACCGAGGCCAGCTGGGGAACTATGAGTCGGCTCACCATGACCAGCATGGCCGCGCAGGCAAGGCACAGGCAGGCCGGGTAGGCGAGCCCTCCGCGCACGGCCTTGGCAACGGCGTCGCGCGACTGGAGGAGCTCGGCGGCCAGGCGGAAGCCCTGGGAGATGCGTCCCGACTGCTCGCCGGCCCTGAGGAGCATGAGCTCTTCGGGGCTCGCCAGCCCCCGCAGGGACTCGGCGAGGCTCGTGCCATAGTCGCGGCAGGCCAGCATGCGTTCGTAGACTTCGGCAAGGGGAGAGCCCTTCTTGCGGGCCCGGGCGAGGTGCAGGGCCAGAGCCTGCCAGACGGTGAGGCGCCCGCACTGGCAGGCCAGGGCGCGCCACAGGCGGATGCGGGCTGCCGTGCCAAAGCGGCGGCGGAGCAGCCACAGTCGAATGCGTTCCATGCTACCTCCCCGGCGTCCGCGCGCCGGGCAGGCGGGGACGCCGTCTTGACGGCCAGGAGGGAACGGGCCCCGCGCCGCGGGGCGGGGCTGCGCTCAGCCTGCGCCCCTGCCAGCGGCCTTGTGCGCACCGCCGGCAGGGGGAACGTTGCGCTTCGCGGGCACGGGCGCCCCCTTGTCCACGCTGGCCATGTTTTCGATTTTGCAGCGGCCAGCTTTTGCTTTTTCCGCTGCGGGCCGCATGCCTTGCAGTGCAGGCAGGGCCGTGCTGGCGCGATCCCTGCCTGCGTCCCCGGCCTGCGTCCCGGGCCCTGCAGCCGCTGGCGCCGCGCCTGTCAGGCCAGCCAGCGGCGTCCCTCGGCTCCCTCCGGTCCCTCAGGCTCGACAAGCCCGTCCAGACCGTTCCAGCCGGCAAGGTCCTGGAGATCAGGAGGCTGGTCCTGTCCCGCGCAGGCGTCGGGCGCAGCGGGCTCGTCCCTGGCATGGAGGCTGGCAGCCGTGACAGGATGCCCGTCCAGCAGCCCTGCCGCGCCCGTTCCGTCCTTTCCTCCAGGCCCGCCAGGACTGCCAGGCCCGCCAGAACTGCCGGGACAGCCAGTTCCGCAAGGAGCCCTCCCGGCAGTCAGCCAGTGCTCCCTGCCCAGGCCTTCCGCGCCGTCTGCCCCGTCAGGCCAGGCCAGGCCGTCCCGATCCCCGGCCTCTCCGGCCGCCGGCCCAGCCTCGCTGTCGAGGGCCTGGCCAAGGCGCTCCTCGCAAAGTCCGGGATCGGCCTTGCCGCTGGCAACGAGGGCCAGCGCCCGCGCCAGCAGGGTCTGTCCGCCCTGGGCCAGCCAGAGCGAGCGCGCTTCTGCGAAGCGCCCTTCCCGCAGCAGGCTCCGCAGTGCGTCGTTGACGACAACGACCTCGGCGCAGGCGGCGCTGCCCGCAAGGCCAAGCCCCTGGCAGGCGGGGCAGCCGCCCTCCCGGCGCAGGCGCACGGCCAAAGGGTCGATGCCGGCGCGGGCAAGCCTTGCCTGCAGATCCTCCGGCAGGGCGCGGGCAAGCAGCGTCCTGTCGGCAAGCCTGGCCGGCATGGCGCAGGCCGGGCAGAGCAGCGGGACAAGGCGCTGGCAGACGAGGCCGGACAGCAGTCCCGGCTGGCAGAGCAGGACCAGGGGATCCTCCTTGAGCAGGCCTTCGAGCAGCAGCTGGAGCCGTGCCGGGATGGCAAAGGCGTCCCTGGCGTGCACGCTGGCCCAGGCTGCATGGCCGGTGAGGGCCGCGTCCACGGCCGCCTGGGCCGCTTCGGGATAGCGGATTTCGCCGATCATGAGCACGTCGGGGTCGGAGCGCATGGCGCCGGCAATGGCGTCGGCATAGGCCTGGGCCCGGAAGCCGGGAGCGAGGCCGGCGGCCTGGTTGGTGGCAACCTGGATCTGCATGACGCCGCGCAGGGGGTATTCAGGCGGATCCTCCACCGAGAGGCAGGCCTTTTCGGGATGCTCCTCCACGATGGCCTCCATGACGTTGGCAAGCACCGTGGACTTGCCGTGGCCCGTGGGGCCGGCCACGAGCACCAGCCCCGAGCCCAGGGAAAGCTCCCGGAAGGCGCGGCACTGGGCCTGGCTGAAGCCAAGCCGGGAGAGCCTGCCCTCGAGGCCAAGGCCGGCGCCGGCAGAGACGGGGCGCAGGATGCGCATGGCAAGGCAGGCGCCCTGGCGCTCGGTGCCGGTCTCCACGGGCTCGGAGTGCAGGCGGATGGCGTGGACGCCGGCAGGCAGCCACCGGCGGTCCACGATGCGGGCGTCCATGCGCTCGATGCTGGTGAAGCTCGGCCGTTCGGACTGCTGGCCGAGGCCGTTGAAGGCTACGGCGATGAGCCGGCCCGCCTCCTCGCCCGAGGTCTCGCGCAGGGACCGCATTTCTCCCATGACGCGCAGGCGCACGAGGCCGTAGGCGCCAAGGTCGCAGATGTGGATGTCCGTGGCGCCCTGGGCGCAGGCCTGGGCGATGATCTGGCCAAGCTGGCGCTTGACCTCGGTCTCGTCGGGCCCGGGCTGGCCTGTCTGGCCGGCCTCGCCGCCCTGCCCGAAGGGCCTGGCCTGGCCCGCCTGGAGGCTGGCGGCCTGGGGCGCCAGGAGCTCCTGGGCAAAGCTCGAGGGCGCATGGGCCTTGGCGCGGGTGCCGTACCAGTCCTTGAGCAGGGCGAGCAGGGCGGCCAGTTCCGGGTCGCCCTTGAGCTCGCCGCTGTAGTGCAGGATCTGGTGGTCCCCGCTCAGGCGGATCCGCTCCTGCAGGCGGCGGGGCAGTCCCTGGAGCAGGCGATCGAGGACCTCTCTGCCGGGAGTGCCGGCACCGGCCGCCGTCCTCGGCGCGGCCTTGCGCGCGGCCGGCGTGGCGGCCGGCTGGGTTTCCTTGAAAGCGTGCGGCATGCAGCGCTTCCTCCTGTCCCCGCTAGAAGGGGACGGCAATGGTGCGGGAGCCGAACGCGAGGCGCAGGCCCCGAGGCGTGACGGAAAGCACCCTGCCGCCGGCCCAGCGGGAGCCGGGCCTGAGCATGGCAAGGGAGCCGGACGGCGTCCTGACGGCAGCCGTCAGGGTGTCGCCGATATCCTGGATGGACACGATGCGGCCAAGGCTGGCCGGCACCGTGATGCGGCGAGCCTGCGGGGCAGGGCGCGCGGCTGCCTGGGGCCTGCCCGCGGCGCCAGCGGCGCTGGCAGGCGCGGCCTGTCCTGCCGGCGCGGAGGGCTCGGCAGAACCGGCAGTCTGCACCAGCTCGCTGGACGAGCCGGCCTTGGGGAGAGCCGGACCTGTAGCCGTGCCGGCTGCGCCCGTCTCCGCCAGCTCGCGCCTGAGGCGGGCGGCCTCGATCTGGGCCTTGAGGCAGGCGGCCTCCTCCTTGGCCAGGCGGGTCCTGAGCTTGATGGCTTCGGCCTCGGCCAGCAGGCGGGCGGTTTCGCCAAGGCTGCCCGCGGGACCTGCCGGCTGGGGAATGCCCTCAGCCTGATCCTGCGGCATGGCGCCGGTCGCGCGGGTGCCAGGGCCCGCGCTGGCGCCAAGCGTGCCGACGGTCTGGGGGGGCTGGATGGTCGGGCCGTCTGGCCTGGTCTGGTTCCTGTTCTGGCTCTCGTTCTGGCCCGCATCGCGCTGCCTGTCCTGGCAGGCCGGGGTGCGCTGGCTCTCCTGCGACTTCCCGCCGTCGGCCTGTCCCGCCGGCATGGCCGGCTTGGTCTGCTTGACCTGCTCGGCCTGCCCAGCCTGCCCAGCCTGCCCAGGCTGCCCAGCCTGTTCGGGATGCGGGCTGGCCTGGCGCGCAGGAAGGATCTGTTTGGCGGGATCGGGCTGGCCTTCTTGCGAGGCCTGCAGGACCGCCCTGCCGCCGGGGATGGCCGGCAGGCCGTCCAGCGCCATGCCAAGCGGGACTTGGGGCGCCATGACTGCGCCTGCCGGCACAGTGCTCCCGCTGCCGGCAGCCGGTGCAGAGCCGGCCCCCGCTTCGCCGCCAAGGGCCTGCGGGTGCACGCAGGGCTGCGCGAAAGGCTCGGCAGTCCTGACGGCATCCCTGCCGGGCTTGATTGCTCGCAGTTCCTGCACCGTGGCAGCAAGGCGGCTGGCGCAGACGTCGCTTCCGCTGGCAAGATAGGCTTCCGCGCCCAGCGTCAGGGCAACGCCCGTCCCGAAGGCCAGCGCCAGAAGGATCGCCCCGGCAACGGGGCCCTGCCTTTTGGCGTCGCTGCCGGTCCTGGCGTCGCAGTCAGGAAGGGCCGGGGCCTTCCCCTCGTCTTCCCCGTGGTCGCCGCCAGCCTGCGCCATCCCGTCCAGCGCCATGCCGTCCTGCGGCGCCTCGGGCAGCGGCCTGATCCAGGCCGCGTCTCCGTCCGGATCCAAGGTCGCGTTCCAGGGCTCCGGGCAAGGCTGGCCTGCTCCGCAAGGGGCGTGCATCTCGCCGGTCCGGCTGTCGCTGAGCCCGCTCGGGGCGAGTTCGGATGCGCCAGCGCCATGGTCTGCGGCAGTCGTCTCGGCTGCGCAGGCAGAGTCCGCAGCCGGCGCAGAACAGGCCTGCTCCTGTCCAGCCTGCCCGCCCAGCCAGGACGGCTGGCCCGCCAGAAGGCTCTGGTCAGGCTGGAGGTCCTGGTCAGGCTGAAGGCTCTGGCCAGGCTGGAGGCTCTGGTCAGGCTGGAGGCTCTGGTCAGGCAGAATGTTCTGGCCTTTCCCGCAGGCGGTCGCGGGCACGCCGTTCAGGAGAGCCTGCGCGCCAGGGGCCAGCATCCCGTTGGCGGGATTGACGCCAGCCCCGGCGCCAGTTCCGGCAACGAAGCCGGTGGCCTCGAGGTAGAGGCGGATGATTTTGCTCTGGCCCTCGGCAAGACCGTCTTCCCGGCCCTTGCCGTAGCCCTCGGCAAGGTCCTCCTTGAGTCCCGCCCTGTGCCCTTCCTTGAGTCCCTTGGCCAAGCCCTTGGCATGGCCTTCGGCCAGGCCCATCCTGCGGCCGTAGGCATAGCCCTCGGTCAGGCCCTCGTTGCGGGCCTGGACGCAGCCGGGGCCCATGCTGGCTTCATCGTTCTTCTCCATGGGGAAAAGCTTGTTTTTCATGTCATCCTCCGGCGAGACGATGCTCGCCATGGCTTGCGGTGAGCGCTGCGATGCCTCGGCCAGGGCGCAGGGCGGGTTCCCTGCCGCTCTGCTGGGCGGGCTCGGCTGGCATGCACGGTGCCGGGATGCGTCGCTGGCCCTGGCCGTCGCGGCCGTGGTGCAGCGGATTGTGCTAGCTGGCCTGCGGCTCAGCGGCGACGCAGGCCTTGGCAAGGCCTTCCCTGCGCCCCGTGGCGAGGTCAACGTCGCGGTCCAGGGCATAGCCTTCGACATGGCCCTTGGCGTAGCCCTCGGCCAGGCCGTGGGCGCGTTCCTTCCCGAGCCCCTTGGCTAGACCGGCGGCGCGTCCCTGCTGGAGGCCCTTGGCAAGGCCTTCTCTGCGGCCCTGCATGCGGGCCTTGGCCAGTTCGTCAGCGCGATCCTTCGCGGAGGGCTCGCTTCGGCGTTCCGCCGAGGCCTCCTGGACCGCGGGACAAGAGACCTGCTGTGCGCCGCTGTGCGCGTTGCCTTTCTGTACTTCTCCGTTCTGTGCACCGCCGTTGTGCGTGGATAGCGGCGTGGGGGCTGCGCCGCGCTGGTGCTGGGGGGTGGAATCATGTTCGCTGTGCTTGTGCACGGCCTTCTCCGGCGAGCTCAGCTCGCCATGGCTTGAGGGGGAAGCATGCCCTGCCGGGGCCTGGGCTGGCTCCCTGCGCTGTCAGCCGTTCCGGGGGCAAGGCTGGCATGCCGACTTGCGGCAGGCGGGGCGCCTTGTGGCAGAATCCCGCCTGCCTGGGGATGCGGGGCTGGCCTGGCGCTCAGTCAGGCTGGCC
>ODAI010653214.1_pt1 | contig 30445 bp, 31 predicted proteins | sample 1539321 | NCBI WGS metagenome assembly ODAI01 (sample SAMN02144231, study PRJEB22623) | gut metagenome | biome: sheep rumen | host: Ovis aries | place: New Zealand
GCGTTATGCGATCACCCCGAGCATCGACCGCGTAGGCGGTGGTGACTCGTTCTCCGGCGGTTTGATTCACGGTATGCTCAAGTATCCGGACAACCAAGGTGCAGCTCTTGAGTTCGCAGTAGCTGCTTCGGCTCTGAAGCACACCATCAATGGGGATTATAACCTTGTCAGCGAGGATGAGGTATTGAGCCTCGCAGGCGGTAACGCGAATGGACGAGTACAACGCTAAAGCGGAATAAATTATGAACAAGTTATTTTTTATGATGTGCCTATTCGCTGTTCTCTTATTGGTTGGATGCAAAAGCGGGCATACTACCAATTTGAGTACTTACGGAAAAGTGCAAAATGCAGAAGGAGTAAATCTTCAAGGGATAGCTATCATTACCAAAGTGGATGGCTTTCCTAAAGTAGATACAGTATATTCGGATGAGGAAGGAGTTTTCTTTTCTAAAATAAACAAAATTGCTTATCCTATTCCTAATGTTACTGTGACAGCTTTTGACCCACAGGGTGTATATCAACAACAATCTAAGACACCACAATATATGTATGAATGTGGAGTAGGTTTTGTTCCTGAGAATGATTGTGCGTTCCCATCAGAAGAAGTGCTGTTCATATTAAATAAATAATTCAATCGCAAATTATAATAAAATGGCTAAATTTGATAAGTTTCAGGTGATGGCGAAGATTGCCGCTGCACCGATGGTTCCTGTGTTCTATCACAAGGACGTGGAAGTTTGTAAGAACGTGATTAAGGCTTGCTACGAAGGCGGCGTGCGTGCGTTCGAGTTCACCAACCGCGGCGATTTCGCACACGAGGTGTTCGGCGAGTTGAGCAAGTGGGTGGCTAAAGAGTGCCCGGAGTTGGCACTCGGTATCGGTAGCGTTGTGGACGCTCCAACGGCTGCGCTGTACTTGCAGTTAGGCGCTAACTTCGTAGTTGGTCCGTTGTTCAACAAAGATATCGCAGTAGTCTGCAATCGCCGTTGCGTGACTTACTGTCCGGGCTGCCTCACACCGAGCGAGATCGGTGCGGCTCAGGAGGTAGGCTGCGACTTCACAAAGGTGTTCCCGGGCGATGTAGTAGGTCCGAACCTCGTGAAGGGTCTGATGGCTCCGATGCCATGGTCGAAGATCATGGTTACCGGCGGTGTGGCTCCCGAGAAAGAGAACCTGGAGAAATGGTTTGCTGCAGGCGTTTACTGCGTAGGCATGGGCTCCAAGCTCTTCCCGAGCGACAAGGTGAAAGCCGGCGACTGGGCATACGTAACCGCTAAGTGCAAAGAGTGCTTTGAGATCATCGCTAATTGTAAAAAATAATCCGATATATCGAGAAATCGAGATATCGAAATATCGAATCTATTAATGGAAAACAAAAATGAATGACGTTAAAAAAGCAGTCATGACCAACTGGCGTTGGGTCATGTGTGCGATGCTTTTCTTCGCCACCACCGTCAACTACATGGACCGTCAGGTACTGTCGTTGACCTTCAAAGAGTTTATTCAGCCTGAGTTCCATTGGACAGATGCCGACTACGGAAAGATTACCGGTGTCTTCTCCATTGCGTATGCTATCTTCTGTCTGTTCGCCGGTAAGTTCATCGACTGGATGGGCACGAAGAAAGGTTACCTGATTGCCATCTGCGTATGGTCGTTAGGTGCCGTACTGCACGCCGGTTGCGGTTGGGTAACCGAGAATATCGTGGGTGTAGCCGACAAAGCAGCGTTGCTGAACGCAACAGGCGCATTAGCTGCCAGCATTTCCATGGTGAGTGTGTGGCTGTTCCTTGCCTGCCGTTTGATCCTGGGTCTTGGTGAGGCAGGTAACTTCCCTGCCGCTATCAAGGTAACCGCCGAGTATTTCCCGAAGAAAGACCGCGCGTTTGCTACCGCTCTGTTCAACGCAGGCGCATCGGTGGGCGCGCTGGCAGCTCCGGCTACTATTCCTCTGCTGGCGAAGAGCCTTGGCTGGGAGTGGGCATTCATCATCATCGGTGCGCTGGGCTTCCTCTGGGCAGGTATCTGGATCTTTGTCTATGACAAACCGGAAGAGAGCAAGCACGTGAACGAGGCGGAGTTGGCATATGTTCACCAAGATGAGGCTGAGGCTCCGAAAGAGGAGGCAAAAGAGGAGAAACAGATGTCGTTCGGTGAGGCTTTCAAGCACAAACAGACCTGGTCGTTTGCGTTTGGTAAGTTTATGACCGACGGCGTTTGGTGGTTCTTCCTGTTCTGGGCTCCGGCATATTTCCAGGACCAGTTCGGTATCAAGGCTTCCGACCCTCAAGGTATTGCGCTCATCTTCACGCTGTACGCTATCGTAACGGTTGTTTCGCTGTTCGGCGGATACCTGCCTAAGATCTTCGTGGAGAAGAAAGGCATGGAGCCGTATGCAGGTCGTATGCGTGCAATGCTGATCTTTGCGTTCTTCCCGATCTTCGCGTTGTTCGCACAGCCGTTAGGCGGTATCTACGGTCCTTGGGCAGTAGCTATCATCATCGGTATCGTGGGTGCCGCTCACCAGAGCTGGAGCGCTAATATCTTCTCCACCACGGGTGACATGTTCCCGAAGAGTGCTGTCGCTACCATCACCGGTATCGGTGCGATGGCAGGCGGTATCGGTTCGTACCTTATCAACCGCGGTTCGGGTCTGCTCTTCACGTATGCAGAGAAACAAGGAGACTTGTTTGCTTTCTTCGGCTTCACGGGCAAACCGGCAGCGTACATGATTGTGTTCTGCATCTGCGCGGTGGCTTACCTCATCGGCTGGAGCGTTATGAAGATGCTGGTACCGAAGTACAAACCGGTAGTGGTTAAGTAACCAAGTTACTAAGTACCAAGGGACTAAGTACAAAGTGATATGAAACGCATCCTTTTATCTGTAGTAGCGGGCCTTGTGTCCGCTACTATGGCATGGGGTGCCGGGATCAACTACAACGGCACGACCCTGCAGGAAAACACAGAGTTCACACGCACCCAATGCGGTACGCAGTTAAAGAACACCATGAAAGAGATCAGCGGTCTCGCGTGCTCTCGTGCGACACCCGGATACCTCTGGGCGCACGGCGATGAGAACGTAGATTCCAAACGCAAAATTATTGCTATCCAGCCGGACGGCACGTTGGTGATGACAGTAAATCTGACCACCCCGAATACAGACCGCGACGACTGGGAGGACATAGCAACCGGTGTGTATGACAATAAGAACTATGTCTTCCTTGGTGCAATAGGAGATAATAATCTGGCGTACAACGACCAGTATTATATCTACTATTTCGAGGAGCCTGTCATCGCTTCGGGCACGCAGAATGTGACGGTCAATACGATCCGTTTCGGCTATCCGGACAATACGGCGCATAACACCGAGACACTGATGTACGACAATGTGGAGCAGATGTTCTACATTGCGGACAAAGTCGATGGCGTATGCCATTTGTACAAACTGCCGTTCCGTACGGACTACGGCACCGATGTGCAGCGTCTGACCGAGGTATGCGCGTTAGGCAACGGCTCCAAGTTCAAGGAGGCTAATGGCGGTGACATCAGTCCTGACGGTCGTTGGATGGCTATCAAGAATGAGAGTTATGTCCTTCTCTGGGAGCGTCAGGGAGCAGAAAGCCTGAGTGCTACCGCGCAACGCAACCCAATGCAGGTGATGGCATATCAGAAAGAGGAGCAGGGCGAGTCGCTGGCATGGCTGAATGACTCGCTGTTCTACACGACCTCGGACAGCAAGAAAGACACGCCTATTTATCAGTATGTGCGGTGGGGCGGAACGACTCCCGGGACTCCGTCCATTGACACTATCCCCGAGACTATTGACTCGACGGCAAGAGCAATCAGAGAGGTCATCCTGAGCAATCATTACTACGCCTATATTAACGAAGGCGAGAGTGTTATCCGCGGATGGTATCTGGCAGGAACGTCCGTGCCCGTTATTGACAGCTGCCTTCTGTCAGCGGGTGCTACTTGGGCCCAGACAAACGATACCGTCACTATCACCGCTCTGAATGGGACGACCGCCGTTTATACGATATATGTGCAGCCTGTGACTCCGGTGGCTTATACAGCCGAGGAGATCGTCTTCGACGGCACGGAAAGCAGCTGGGTCAAGAGTGCGTATGGATGGGACGGAACCAAGAAATGGCGTTTTTCCAAGACGGATAATGACTACAGCCGCGAGATAGCCGGCAAGACCCATGTGGAGTTCTTCCTGCCGGCATGCGACACTGTCGTGCTGAAGTCCATGGACGGCAACGAGCGTGACATCAACGTCTATATCAACGGCGAGCAGTCAGGTTCCAAGACCAAACTGCTGAAAGCCGGTACGACTTTCGTTGTCAATCAACCGGAGGCGTTCATGCTGAGTGTCGTTTCGGCGCAGACCAGCGGCGACGGAGGTGTCAAGGCGCTCCGCATGGCACGCAGGGTCAATGAAGAAAGTCAAGGCATAGAGACCACTGCCGATGGTTCTTTGAAAGGTGGCGAGAAAGTACTCCGTGACGGTCAGCTGCTTATCCTCCGCGGCGAGAGAGTCTATACGGTACAAGGTCAGCGCGTACAGTAATGCGTTTCATTCATATAAAGAAATGCCTCCGAAAATTGTTCTCGGAGGCATTTCTTTTACTCTACCACTTGTGCATCTTCGTACTTGTCGTTCTTGTCCTTCTCGGGCATGAGTATCATCAAAATGATGTAGAGCAATGCGCCGGGGAAAGCTGCGCTGAAGAAACTTACTACTGCGTAAAGTACGCGTATCAGTGTCGGGTCGATGTCAAAATACTCGGCGATACCGCCACAAACGCCTGCCAACATCTTGTTGGCCGAGCGGGTTAATTTTTTCTGTGCCATAAAACTATTTACGATTTAATCATTTACTATTGGGTCATTTATTTTTCCATTTGGTCATTTTGCTACAAAAACTGTACCAAAGTGAGGGCAGTCATCGCCTCGACAACCGGTACGGCACGTACGGCGATGCAAGAATCAGAGCGATTTACTATTTTGGCATTTACCATTTGGTCATTTATTTGGTCATTTTGCAATTTTGCGAGGGCTTTGGGTGTAGATGGCGTGGGTTTGAAGACGCAGCGGAAGATGATTTCCGTGCCATCGGCAATGCCTCCGGCGATACCGCCCGAGAGGTGGTTGATCTCGCTGCCGGGCTTGGTTACTCCTTCAAAACCAGTGCCGTACTCAAAGCCTTTGCAGGCGTTGATGGACATGACGGCGAAGGCTAATTCCGCTTGCAGTTTATTGAAAATCGGTTCTCCCACACCTGCCGGAAGTCCGTTAATACGGCACTCGATGATACCTCCGATGGAGTCTCCATCGCGCCGGTATGCGGCAATCGTTTCGTCAAAACGGTCCGGGTCCGTCTCTGCACCCACTTGAATGAGCGAGGCGTGAATGGTAACGCCTTTGGATGCGAGTTCCTGCTTGGCGATAGTGCCTGCGACTACTCGGGAGGCTGTCTCCCGGGCAGATGCCCTGCCTCCTCCTCGCCAGTCGCGGATACCGTATTTCTGCTCATAGACCTTGTCGGCATGCCCCACTCGGTAGGTGTGTTTGAGGAACTCATAGTCCTCCGGCCTTGCGTCTTTGTTGCGGATAAGGAAAGCAATCGGTGTGCCGAGGGTGATACCATCCATGACTCCTGAGAGCCATTCGACCTCGTCCGGCTCGCGTAGTGCTCGGGGTGAGGTTCCGAGGTAGTCAGCACTCGTTGCCGTGTCGTTGTCGTCTTTTTGCCGTATCGTTGCCGTGTCGCCAAGGTGTTTGGTACGCGCTGCACGCCTGTTTAGCTCGGTGCGGATCAGGTCAAAATCAATATGCAGTCCGGCGGGAACGCCGTCCAGCACTCCGCCTATTGCCGCTCCGTGTGATTCGCCGAAGCTCGTAAAAGTCCATTTGTCACCAAATATATTCGCCATAATAATAAAAGTCTACAGCCGTGCAGAGGGGTTGATCTGGGGCTTGATTTTGGTAAATCGGGTACAAAAGTAGTAAAAAGTTTGCATATATGCAAATTTTTTTGTAACTTTGTGCCGTTTTTTAAACTGACTATTATGAAAAAGATATTCGGATTGGTATTCATGGGATTGGCGATGAGCGTTTTGGCGTCAGCCCAGCAGTTGCCTGATCCTCATTTCGAGAACTGGACGAAGGTGTATAACGGTGAGCCCCAGCCGGCAGACTGGAACGGTTCGAATGTGACGCAGGTAGGTTTGAAATTCACGTTTCTCTACCAGAAGCCGGGCCGTACGGGGCATTGTCTGTATGTAGCGGACAAGTCTGTAGGCGCGTTAGGTATCACGGCGGTTGGTCCGGGTTATGTGTCGTTGGGCAAGCCGTGGCAGTTTCTGAAGGGTCTGAGCGTGAAGAGCGCTACCGCGGGAACGGAAGGCGGTATCCCTTGGAAATACCGTCCTGACACGATGAGCGTGTGGATCAAGCGCGTCGGTCCTGCGACCGATAAGGAGGATTTCCACCTGCTGTATTACTCGTGGACGGGAACGGCGAAGAGCAGCAAGTACAAGAACAAAGCCGGCAAACCGACTGTTACCGAGCGTATCAACGAGGAGAGTGACATCCGTCTGGCGACGGACGGCAACGAGTGCGGCACCGACCAGCCGGGCAAACAGGTAGCCGAGGGATGGTACCGCGCCCGCGCCAAGTACAACGAGTGGAAACAGATCAAAGTGCCTATTCTCTACAAGAGCGACGGCCGCCCGACGATGTGTAATGTGATCTTCTCCGCCGGCAACTATCCCGCTTTCCGCGCCAACGACGGTCTCTATGCCGACAACGCGATCTATGTGGACGACGTGGAGCTGATTTATTCGTCGAAAATAGACAAGCTGACCATCAACGGCAAGGAGTGGAAGGGTTTTGACCCCAACAGCGCGAAAGAACAGGTATATAAGCTGCCGGAGGGAAGCGAAGGCGTGGTGATTGCCGGTTACCGCGGCATTGGAACGCTGACGAATATCAAGGGCGAGAAAGCGCGTTTCAACGGCCGCAAGCTCGACAAAGAGGAGATGGCGGTTGTGCCCGGTGAGGTGAACGGCAAGCCGTGGGTCATCACCGTCAAGGCAGAGGACGGCAGCAGTACGCACGTGTACAAATTAAAAATAACGAATTAAAAATCACGAATTAGGAATTGGCAGCTGAATATTTCGGCATAACGGACCAGGTGCTCCTCGGTGTATTGGGCGTACTGTTTACAGCGCAGGTGTATTTCTATTTGCGTTACCTGTCCGCTCCGGCGCGCAGGTTGCGCCGAGGCAATGCAGCCTCCTGCACAGACCAGCCGGACGGAGAAAAAGGAGAGGCGGCAATGCCTCCCGTGTCCGTTATTCTCTGCGCGCACAACGAGAGTTACAACCTCTCGCAGTATCTGCAGGCGTTGCTGACACAGGACTATCCGGAGTACGAGGTGATCGTAGTTGATGACGGATCGGAGGACGAGACGCGTGCTGTGATAGACAGCTACATGACGCGCGACCAACGGCTGCACATGACTTTCGTGCCTTATGGCGCGCGCGTGCAGTCCACCAAGAAATTAGCGCTCACCTTGGGCGCCAAGGCGGCTCAATACGACTATCTGCTGCTGACGGACGCCGACTGTGTGCCGGAGAGCAATGAGTGGATACGTGAGATGGTCAAGGGATTTGGAAAAGTACCAAGTGACCAAGTACCAAGTACCAAGGATATAGTTCTGGGTTTCGGCGCGTATTTCGAGGAGAAGGGTCATGTGAACAGGCTGGTGCGTTATGACACGCTGTTCAACGGTCTGCATTACCTCGGTGCGGCACTCTGCGGACACCCGTACATGGGTGTCGGACGCAACCTTGCGTACCGCAAGTCGCTGTTCTTCGAGACAGGCGGTTTCACCAAACTCATGACCAATACAGCCGGTGATGACGACCTCTTTGTCAACCACGTAGCGACGAAAGAGAACACCGCAGTCGTGCTGAGCCGTTCGTCCTACACATGGTCACCGGCGAAGAGGACGTTCAAAGAGTGGTGGCAGCAGAAACGGCGGCTCCTGTCCGTCTCGCCATCGTACAAGCAGGAGACCAAAGTCCGTCTGGCGCTGGAGCCCATGACCCGCGGGCTGTTCTATGTTGCGGTAATAGCCGGTGTAATGACGAATTGCGAATTACGGGTTACGAATTATATGCTGTGGATAGTGGCCGGTGTGTTCCTCTTGCGGTGGGTCATGCAGACGGCAGTCCTCAATGTTTCGGCGCACCGGATGGGACTCAAAGGGTTCAATATGTTCAGCGTCCTGTGGTTCGATATGGTCCTGCCGCTTGTGTCGGCGTGGATGCTGCTCGTCCCGAAACGCAGAATGAAATGGAAATAAACAATTCACAATTAAAACTTTACAATTATGGCACAAGAAAAACAAGAATTGAAGATCAATATTGCCCCGGACAAGGCTCAGGGCGTGTTTGCAAACTTAGCGTTGATTGCGCACACTCCGACGGAGTTCGTGTTGGATTTCGCACAGATCATGCCGGGTATGCCGCAGGCTAATGTGGTCAGCCGTGTGATTGTGACGCCGGACCAGGCGAAGAAGATCCTGGGTGCCCTGCAGAACAACATCGGTCAGTACGAGCAGAAGTTCGGTCCGATCCAACCTGTAGGCGGTCCGGTCAAAGGCAGCACACTCCCACTGGCGTTTACGGGCGGAGAAGCCTAAAAGACCGCTGCTGATAGAGTATAGACCGAATGACTATAGAACGAGTGAACCGAATAATCTATAATCTAATATAATTATGAGTAAAACATTCCCTGCATCGCAGTTAATCATCAATGGGGATGGTTCTGCGTTTCATTTGCATTTGAAGCCGGAGTTTCTGGCAGACAAAGTGATTCTGGTAGGTGACCAGGACCGAGTGAATATAGTGGCATCCTTCTTTGACGAAGGATCGATAGAGTGCGACATCCGTAGCCGTGAGTTCCACACCATCACCGGTACGTTCCACGGCAAACGTATCTCGTGCATCTCAACGGGTATCGGTACCGACAACTGCGACATTGTGATGAACGAGATAGACGCGCTGGCGAACATCGATTTCGCCACCCGCACAGAGAAAGCGGAGAAGCGTGTGCTGGATATTGTGCGTATCGGTACATGCGGAGGCATGCAAGAGGATATACCTCTTGGTACCTTCCTCGCCAGCCAGAAGTCCGTCGGCTTTGACGGCGTGTTGGCTTTCTACGAGAACCGGGACAAGGTTTCCGACCTTGGTTTCGAGAAGGCTTTTGTAGAGTTCACCGGCTACCCGGCGAAAGCAGCCGTGCCTTATGTGGTAGCCGCCAATCCGGAGTTGGTGGACCGTATCGCCAAGGACGACATGATGCGCGGTTGCACGATCGCCGCCAACGGTTTCTACGGTCCTCAGGGCCGTGTGCTCCGTGTCGGTGTCGCAGTGCCCGATATCAACGAGAAGATCACAGCCTTCCGTTATGAAGGTCAGCGTATCACGAACTATGAGATGGAAGGCAGCTGTATAGCCGGTCTGGCACTCCACATGGGTCACCGCGCGATGACTGTCTGCTGTGTCATCGCGCAGCGCAAGAAAGAGGACGCCAATACCGACTATAAACCCCGTATCAAAGAACTGATCCGTACAGTGTTAGAACGGATCTGACGCACAAGTTCAGCGTCCTTTATACATCTCCTCGTAGTATTTCTCATACTCGCCGGAGGTGATATTATCCAGCCATGCCTGGTTGTCGAGATACCATTGTACGGTTTTCTCGATACCTTCCTCGAACTGAAGACTCGGCTCCCAGCCGAGTTCTTTTTGCAGTTTGGTGGAGTCGATGGCGTAGCGCATGTCGTGCCCTGCGCGGTCGGTGACGTAGGTGATGAGGTCGAGGTCGGCGCCTTCGGGACGGCCGAGCAGTCTGTCCACGGTCTTGATAACCGTCTTGATGATGTCAATGTTCTTCCACTCGTTGAACCCGCCGATGTTATAGGTCTCGGCTACCTTGCCTTTATGGAAAATGAGGTCAATCGCCCGTGCGTGATCCACCACGTAGAGCCAATCGCGCACGTTCTCGCCCTTGCCGTACACCGGCAGGGGTTTGCGGTGACGGATGTTATTGATGAAGAGCGGAATCAGTTTCTCCGGGAACTGGTACGGACCATAGTTGTTGGAGCAGTTGGTGACGATGGTCGGCATGCCGTAGGTGTCGTGGAAAGCACGTACGAAATGGTCGCTCGAAGCCTTGGAAGCGGAGTAGGGAGAGTGGGGGTTGTACTTGGTTGTCTCGTAGAAGAAATCCTCGCCGTACGCCAAGTGGTGTTCGGCGGACGAAGCTTTCGTGGTGAACGGCGGCTCGATCCCTTCCGGGTGGGTCAGTTGCAGCGCGCCATAGACCTCATCGGTCGAGATATGGTAGAACCGCTTGCCCTCGTATTTCTCCGGCAGTGACTCCCAATAGAGTTTGGCGGCTTGCAGCATAGAGAGCGTGCCGAGCACGTTTGTGCGGGCGAAAGTGAAGGGATCCTTGATGGAACGGTCCACGTGGCTCTCCGCCGCCAGATGGATTACGCCCGTGACTTTCTCCTCCTGCATGAGGGCGTAGATGGTGTCAAAATCGCAGATGTCGGCGCGCACAAAACGGTAGTTGGGTTTGTCCTCAATGTCCTTGAGGTTAGCGAGGTTGCCGGCATACGTCAGTTTGTCCACATTGATGATGCGGTACTCGGGGTACTTGTTCACGAACAGCCGCACTACGTGGCTTCCGATAAATCCGGCTCCGCCGGTAATGATGATACTTTTCATAAGATGTATCGTATTTGTTTGAAATGATATTTTCGTTGTTTGCCTTCTTGGTCCCGCAGGACGATCTCGCCTGTCGGTAATACCTCCTCGATACGGGCGAGGAACTGCCCTTCGGTCTCCGCTCCGGCGTTCATAGTCGGTACTACGCTCACTTCCCTTTCCACGAACGGCCAAAAGCCTTCGCGGCGGTAGAGATGCGCTTTGTAATACGCCCACACTTCCTCTCTTTCCATTGCCTCTACGCGCCGTACTTCCGCTATCAGTTGTTCCATGATCTGGTCCACCTCAAAATCCGTGCCACTGATCTGTCTCATGGAGACGGGGTTGGGTGCTCCGGAGACGAACTCCGTCTGGTTGACGTTCAGTCCGATGCCGGCGATGGAGTATTTGGTTTCATTGCCCATGAGGGCGTTTTCTATCAGTATTCCTGCAATCTTTCTGTCCTGCCAGTAGATGTCGTTCGGCCACTTGATGGTTAATTGAGAATTGAGAATTGAGAATTGACAATTAATCATTCTATGTACCGCCACGGAGACGAGGACATTGAGATAGAAAGGTCTTTTGTCTTTTGTCTTTCGACTTTCGACTAAGATTGAGCATAGCAGGTTCTTGCCTTCCTCGCTCTCCCATCCGTTGCCTGCTTGTCCGCGTCCTGCCGTCTGGAATCCCGTGTAGATATACTCCGGCGGGTTTCCCGCGGCGATGAACTCGCGCATCAGGGTATTGGTACTATTGATGCGCGGAATATACATCGAGCAGGTATTGTTGGATTACGTTCTGGATATTCTTCGCTTTGCCCGGCGCGGAGTTGATGAGGATGGCAAAGACCCAGGTCTCGCCGTTAGGCAGGTCTATGTACCCCGCGAAGTTCTTCGTGCCGGCGATGGTGCCGCTCTTGGCGTGTATCTTCCCCTCCAGTTTGGTCTGCGGGCAGAGCGATTTGAGCGTGCCGGTCTGTCCGCTGGTGGGCAGGGAGGCGAGCCACGCCTCTTTGTTGGGGCTGTGTGCCATGACGGTCAGTAACTGTACCAGCGCTTTGGCACTCACGGCGTCCTGCGGCGCCAGACCGCAACCGTCCTTGATGATCGCGTTCTGTATGTTCACGCCTCTACGCCGCCAGTAGTCGCGCAGCAGCTCCTGACTGTTATGGATCGTTCCGGGCAGGGTGTAGCGTGTGCCGAGATAGCGGAACAGCGTCTCGGCATAGAGGTTGTTGCTGTTCTGGTTGGTCTCCTTGATGATCTCCGAGAGCGGCTCCGAGTAATGGGTGTATATCTCCGTCCGCCCCGGTATCAAGGGGTTGTAGTCCGCGATATAGTTCGCGTCACGCTTGACCTCCACGCCCGCTTCGCGCAGCCGTGCCGTCAGGTGGCGCGCCAGCAGCAGTCCGGGATTCGGCAGGTCTCCTTTGACGCCGAACGTGCCGAGGTTGGAAGGCACCGCTCCCGTCAGATAGCGTTCGCGGCTGTACGGCAGCCCGCTCACGAAAGCGCCGTCGTACGTGATCTTGTCGCAGCGGATATGGTTGATGAAACAGATATCCTCCACCGCGGGTTCGGTCTTGATCACTTTGGCTACACTGCCCGGTTCGCCGCTCTGCAGCACGATATTCATTGTGTTGCCGTAGTAGTTGAGTGCAAAAATGCCCGGTGCGTAGTAATTACCTGCGTCCTCGCAGAGCCAGTTGGGGTTCTGCGCTTCGCCGTCCAGCATGGTCATGTCGGCAATCACGGCTCCCTCGATGCGCCGGATACCGGCGGCTTGGACCGCCTTCACCCATTTATCCAGAAAAGCCGTTCTGCCTTTCCATCCCAAGGAAGGGTCGCACCCCCCGTGGATATAGAGATCTCCGTGCAGCACGCCGCCTTCGATCGTGCCGGTGTATTCGAGGATCGTCGGGAAGCGGAAGCCCGGACCGAGTGTCTCCAGTGCCGCTCCGGTCGTCAGCAGTTTCATGACGGAAGCCGGTGGCACTACATAGTCCGCGCGGTAACTGTCAATCACCTCGCCCGTCTGCAGGTTCTGCACCAGCACGGACATATTCGCCTGACCCGTGATCGGGTGGCTTGTCAGGAAATTGACGGCTAATAATATCGCTGCTAAAAAAGACATCTGATGGCTGACGGCTGATTACTGACGGCTTAAATACTCATGCATGGCTTTGGCAGCTTTGCGTCCGTCGCTCATGGCGAGGATTACGGTAGCGCCGCCGCGTACGATATCGCCGCCGGCAAAGAGGGTCGGGATAGCGGATTGCATATTCTCGTTCACTACGATCGTGCCTTTTTTGCCGATCTCCAGTCCTTCTACGGAGGACGGAATCAGCGGGTTCGGGCTCACGCCGACCGCTACGATCACCAGATCGACAGGGATCGTCACCGTCTTGCCCTCTACGGGTACAGGACTACGGCGTCCGCTCTCGTCCGGTTCGCCAAGCTCCATCACCTGCAGCACCGCCTCGTTGACACGGCCGTTCTCGTCGGCGTGGTACTCGATCGGGTTATGGAGGGTCATGAACTCAATGCCTTCCTGTTTGGCGTGTTTGACTTCTTCCACACGTGCGGGCATCTCTTCCTCGCTGCGGCGGTAGATGATCATCGCGCGCTCGGCACCGAGACGTTTCGCCGTGCGGACAGCATCCATGGCGGTGTTACCTCCGCCGATGACGGCTACGTTCTTGCCGTACAGCAACGGAGTGTCCGTCGCCGGGTTGGAGGCGTCCATCAGGTTCACACGGGTCAGGTACTCGTTGCACGACAGCACGCCGTTCAGGTTCTCACCGGGGATATTCATGAATCGCGGCAGACCGGCTCCCGAACCGACGAAGATACCCTTGAAGCCCTGCTCCTCCAACTCCTTCACACTGATCGTCTTACCGATGATGGTATCGGTGTGGAACTGCACGCCGAGTGCGCGCAGACCGTCGATCTCTTTATCGACGATGGCGTTGGGCAGACGGAACTCGGGTATGCCGTATTTGAGCACGCCGCCAATCTCGTGCAGTGCCTCGAAGACATGTACCTCGTACCCGTACTTAGCGGCATCGCCGGCGAAGGTCAGTCCCGCAGGACCGGAACCCACCACGGCAATCTTTTGTCTTTGAGCAGCTTCAGGCTGCGGTCTTTCTTCTTTGAGCGTAGCGGTCTGAGCATTGGCGTAGTCCGCGCAGAAGCGCTCCAGATAGCCGATGGCTACTGCCGGGTGACCCATCTTGAGATGGATACAGTTCGCCTCGCATTGTTTCTCCTGCGGGCAGACGCGTCCGCAGACTGCCGGCAGAGACGAACTTTCTTTGATCACAGCCGCCGCACCGAGCACGTCGCCGCTCTCCAATTTCTTGATGAAACCGGGAATGTTGATATTGACGGGGCATCCCTGTACGCAACCCGGGTTCTTGCAGTTGAGGCAGCGGTGGCTCTCCGTGATAGCTTGCTCGAACGACAGACCCTGGTTCACTTCTTCCCTCAGGCTCTTCACGCGCACTTCGGGGCGGAGCTCCGGCATCTGCACGCGCGGTATAGCCACGCGCTCTTTCGGCGTGCCCGTGAAAGGTTCTACAGACTGAGCCGCTATCTCATTGGTGGTCTTTATTCTGTCAGGCGTAGCCGGTCTGTCAGCGCAGCGGTCTGTCAGCGCAGCGTTCTTATAGCGCTCCATCGCCTCCGCCTCCTCGGCTTTGTACGACTTCATGCGGCTCAGCATCTCGTTCCAGTCCACGCCGTGGGCGTCGAACTCCGGACCATCGACGCAGACGAACTTCGTCTTGCCGCCTACCGTCACGCGGCAGGCACCGCACATACCCGTGCCGTCCACCATGATGGTGTTGAGACTCGCCTCGGTAGGGATATTATATTTCTCGGTGGTCAGCGCCACGAACTTCATCATGATAGCCGGACCGATGGTGATGCACTTGTCCACTTTCTCGCGGTTGATCACCTGCTCCACGCCTACGGTCACGACGCCTTTCTGTCCGGCGGAACCGTCATCGGTCATGACAATCACCTCGTCCGACCATTGGGCTAACTCGTCTTGAAGAATCAGCAGACTCTCGTTACGGGCTGCCAATACAGTGATGACGCGGTTACCGGCTTTCTTCAGCGCCTCTGCTATAGGGAGCATCGGCGCAGCGCCTACGCCTCCGCACGCGCACACCACCGTACCGTAATTCTCAATACGCGTGGCGCGACCGAGCGGACCTACTATGTCGTGCAGGCTCTCGCCCGGCTCCATAGCCACCAACTTGTGCGTCGAGGCGCCTACCTGCTGTACGACCAGCGTAATGGTCCCTTTCTCTACATCCGCGCCGGCGATGGTCAGCGGTATACGCTCCGAGTGGTCGTCCACACGGATAATCACGAAATGGCCGGCACGCCGGCTACGAGCAATGAGCGGAGCCTCTACAATCAGCTCCGCCACATTCTCCGAGAAAAATCTCTTAGAAATGATTTTGTTCATTGATTATATGATTTTGACCGTTCGCTTCGCTCTCTGACGGACCGATTATGTATTAGCCGATAGTAACTCGGTCTTTGCTCTTTGAGCAGGTCAGACCTGGGTCTTTATTCTTTGAGCGCAGCGGTCTTAGAAATGCTTTGTTTCTTTACCTACGATGGAGGATAACAGGTTGTTAGCCAGCCTGCTGGCGCCGAAGCGGAAGGACTCGTTGTTGAGCCACTCCTCGCCCAGGATCTCTTTCACTAACGTGTAGTGCTGCACCGCCTCCTCGGTCGTGCTTACGCCGCCTGCCGGTTTGTAGCCCATCTTGACGCCTGTTTTCTCTCTCCAAGCCTTGATGGCGTGGCACATCACGAAGGTAGCCTCCGGCGTGGCGTTCACGCTGATCTTGCCGGTCGAGGTCTTGATGAAATCGCAGCCTGCCGCCATCGACAGGATCGACGCTTTCCAGATGTTCTCAGCGCTCTTCAGCAGACCCGTCTCCAGGATCACTTTGAGGTGCTTGTCGCCGCACACGGCTTTCAGTTCGCTGATCTCGTCGAAGCACTCCTGGTAGTTGCCCTCCAGGAACTTACCTACGCTCAGTACGATGTCGATCTCCGTAGCACCGGCTTTGATGGCCATAGCCGTCTCGGCTACCTTGACCTCTAAGAAGGTCTGCGAAGCAGGGAAACCGCCGCTCACGCAGGCGATCTTGAAGTTCGGGTCCTTCAACGCCTTGCGTACGTACTCCGCCATCGCCGGATAGACGCAGATAGCCGCTACGTTCGGGATACCCGGGAACGCAGCCTCGAAGGTGTTTACGGCGTTCGCCATCCGCTCCACTTTCTCGATGGTGTCATCGGCGCTCAGCGTCGTGTAGTCAATCTGGTGGAGGCACTCTTTCCACACCTCTACGTTGTTATTCTCTGCAAAATGCTTTGCTTCAATCTCTGCCACTTGCGCCTTCACTTCCTCATCCGTAAACGGGCAAGGGTACTGCGCGAATAATTCTTCAAACTTGTTCATGATATATTATTTGATAGTTTATATTTAACATTTGTTTCTCCCTTCCCTTTAGGGAAGTGTGGGGTTAGGCCTTTTCATCGGCAAGCCGCCCGATGATCGTCTCATTGCCGCGCACGGCTTCGCCCACGGCTACGAACATCTCCGTGTCCAACGGCAGGTACATGTCCACGCGGCTGCCGAGTTTGATAAACCCGAGGTGCGTGTTCCTGTGCGCTTGGTGCCCCGGCTTGGCGTAGGTCACGATACGGCGTGCCATGGCACCTGCCACCTGACGTACGGCGATCTGTATCTTGCTCGGTGTCTCTATTACCACCAGCGAACGCTCGTTCTCCGTGCTCGACTTGGGCAGCCATGCGCCTTTGTGACGACCTTTCTGGTGCTCGCTCACCAGCACCTCTCCCTCGATCGGATACCAGTTGGCGTGTACGTTGAACGGCGACATGAAGATCGACACCTGCAGCTTCTTCTCGTGGAAATACTCGTTCTCCTCTGTGGGCTCGATCACCACCACGCGACCGTCCGCAGGCGCGATAATAAAATTAGGGTCGTCAATCTCCAGCACCCGCACCGGGTTGCGGAAGAAATACGTCACGAACACCAACAGCAGCGCCGTCAGTGCCAGCGTGATGCCGAAAATCCAATGCGGGAAATACATATACACCGGAATATTGATGATGAACAGCAGCAAGACCGTCCCGCTAATCAAATTCCGTCCCTCTCGGTGTATTCTTGGTCTTTTCATATAACTATCAACTATCAACTGTCAACTGTCAATTCTCAACTGTCCACTGCCCGTACGGGAACTGCGCCAGCATCTCTGCCGCCTGGTCGAGTCCCTGTTGCAGTTTCTTCTCCACCATCATCTTGAACATGAACGGAATATCCGCCTTCACGGTCAACTTGATCCGCGTGTCCGTCGGGTTGAGCTCCTTGAGCTGGATCCAGAAATTGGCGTCCAGCGGAATACCCTCCGCGCCGAACTTGATGGTGTCGTTCTCTATCCGGTCCACGATGGCGATGGTGATTTTCTGCCCCAGACCGTCCACTTTGAGCCGCACGCGGTCCGGCTCCACCTCCATCTCCTGAATCTTGTCTTTCGGAATCAGGTCTTTCACCCGCTCCAGACTCTGCATGTTGCTCAGCACGCGGTATATTTGTGCCGCCGGGCATGGTGCAGAGGTTATTTTACTCTCGTATTTGCTTTCGCTCATAATGCATCTCGCAATTTGGGCACAAAGATACTACTTTTTTTTCAAATATGCAAGCGCGCGTGCATTTTTCTCCAATAAAGTGTGTTTTTTTCAAAATAATCCATAGTCCTTTGCCAAATATCAATTATTTATTGTATCTTTGCAGCCGATATGAAGAAAATATGGCTATGAATAGGATAATTTACATTTTTCTCGGGATAATTATTCATTATTCATTATTCATTTTTCTTACCGCCTGCTCCCGTCCATCGCGTGTCGAGCAATACAAGGCGGAGAAATACATCCGGGACAGCATCCGTCTGGAGGAACAAATCCGTTCCATGACGTTTTATGAGTCGCAATTAGAGCGGACGATGCCGGTTGCGGACAGTCTGTTGCAGTATTTCCGGTATGAGCGTAACGAGAAGTACCAGGACCACGGCTATTATGTAGTCCGTTCTTCTGCGGTCAAACCGCCTCTCACTGCCTCCTACCGCATCCTCGTCCGCGATGACGGCAAAGAAACACTCGTCTATCGCGACGGGAAAAGAGTGGATCCCGCTTCTGCTTCCGCCCCCCTGAAGGGGGCAGCCGGGGAAGGGTACGCCCTTGCGGAGCAACTCCGCGTCACCATCTCGGATATCAAGGAACTCGAGCACCGCATCACCCGCACTTCCCTCGAAATACAAAAATACCAGACCCGCCTTCAGAAATAAGACCCCTCACCGCTCTCCCCCCTCCCCTCACCGCTCTCCCCCTCTGAGAGGGGGCTGGGGGGTGTCCCTCATCAGTCTTTCGCAAGACTCAGAGTGGGTGATTAGTGGGTGATTAGTGGGTAATTAGTGGGTAATTAGTGGGTCGATAAGCTAACGTCATTGGAACGAAAAAGGAAGAAAAAGGACTTGATCCATCCGCCAATCTTGGCGGATCTGTGATTTTCGCAAATCCGATGCAAAGATAATACTTTTTTTTCATATTTCCAAGTTTTATTCCTAAAAAAACACTTTTTTTGCAAAAAAAAGCGCACACGCTTGCATATATCAAAAAAAAGCTGTAACTTTGCAGCGAATTATGCAAATAGCATAAAGAGCATAATGAACAACTAACATAATTAACTAATTTAATGCATATGAAGAAAGGTTTATTTCTGAGCCTCATTGCTGCTGCAGTAGTGTTGGCATCGTGTAACAAAACGTTACCGTCACCGGAGCAAATCAGTGTTAACCCGAACCCGCTGGAGAAAGTGGGTGGCAAGGTGAATGCCGAGATTACCGGTACTTTCCCTCAAAAGAAATTCGCCAAGAAAGGTGTACTGGTTGTTACTCCGGTACTCAAGTATGACGGCAAAGAGGCTCTGGGCGAGCCTGTAACCTACGTAGGCGAGAAGGCTAAAGAGAACGGCAAGACCGTCAACTACAAGAACGGCGGCAAGTACACCCAGAGCTGCTCGTTCGACTATGTACCTGCAATGCGCAAATCGGAGCTCTACCTCCGTTTTGAGGCAAAAGTGGGTAAGAAAGTGATTGAGATTCCTGATCTCAAGATTGCAGATGGCGTTCTGGCTACTTCCGAACTGGCAGAAGCCAAAGACAACAAGAGTGCTGCTACTCCGGACAAGTTCCAGCGTGTTATCCAGGAGCTGACCGAGGCGGATATCAAGTTCCTCATTCAATCCGCTGAGCTCCGTTCGTCGGAGACCAAGAGTGAGAACGTAAAAGCCCTGCAGGCTGCCATCAAGGACGCCAAAGAGGCTGAGCGCAAAGAGATCAGCAAGATCGAGGTTGCCGGTTACGCATCTCCGGATGGTGGCATGGACCTCAACGAGAAACTCGCTCAGAATCGTCAGAAAGCTGCTGCTAACTTCCTCAAGAAAGACCTCAAGAAGAACAAAGTAGCTAACGCTGTGGAGTCCAAGATCACCGCTGAGGACTGGGAAGGTTTCCAGAAAGCAATGGAGAACAGCAACATGCAGGACAAGGACCTCGTTCTCCGCGTGCTGTCGATGTACAGCGATCCCGAGGAGCGTGAGGCACAGATCAAGAACCTGAGCTCCGTATATGGCACTATTGCTGAGGAGATCCTGCCGGCTCTCCGTCGCAGCCGCCTCATCCTCACTACCGACCTGATCGGCAAGAGCGATGACGAGATCCGCGACCTCGCCAAGAAAGATCCGGCTCAACTCTCCGTTGAGGAGCTGCTCTACGCTGCTACGCTGACCAACGACAAGGCTGAGAAAATGGCTATCTACAAGAAAGCTGCCGAGCAATACAATGACTACCGCGCTTACAACGGCATGGGCCAGCTCTATTTCGATGAGGGCAATATCGCTGAGGCTCGCCGCTGCTACGCCAAGGCTTTGGAGATCCAGCCGAACGATCCGGACGTGAACTACAACGCAGGTATTGCTGCCATGGCAGACGGTGACCTGGCAAAAGCTGAGGAGTATCTCGGCAAGGCTGCCGGCACGAAGGCTAACCTCCAGGCTGCTCTCGGTACCCTCTATACCCAGAAGGGTGACTACAACGCAGCTAAGAAAGCTTACGGCCAGAGCGCTACCAACAACGCTGCCGTTCAGCAGATCCTGAGCGAGGACTACGCTGCTGCTGCCAAGACGCTTGACGCTGTGAAGGAGCCGAACGCAACAACCGCTTACCTCAAGGCTGTGGTAGGTGCCCGCACCAACGACAAGGCTGCCGTTTACGCTAACCTGAAGAAAGCCATCACACAGGAAGCCAAACTGAAAGCCCGCGCTGCGCAGGACATCGAGTTCGCCAAGTTCGCGGAGGACGCTGAGTTCCAGGCAATCGTTAAGTAATGTCAGTTTTATTTCCGAAAGTAAACAAACCCCGTGAGTGGGACTACCGCCCCATTTACTACGACGAGGAAAAGGAGGCGCGCAAGGATAAAAGACTTGCGCGTCTTCGTCGCGGGGCTTTCAGAGAGGAGCACGAGAAGAACATGACCGAACTGCGCAAGAAAAGGCAGTCCAAGCTGCTGTTGTGGTTCATCCTCATCGGTCTGCTCGTGTTCGGTATCTACATGTTCCTATAATAAATGCGCGTACGCGCGTGTGTATGGACGTCATTCATCTTTTACCGGATTCCGTAGCCAACCAGATTGCGGCGGGCGAGGTCATTCAACGCCCTGCCTCGTGCCTCAAGGAGCTGGTGGAGAACAGCCTGGACGCGGGTGCCACCCGTATTCAGGTCATCGTCCGCGATGCCGGTCGTACGCTGCTGCAGGTGATCGATGACGGCAAGGGCATGAGCGAGACGGACGCCCGTCTGGCGTTCGAGCGTCACGCAACGAGTAAGATACGCGAGGCGCAAGACCTCTTCACGCTCCGGACGATGGGTTTCCGCGGCGAGGCACTGCCTTCCATTTGTGCCGTGTCACAGGTGGAGATGACCACCCGCCGCGCGGAGGACGAGACAGGCACGCTGCTGGAGATACACGGATCGGACGTCATCCGCCAGGAACCCTGCGTCTGCCCCGTGGGCACGAACATCAAGGTCTCCAATCTCTTCTTCAATGTGCCCGTCCGCCGGAAGTTCCTCAAGACGGACCAGACGGAGCTTCGTAACCTCCTGACGGAGTTCTACCACATTGTGCTGGTCTATCCGAAGGTCACATTCACCTTCGTACACAACGACGAGATTCTGCTCGAACTGCCCTCCGGCACGGAGAAACAGCGTATCGAGGCGGTCTTCGGCAATCCCAAACGGAATGTATATACCTCCGCTTTCGTGGACATCAGCACCGAGACGGAGCTGGTGTCTATCCACGGCTTCGTGGTCAAGCCCGAGAACGCCACCCGCAAGGCGGAGCAGTATTTCTTCGTCAACGGGCGGTACATGCGCCACCCCTATTTCCAGAAAGCCGTCCAGACCGCTTATTCGGGCATGCTGACGGCGGATTACCAGCCTTCGTACTTCATCTATTTTGACATCAGCCCCGAGGCAATCGATGTCAACATACACCCCACCAAGACGGAGATCAAGTTTGCCGACGAGCAGGCGATTTTTCAGATTCTGATGGCGTCCGTGCGCGAGGCGTTGGGGAAGTTCACCCTCGCCCCGACCATTGATTTCGACAACCCTTCGTCCATCGATATACCCCTGCCGACTGACCGTCCTGTGGAGCGGCCGCGGGTGGCGGTGGATCCTAACTACAACCCCTTCCATACGCGCAGTAACGTGGTCTATCCGGACCGCGCGCCGCGGGGGTGGGAGAGCCTTTATGAGGGACTTCCGGCCAACCGGAATACCGGCACGGTGGATATCCAAGAGCCTGAACTGCTGCATCCGGAGGACGTGGCGAGCTGCCCGATCTGGCAATACAACGGGCGGTATATTCTTCTGCCGTCCGCGCAAGGGCTGGTGATGGTGAACCAGCACCGCGCACACGCTGCCGTCCTCTATGAGCAGTTTATCAACCAGTTGCGCGAGACCCGCGGTGCCATGCAGCAGCTCCTCTTCCCGGAGGTGCTTGTCCTGCCGCAGGACGAGATGGTTCTCATGGCACAATTGGCAGAAGACCTGCGGGCAATAGGGTTTGATATAGAGCAGTTGAGTCCGGACAGCTATTCGGTGCAAGGCGTGCCGGCGCAGTTGGTGGACCAATCGCCGCTGCCTATACTCCGACAGATCCTCGACAATGTGCGCGAACGAGGAGCTGACACCCGCCGCGAGTGGCAGGAACAGATTGCTCTGGAGCTGGCTCAATCAGCGGCTGTCCCTTATGGGAAGACCCTGACAGAACCCGAGATGCGGGACCTTGTCACCAAACTCGTGGCGCTGCCCCAATACCGCCGTACCAAAGACGGGAAAACGATCCTCTCGCTCCTGAGCGACGAGGAAATAGGAAGGAGATTTTAGATTTGAAATTTGAGATTTACTATGAAGACATATTCGTTCCATAACATAAAAAACCCCCTCCTTTTAGGGAGGGTTGGGGTAGGCTTCCTTTTTGTCCTTTTACTCTCCTGTACGCCGCAAGACCATCTGACAATCCTGCATACCAACGACACCCACTCGCAGGTGGAGCCCAAGTCCAATAACCAGGGAGGTTACGCCCGCCGCATGGGGATTATCAACGAGGAGCGGAAGGCGGACAAGAACCTGTTGCTGGTCGATGCCGGCGATTTCTGTCAGGGTACGCCGTACTTCAATTTCTACCACGGACGTGTGGAACTGGACGCGATGAACAGAATGGGCTACGATGCCGCTACCCTCGGCAACCATGAGTTTGACAACGGGCTTGACGCCCTTGCGGCGGTACTCAGAACTGCGCAGTTCCCGATTGTTTGTGCCAACTATGATTTCTCCGGCACCGCCATGGAGGGCGTGGTCAAACCCTATACGGTTATCCGCAGAGGCGGACTGAAGATCGGTATCTTCGGGCTCGGTTGTGACCCGAAAGGCATCATCTCCGATAAGAACTTCGCCCCGGCCCGCTATCTGGAGCCCTACCCGGTAGCGCAGAAGATGGCGGATGAACTGCGCGCCAAAGGCTGCGACCTCGTCATTTGTCTCTCCCACATGGGCACCTACGGCAAAGCACCCGAAGATGCATGCGACGTGAACATGGCGAAAGCCACCCGCGGCATTGACATCATCATCGGCGGACACACCCATAAATTATATGATAATTTACGCGTCGCCAATCTGGACGGAGACAGTATCCCTGTATGCCAAATGGGCAAGAGCGGAGTCTATTTGGGCAAGATTGTGATAGATTTAGGTGACAAAAAGTAAAAATATAACAAAAAAATTTGCATATTCGAGAAAAAAGCAGTAAATTTGCACCGATTTTCCGAAAGTAGCGGAAATAGCAATGTACGCATATTAATAAAACACACAATAAAACTAAAACTATTATGGCAGAAATTGAAGCAAAAGTAAAAGCAATCATTGCTGATAAGCTTGGTGTAGAAGAGGCTCAAATTACCAAAGAGGCTAACTTCCAAACTGATCTGGGTGCTGACTCGCTGGACACAGTAGAGATGATCATGGAGTTCGAGAAGGAGTTTAATATCGAGATCCCCGACGAGGATACCCAGAAGATTGCTACCGTAGGCGACGCGATCGCTTATGTGGAGAAGAAAGTAGAGAAGTAATTTTCTTTTCACAGGAGTTTGCGAGTTTACGGGAGTACTGTAAACTCGTACTTTTATATGTACCCGTAGAGTTTTTATATGCAGTTACGAAGAGTTGTTATAACAGGCCTTGGAGCCCTTACCCCTGTGGGTAACTCGGCGAAAGAGACGTGGGAGGCGCTGATAGCCGGCAAGAGCGGCATTGCACCCATTACGGCTTTCGACGCTACTAATTTTAAGACCCGCTTTGCCGGAGAGGTAAAGGGGTTTGACCCTACGCCGCTGATGGACCGCAAGGAAGCCCGCAAGATGGACCGGTATTCCCAGTTCTCCGTTTGGGTGGCAGATGAAGCGCTCAAGGACAGCGGGCTCGATCTGGAGAAGGAGGACCGCTCCCGGGTTGGTGTGATCTGGGGTAGTGGAATGGGCGGACTTCATTCCACCGAGGAGGAAATCATTGATTTCGCGAAAGGCGACGGCGTGCCGCGCTTCAACCCCTTCATGATCCCGAAAGCTATCCCCTCCATCGCAGCCGGACAGATATCCATCCGTTTCGGTTTGGGCGGCCCCAGTTTCTCGGTCAGCACCGCCTGCTCCTCCTCTTCGCACGCAGTGGGGTCGGCGTTCGACCAGATCCGTCTGGGGCACGCCGATGTGCTGCTTACGGGCGGCGCGGACGCGGACATCACGTATACGGGTATAGGCGGCTTCAACTCGCTGCATGCGCTCTCTACCAATAACGAGCCCCCCGAGCCCGCCAGCCGGCCGTTCTCCAAGAGCCGCGACGGCTTCGTCTTGGGCGAAGGAGCCGCGTGTCTGATTCTGGAGGATTACGAGCACGCCAAGGCGAGAGGCGCGAAGATATACGCCGAGATAATCGGCGAGGGCATGACCTCCGACGCTTATCACATGACCGCTCCCGATCCCGAGGGCAAAGGTGCCGAACGCGTCATGAGGCTCGCGCTCCGCGACGCAGGCCTGACACCCGAACAGGTGGATTTCATTAATACGCACGGCACTTCCACGCCGCTGGGCGATGTGACGGAGGTGAAGGCAATCCAACGGGTGTTCGGAGAGCATGTGTACGAGATGAACCTCGATTCGACCAAGTCCATGACCGGACACCTCATTGGTGCTACCGGTGCCGTGGAAGCACTGGCGTGCGTCATGGCACTCAAGGAAGGTATCATTCCTCCGACAATCAACCATGACCCCGAGGACAAGGACGAGGAGATAGATTACCGCATCAACTTCACATTCGACAAAGCCCAGAAACGGGATATCAAGTATGCGCTGAGTAACACCTTCGGTTTCGGAGGACACAACGCCTGCCTGGTATTCAAGAAATGGGAAGAATAACTTAGGGAAGGGTGCCCCTTGAATGCACCTGATTAGTCTATTTATTAAAATTAAAGGTATTATGATTGCAAAAATCGGAGAAAACGCAGGCCTCGTATGGGGTGCGCTGCAGAACGGTGCACAAGGATTGAAAGCACTGAAGAAAGCTACCAAGCTGAAGAACGATGAGCTCTTTTTGGCTCTCGGTTGGCTCGCTCGTGAAGGCAAACTTACCTTCGAGGAGAAAGAGGCTGACCTTTTTGTAGCACTGGCATAACCATGGTTATAGCTATCGTAGGCGCCTCCGGCGCCGTCGGACAGGAATTGCTGACTGTTCTCGAACAGCGGCAATTCCCGCTCTCCGAACTACGCTTGTTCGGGTCGGAGCGCAGTGCCGGTAACAAATATGTATTCCGAGGCAGAGAGTACGAAGTACAACTGCTTCAACATGACGACGCTTTCAAGGGCGTCGATATCGCTTTTGTCTCCGCGGGTGCAGGCGTGTCACGTATGTACGCGGAGGACATCACCCGTTTCGGTACGGTCATGATTGACAACTCGTCGGCTTTCCGCATGGAGGACGATGTGCCCTTGGTCGTGCCGGAGGTGAACGCGGCGGACGCGCTGAACCGTCCCCGTAACATCATCGCCAACCCGAACTGTACGACCATCCAGATGGTAGTGGCGCTGCAGGCGATTGAGCGCCTGAGTCACATCCGCCGCGTACACGTAGCCACCTACCAGGCGGCTTCCGGCGCCGGAGCGCAGGCGATGAAAGAGTTGGAAACCCAATACCGTCAGGTGCTCAATAACGAACCCGTGACGGTCAATAAGTTCGCTTATCAGTTAGCCTACAACCTCATTCCTCATGTCGATGTTTTCACCGACAACGGCTATACCAAAGAGGAGATGAAGATGTACAACGAGACGCGCAAGATCATGCACTCGGATATCAAGGTCAGCGCCACTTGTGTGCGCGTGCCGTCGCTCAGAGCACACAGCGAGGCGGTCTGGCTGGAGACGGAGCAACCCGTCTCGGTGGCACAGGCACGCGAGGCGTTTGCCAACGCCGAAGGCTGCGTGCTGATGGACGAACCCGAGAACAAGATATACCCCATGCCACTCTTCCTGAGCGGCAAGGACGAGGTTTTTATCGGCCGCATCCGCAAGGACCTGACGGACGAGAACAGCCTCTCTTTCTGGTGCGTGAGCGACCAGATACGCAAGGGCGCGGCACTCAACGCCGTGCAGATCGCAGAGTATCTGCTGAAATGCAAAAATGGTAAATGACCAAATGGTAAATGCCCCAATAAATGACCAAATGGTAAATGCCCAAATGGTAAATATCATGGCTCCCGTGGGCTGTTGGGAGTCTCTGGCTGCGGCAATCCACGCCGGGGCGAGTTCGGTCTATTTCGGTATAGAGCACCTCAACATGCGTGCCCGCTCGTCGGTCAATTTCACGACGGACGACATGCGCACCATCGTCGCTACCTGCCGTGAGGCGGGTGTGAAGACCTACCTGACGGTCAACACCGTCATGTACCCCGAGGACCTGCCGCTGATGCGCACGATCGTGGACAAAGCGCACGAGGCGGGTGTGGATGCCGTCATCGCTTCCGATATAGCCGTCATGCAGTACGCCAACGCCATCGGCCAGGAGGTGCACCTCTCCACCCAACTCAATATAGCCAACACCGAGGCGCTGCGGTTCTACGCGCAGTTCGCCGATGTAGTGGTGCTGGCGCGGGAACTGAACATGGACCAGGTGGCGTCTATCTACCGCGACATTCAAGAGCAGCATATATGCGGCCGCTCGGGCGAACCGATCCGCATTGAGATGTTCTGCCACGGCGCGCTGTGCATGGCGGTCAGCGGCAAGTGCTACCTCTCGCTCAATAACTACGGCATGAGCGCCAACCGCGGCGCGTGCGTACAGGTCTGCCGACGCGGCTATACGGTCCGGGACAAGTCCTCCGACCTCGAGCTCGATATCGACAACCAGTATATCATGTCACCCAAGGACCTCAAGACCATTCATTTCCTCAACAAGATGCTCGACGCCGGGGTACGGGTCCTCAAGATAGAGGGCCGTGCGCGTGGTGCGGAGTATGTGGACACCGTTGTGCGGTGCTACAAAGAGGCGGTGGAGGCGTGGCAGCGCGGCGAGTATGCCGACGATGCCGTCATCGAACCCAAGATAGCCGACTGGAACGAACGGCTCAGCAGAGTCTTCAACCGCGGTTTCTGGGACGGGTATTACCAGGGGCAGAGACTGGGCGAATGGACTCATTCCTACGGCAACAAGGCGACGCGTAAGAAGGTCTATGCCGCCAAATGTACCAATTTCTTCAAGAACCTGAGTGTGGCGGAGTTCCTCGTGGAGGCGGTGGATTCGATTGAGGAAGGGCAGGAACTGCTCATCACTGGCGAGACAACCGGTGTCTATGAGTGTACGGCGAAAGACCTGCACGACACCCACGGCAAACCGACCACCAAGGTCAACAAAGGAGACTATTTCTCGCTCAAGACGGATACTCTCATCCGCCGCGGCGACAAACTGTATTTATGGACGGAATAACACATATCAGTTCGGTTCTCTCTGCGCCGTGGATAGCATGGATCATGCTGGCGCTGATGGGCTGTGCGGTCTTTGCCGAGTGGTTCCAGCCCGGCGTGATTGCGCAGGCACCCTCGGCGTTCTTCGCCCGTACCGCCCGCACTTACCGCGAGTCGCCGGCTAACTTTATGGGGCAGCTGCTCATTTCGCTCTTCCGTCTGGGGACGATAGCCATGACGCTCTTCGTCTGTGTCTGTCCCGCAGACCGGGCTTCGGCTGCAGCGTACGGACTGATCCTCGCGGGGGTGGTAGCCGTGCTTCTGGTGAAGATGCTCGCTAACCTGACAGTCGATTATGTGTTCATGCTTACGCGGCGCTACGGCACGACGTACGAGCCGTACGGCGATCTGGTGACGATGATTTCGCTCGTCCTTTATCCCGCCGTATTGTTATTGGTCCGTTTCGGTACTCCCGAGGTATCCCAATGGGTGGCGGGAATAACGGCGGCGCTGTTCCTCATGCTATGGATATACCGTGCATGGCGGACTTACGTGTCCTCTCTGATGGCACCGGTATATCTCTTGATGTATATCGCTACGATGGAGGTTTTGCCATTAGCAGGGGTAGTTTATTTGTCAGAAATAATAATAACCAGTATATGATTAAGAAAATTCTTTTTTCACAACCTAAGCCGGCAACGGCTCATAACCCCTATACACGATTGGAGGAATTGTACGGCGTGCAATGTGATTTCTACCAGTTTATCCATGTGGAGGGACTGGAGGCGCGCGAGTTCCGCCAGCAGCGTATCAACCCGCTGGACTACACGGCTGTGATACTGAACTCCCGGTTAGGTGCGGAGCATTATTTCCGTCTCTGCGAGGAGATGCGTCTGAATGTGCCCGACTCCATGCACTATTACTGCAACTCCGAGCAGGTGGGGCTCTACCTGCAGAAGTTCATTAACTACCGCAAGCGCAAGGTCTTCTTCCCCGAGACCGGTAACAAGTTCGAAGATCTGCTGCCTGCCATGCACCGCCGCCCGAACGAGAAATACCTGATGGTGCTCTCGGATATCCATACGGACGACCAGATCAACATGTTCGCCGAGAACGGCATTGAGGTTACTCCGGCGATCATGTACCGCACCGTGACGACTCCCTGGCCGAAGGACAAACCCTTCGACTATGACCTCGTGGCGCTCTTCACGCCCGCAGGTGTCACCTCGCTCAAGGAGAATTTCCCGGACTGGAAACAAGGAAACACCCTTATCGCCGCTTTCGGAGAGGGAACGGTGCGCGCGCTCGAGGACGCCGGTTACCGCGTGGATATAGAGGCGGGACAAGGCAAGGAGTTCGCCTCACTACCCATGGCTATCTCCGACTATTTGGATAAAGCTGGCATCTGATTGCTGACATCTGATTGCTGATGGCTTTCACTTTTCCCAAACATAACAGACTCTGCGGACAGCAGCGCATCTCCGCTCTCTACAAAGAGGGTAAGCGGTTCACGGCCTGGCCGCTGCGGGTGACCTACGCGCCGACGGAGGACGATACGCAGGTGCTCGTGTGGGCACCCAAATCGCTCTTCAAGCGTGCCGTCAAGCGCAACCGCCTGCGCCGGCTCATGCGCGAGGCGTATCGGCTCAACCAGGGACTGTTGGAGGGGACATACCTGCTGGCATTCAATTATATCGACAAGGAGGAACAATCCTACCAAACGATAGAGAAAGCGGTTGTCAAAGCCTTAAAGAAGATTGCGAACAATGACAAATGAGCATAACAATCTCCCTCCTTTCAGGGAGGGGCGGGGGAGGCTTTTGCTCCGCAAGATTTTCCTTCTCCCCGTCTATTTCTACCGCGTGTTCATCTCCCCGCTCACGCCGCCGTCCTGCCGCTATACCCCTACCTGTAGCCAGTACATGGTGGAGGCGGTGCTCAAGTACGGCATCTTCAAAGGCGGCTGGTTGGGTATCAAGCGGATCCTCCGCTGCCATCCTTGGGGCGGCTCCGGCTACGACCCCGTACCCTGATATAATTATCAAATCTTCAAATCTTCAAATTCCTTTATGAGGATAGATATCATCACTTGCTGCCCCGAACTGCTTGAGTCGCCGCTCAACCATTCGATTATTCAACGCGCAAAGGATAAAGACCTTTGCGAGATTTATGTGCACAACCTGCGGGACTGGACACTCGACAAGCACCGCAAGGTGGACGACTATGCCTTCGGCTTCGGTGCAGGCATGGTCCTGCAGATAGAGCCCATTGACCGCCTCATTACCCATCTCAAGTCCGAGCGCGATTACGACGAGATCATCTTTACCGCCCCGGACGGTGAGCGCTTTGACCAGAAAGCGGCGAACAGCCTTTCTCTCAAACAGAATATCATTATCCTCTGCGGACACTACAAGGGGGTGGACCAGCGCGTGCGCGATCATCTGATCACGCGCGAGTACAGCATCGGCGATTTCGTACTGACAGGGGGAGAGATGCCCGCTGCCATGATGACCGACGCCATCGTACGCCTCCTCCCCGGCGCGCTGGGCGATGTGGAGTCCGCGCTCAATGACTCCTTCCAGGACGGGCTCCTCGAAGCAGGCGTCTATACCCGCCCGGCGGACTACAAAGGGTGGAAGGTCCCCGAGATACTCCTCTCCGGGCACCAGGCGAAGATAGAGGACTGGCTATACGAGCAATCGCTGGAGCATACGAAGCAGAGAAGACCCGATTTATTAGATGAGCACTAAAATGGTGTATCCTGTCCGAGGTAACCTGTTTTTGTAAACTGGGAATTACAAAAATATGTTTTATGGCACTTTTTAATAAAATTATTTGGTCAGTTCGCCAAAAAGCAGTAATTTTGCACCGTGTTTTTCATGGTATTAGATTTAAGGTTAAGTAAAAAGATTGGGTTGTCGGGAGACAACCTTCTTTGTTTTTATACGATTTTGTAACTTTTTTCTTGCGTATATCAATTATTTTTTGTA
>ODAI014571206.1_pt1 | contig 30435 bp, 25 predicted proteins | sample 1539321 | NCBI WGS metagenome assembly ODAI01 (sample SAMN02144231, study PRJEB22623) | gut metagenome | biome: sheep rumen | host: Ovis aries | place: New Zealand
CTGAACAGCGGCGGCTCCGTACAGGTGAATCAGAACTTGTGCAACCTGGTCAACGGCAGTATGAGGGAAGGCGATCAGTGCACGGTATATTATTACGGTACGTATCCGTCGTCTGATAATATTACCGGTGTAGATGTCTACGATTACGGCGGCGGAGAAGAAACACAGGAAGAGATCCCCGTTGAATGGCAGGACTGGTATAACGACGATATTCCGGTCGAATGGGAAAGCTGGAACTGAAAAAACGAAGTACAGAGAAATTCGGCAACCAGAATCATAAGGAGAGTTCATAAGATGAGTATCCTGATATTAATTATCCCGGTGTTTCTGATCCTCTGCGGTTTGTGGTTGACACAGAAACCGCCGAAGGAGATCAACCGCATCTCCGGATACAGGACGAAAGCCTCTATGAAAAATCAGGAGAGCTGGGATTATGCACAGAAGTACTGCGGAAAGATGTGGCTGGGCTTGGGAATCGTGCTGCTGCTTGTCAGTGGTATACTTGTGATCTTTGTCCCGGAACTAAAAAAGAAATTCGGTTTCAATATATCCTGTATGCTGGCGCAGACGGTTTTATCGTGTCTCTCCATCTTGCCAATTGAAAAAGCGCTGAAGGAGCGGAAAGGAGACGAATGAGGTATGGCATCCGGTCCACAGCAGATCTCGTTTGATGTCACGACGAATTGCAACCTGAAGTGCGTCCACTGCTTTAACGACAGCGGCAGCAGCGCGCCTTTTCAGGATATTTCCGTGGAACAGAAGAAAAAGATTGCGCAGCAGATCGCTGCCTTCCATCCGGTAAATGTCTGCCTCTGCGGCGGCGAACCGACGATGAGCCCGGTTCTGTTTGAACTCATGGATATCCTGAGGCCTGATGTCGGAAAACTGAGCATGGTTTCCAACGGCTTTTCCATGACACCGGAGCTTGCCAAAAAACTGGTTGACCATGGGCTTTCCATGGGCCAGATCAGCATTGACGGTGCGTATGCCTGGCAGCATGACAGCTTTCGCGGTGTGGCTGGTTCCTATGCTCGGGCGAAAAATGCCGTGAGATATCTGAAAGAAGCTGGGCTTCGGCAAATCGACACTTCCCTTGTGCCGAACCGCCTCAATATGCGCACAATGCCGGAGTACACGGCCATGTGTTTTGAGCTGGGCGTAAAGGAAATCCGCATGATGCCGTTTCTGCCCTCCGGGCGCGGTGTTTCCGTCGGGAGCGCTCTTCTGCCGGATGAGGAGGAGAAGTTCCGTTTCTGCCGCACGGTTGAGAAGCTGAAAGCGGAATACGATGGACGCATGGCTATTCAATGGGGCGATCCGATTGATCATATGAGGAGAATGCCTATTCTGGCGGAGAAAGGCAACACCACCTATGTGATGGAGATCAAGACGAACGGAGACCTGACCTTCACCACCTATATTCCGGTGGTAGCTGGCAACTGCACGAAGCATACCCTGCAGGAATACTGGGAGGCAGGCTACAAGACCATCTGGAAGGATAAGCGCTATACGGTTTATTCGGATAAAATCCGGGATATCTACGACCTGGAAGAGTTTGAGCCTCAGCCGTATACGGGGGAGACGATTCAGATAGATCTGATGGAGGGAAGTGCCGTATGAAGTTTGAGATCGTAACAGAAGGGTTTGAACGCCGTGGGGATGTGACGCCTTACGCGACTATTCCCCTGAGAAGCACAGCCTCCCGGCGGGATTTCTTCCTGAATGCATCGGCTTATGAGCTGTTGGAGCTGTCGGAGGGTGTGCATGATTTTGAAGAGGAATTTGGAGCGCTCTCCACGGAAAAGAAACGGAATCTGAAAGACGGGCTGATCCTCCTGTCTGCATTTGGAGCAGCGAAGGTTTCGGAAGAAGAAGCAGGCGAAGCCGGGCCATACTTCTGCCGTGTTGCGGGAGAAAAAGACTATAAGACAATTGCAGCATTCATCAACAGCGATGCAGTTCGCCGCTTGGGGACAATCCCCAAATCTGAAACCGGCATGAACGAGGATATGATCCGCGCAAGGCAGTTCAACAATCTGGAATACAATTTTCTCTGCCTGAAAGAAGGGAAGCTGTTTGCTGTGCTGCTGGTCGGAATGTCCGGGTCGGAATCCTATTCCGCGGCCTTCCGGCTCTGCGGGATTGCAGTTTCGGCGGAAGCGGATGACACGGAAGTGAAAAACGTTGCCGAAATGCTGCTTGATTATGCGGTAGGAGAATTTCAACAGGAGTTCTCCATCTGCCGCTATCTTTGCTTTGCAGAGGAAGATGCGCTGGCTGAACTGCTGAAGGAGAAGGGTTTTTCCAAAACGGCGCATCTGATTGGGGAAGCCGAAGACGGAGGAAATGTCACGGTGTACGACTGGAGGTTCGCACAATGCTGAATACGAATCCCGAGGGGATCAAAGCCCTCAGGAATGTGCTTAAGGAGACCAACTATCTCTTCGTGATGAAGGTCCTGCGCGGCATCGGAAGCTTTCTCGATCCCTGGTACGATTTTGAAAGCATGAAACGGGCACTTGAGGAACTGGACATGCCGTATAAAAACACCTTTTTTCTTCTGCAGATGGGGATCGGATCGCCGCGGGCAGCGCTGGAAGAGGAGATCGGCAAAGAAGCGCTGGACGATATTCTAAGCACCGGCCTCTGGGGGGAAGAAGACGGTGACATCGGCTGCTGCAATCTGATCGTGCTCACATATCAGGGGCTTTACCTGGTGACGGAGCTTAATCCGTGGTATGAAAACTGCCGGAATCGGAACACGGATGTCTATATCGGCAGTGACAGTTTTCGCCTTGCGGAAAACATTTCCTTTCGCAGAGGAGCATCTGTGCTGGATCTGTGCAGCGGCACCGGCATTCAGGGCCTGATGGCGGCGAAATCTGCAGAGAAGGTTGTGTCGGTAGAGCTGAACCCCAAAACCGTACCTGTAACCCGGTTTAACATCCTGCTCAATGAAGCGCAGGACGTCATGGAAGTCCGGAAAGGCAATCTGTATGATGTACTTTCACCGGAGGAAACGTTTGACTGCATCTATGCCAATCCGCCGTTCATTCCGATGCTGGACAATGTGGAGTATCCGATCTGCGGTACAGGCGGGGAAGACGGGCTGCGTGTGCTGAAGAGCATTATGAAAGGCCTGCCTTCCAGGCTGAATCCCGGCGGGGAAGCGGTGATCTTCTGTGAATGCCTCGGAGATGAAAACGGCGTCTTCTTCGACAGCGAGATGGAGGCGATGTGCCGAGAACAGGGATGGGACTGTGTGGCAGCCCATACTGGCAGGGGAACAGGCGAATACCAGATAGAGAGGCTTGCAAAACTGACGGCGCTCTTCCAGGAAGGATTTGACAGCGCTGACTTCAAACGCCGTATGCAGGAGAACTACAGCCGTCTCGGAGCACGGTACCTCTACGATATTCTCTACCGGATGGAAAATACCGGGCATGCATCTTTTGTGAAGGCGGACTTCTATAACCCCTGGCATGTCTCGGACAGGGCTGAACCGGCAGAAGATGCCTGCGCCAAAATGAAAGGCGGCAATATCAGCCTCTGTCTTGGCTCGCGGGAGATTCGGCTGGTCAGCCCCGACGTGGGGGAGCTGGTGGATGTTTTCAGAGAAGGCTATACGGTCGAAGAAGCGTCAAAATGGCTATACTTTAAGTATAAAAAGTCGTTACTTGGCAGGAATACGAGCTTTTACGGATATCTGGCTGCCGTGTTGAATACATGCTGGCTGCTGGAGAAGGATGGAATCCTGAAGCGCGTTCCCGATAATAAAGGAATCTGCCCGTGAGGGTAATAATAAGTAGGAGGAAAAACGTAATGAAAACAAAAGAGGAACTGGAAGCCCTGCGTAAACAAGCAGAAGATCTGCAGGCGGAACTGAGTACTCTCACCCCGGAGGAAATGAAGGAATTTCTGGGCGGCTTTGATGAGAAATCCGGGATTGTGAGTTTAAGCCCGGAGGAACTGGAGAGGATCGCCGGCGGGGAAGATTGGGAAGATCAGCCTGATGACGGTATCTTTTTCATTCCTGTAACGTTGGCAGTGAACGCTAATGTGGCAGCAAATGTGAATGAGGCGATTAATGCCAATGCCAACACCAATGCAAACCTCAACGTTGTGGCAAATACCAATGCCTTGTATAACGCCAACGCCAATTCAAACGTCAACGTCAACTACGGCTGATAAAAAAGAAACCGCTGATGTAGTTCTGGTTCAGATGCCGGACTGCTTCCTCACGCCGAGCCTCGCTCTCTCCATCCTGAAGCGGGGCGTCACAGAGGAAGGGCTTTCCTGCTATGTGGAGTATGCCAGCCACTGGTTTGTCCGGCATCTGGGCTATGAACGGTATCGCTACGGGGAGAACGCCCTGTCATTTGTTGCATCCAGAGGATGGGAGTTTGTGTTTGCACCTTTTGTTGGTTTTCAGCCAGCTCTTTCTGAGAAAGAGCTGTACAGCGGTATCCTGACGGATCTTTCAGCAGATCCGAAAGCGTCCCAGCTTCCTCTGGAGCGCCTCATCGTAAGTTTACGGGAAATCGTGAAAGAGATCAGAGAAAGGATCCCGGCTTTTCTGGAGCAGGAGGCACAGCGGATCCTGTCCCACAATCCGAAAATCGTGGGCTTCTCTGTTATGACGCAGCAGCGCAATGCCAGCTTTGCCATGTGCCGTGTTCTCAAGGAGAAGTGCCCGGAAATTATCACAATTATGGGTGGAGGTGTCTGCGCAGGAGAAGCAGCACGTCAGTTTCTCAGGTTTGCTCCGGATCTGGACTACGTCTTCACCGGCGAGGGAGACCGTGGTTTGGCAAAAGCCTGCCGGTCGCTTGTGGAAACCGGAAAGGCGGACTCTGAAGAATTCCCATACCTGTTGAGAAGAGGTGCGGAACCGCATTATCTGCGTTTCGAAAAACTCGACGATATCCCCGTTCCGGATTTTCGTGATTACATCGAGATCCTTGCCGGGGATGACTTTCGGGATAAAATCCGTTTTCAGGCGCCGATGGAGGCATCCCGCGGCTGCTGGTGGGCGATGAAGTTCCGCTGCCGTTTCTGTGGCCTGCATTACTGCAAAGAGTCTGCTGCTTACAGGGAAAAATCTCCGGAGAAGTTCTGGCAGGATATCGAACAGGTTAACCGGGAGAGCGGATTTACGGAGTTTCAGCTTGCCGACTGTATCTTAGGCAGAAGGCTGATCCGATCCTTGCCGGAGATATGTCCGGAGGAGCGAAAAAAGTATGTTTTTTTTGCCGAATGCAGAACGGATCTGAGAGAGGATGAGCTTCGGCGGCTTTCCGAAAACGGCTTCAGGTCTCTTCAGCCCGGCATCGAATCCCTGCAGGATGATGTGCTGAAACTGATGAACAAAGGCCGCCGTACAGAACATCAGCTTCTGTTCCTGAGATGGTGTCTGCAGTATGGCATCAAACCGGTCTGGAATATAATTTATGGAAATCCCGGAGAACAGGATAGCTGGTATGAGGAGATGCTTGAAATCATGAAGCAGATCCACCATCTTTGCCCGCCGGCGAATGTCGGGCCGATGCTCTTGGCCAGAGGGAGTGCGTTTCATACCCATGCTGCGGAGTATGGTGTTACATACAGAGTACGGCTCAGCGAAAAATCCTGTGGGCCCAATGACCCTGCCTATCTCGAAGCAACGGCCGATTATTATACCATGTCTGCAAAGGTGATTTCCCCCGGCGTGCTGGAAAAGCTTCTTGCGGAATATGGTGAATGGAAGAAAGATTTTTACAAAAACCATGTATCCCTGACATTCAGAGTGCTCCCTGACAGAATCGAAGTAAATGACAGCCGACAACCGGAAAAGCCGAAACGGATCACGCTGACAGGTGTCAGGAAAGCGGTGTTTGAGGCAGCCGAAAAGATTGCTGAGGTTTCAACACTGGCCGATCATCTCCGGGCAGATCAGGAAGAGATTACAGCGGCGGTAAAAGGCCTCTATGCCGAACACCTTCTCTATTGGAAGAATGACAGCATCCTGTGCCTTGCCTGTCCGGAAAGAGGAGTGCAGAGATAAGTGAATGGAATGGTGCAGCTTGTTGCTCTGGATGTAACATCCCGCTGCAACCTGCGCTGTGCGCATTGTTACAATGCAAGCGGTGGCGCGGGGGAAAGGGACCTGAACTCTTATGAGCTGATCTCTCTTGCAGGGGAGATTGCTGAACTCAGGCCTGGGGCTGTCTGCCTGTGTGGCGGAGAACCGTTGCTGGTGGACGACATTATCGAAATGATGGATGTTCTGCAGGGGAAAACTGCAGGCATCAGCATGGTGTCCAACGGGTTGCTGATGACGGATGCGATGGCCAAAACGCTGAAAGCACATGGCTTGAAAGCCATCCAGATCAGCCTTGACGGGGCCTTTGCCTGGCAGCATGACTCACTGCGCGGCAAGGCCGGCAGCTTTGATGCAGCGCTTCGGGCAATATATGCCCTGAAAGAGGCAGGCGTCCAGCAGGTTTCCGTTTCGATGATCCCGAACCGGCTGAATTATTGCACAATGGAGGAGTATTTCGGCCTCTGTGCCTCACTCGGGATTTCTGTCCTGAAATTTATGCCTTTCATGCCCCTTGGGCGTGGCAGCGGAGAAGGCAGGGATCTTATTTTAAAGGAAAAAGAGATGTTCTGTTTCCAAAGGCAGCTTTCCCGGATGAAGGGAGTGTATGCTGAGGCAATGCATGTGGAATGGGATGACCCTGTGCGTTCTGCCCGTACTCTTTGTGAAAAGATCCTCCGGGGAGAACCGCCTTACAGCATTTGCATCGCGGCAAACGGCGATGTACGGACGGATATATATGCCCCCGTCCTGCTGGGAAACATTCGGGAGCGAACACTGGAGGAACTTCTCCGTGATGGACTCCGGGAAGCCATAGAGCAGGGCCGGTTTCAGAAAGTTCTGAAAGACCTGCATGAAATCAATGATCTGGGAAGGTAGAAGACGATGGAGTTTTATATCCACAGCAACAGATATTTCATGAGAGAGGAAGAAAACAGGGCTTTTTCACTGATGGTCCTGGCGACGAACCAGATGCTGGAATTTGACCGGTCTCTGCGTCCTCTGCTCAATGTGACGGACAGATGGGTGGATTATGATTACTTCGCCAGGGTTTTGCAGATGACGGGCTTTGGCGGGAAAAAGGTCACAGCCAGGCTTGAAAGGGCGGTTTTTTCCCTTCATGCAACCGGTCTGGCAGACCTGAAAGATGTTCCGTCCTTCGGAGGCACCGGAATCCGCTGGGCAGCCGTAAGAGACATTTATGCATTGTCCGGATTCTGCCTGGCAAATCTGGAAAAGAGCAGAAGCTGCACCGTGACGCTGAGAAAGCAGTATTACAGCTGCGTAAGCTTCTATGCCCGTATGGAACAGGGTGCGGAATACTATCTTATGAAAGAGAAAGACGGAGAAATCCGGGCGGTGGCTATGTTCGGCCTGTCATACCGTTATTTTGGCAGCAGAGTGTTTGAGCTGCGTTCCGTGGTTTTTGCAGACGGAATGGATGATGCGGCCTGCCGGGAAACTGTCTCTGAGCTGGCCTCCTATGCGCGCACGAAGCTGAAAGACAAAATCCGCAAACTGCGTTATGAGTACATCAATCCGAGGCAGGCTTTCATGGTTGAGGCAATAAAAGCGGCGGGCTTCCGGGAAACAGCCCATTTCCGTAAAGAACTCAAAAGCGGAGCAGATCTGGTCCTGCTGGATCTGGCATGATTTCACTTGATGCATGTTAACAGGCCCCGGCTGTGCCACGCCTGCGGACATAGATTTATTGATTGAAAAGGAGAAAACGCAATGTTTGAAAATCTGAGCAAAGAAGTCCTGGAAAAAGTAAAACAGGCAAAGAGCAGAGAAGAAGCTCTGGAGCTTCTGAAGCAGAACGGCATCACGTTATCCGACGAGGATCTGGCGAATGCCGCAGGAGGAGAAGGATGTGAGAAAGACATACCGTGTTTTTTCGATGGGCTTCCTATACCACCTTGCACAACGCAGTGGGGCGATATGTATGGTATGCCGCCTTGCCTGTTAGATGGTAATTGCGATGGTTATAATAAATTTTGCCCGATGTTCAGATAAGGAAATATCTAAGCGTACAACAAAGTTCTAACCATATTTAAAAAGAGGAAGTGAAAAACGATGTTTGAAAATCTGAGCAAAGAAGTCCTGGAAAAAGTAAAACAGGCAAAGAGCAGAGAAGAAGCCCTGGAGCTTCTGAAGCAGAACGGCATCACGTTATCCGACGAGGATCTGGCAGGAGCCGTCGGCGGGGACGGGATCCCTCCATGTGACCCCTACACGTGTTGGCCTTTGAGTGGCCAGTGCCCTATGAATTGCGCAATTACGTGCCCGCTGGATGATACATGCCCTAAGGATTATTGTTCCTATAGACTTGGACCTTGAAGCAGAAAGGATATGAAAGTATTACAAATTCAGCATCGCGCGCTGAAAAAGCTGTTCCCGGTTCGGTTTCCCGAACCGGGGCAGGCAATAAGGCCGTTCACTTATCTGGTCACGGCACAGGTTCCGGAGGGGTTGCTGGCCTACAATGCCGCCCTGTGCGACTGCGCCTTGCTGGAAGGAGAGGAACAGGAGCTCCTGCAATATGACACCTTCCCCAAAGAACCGCCTGAAGCGCTTCGCAAATTGCTGGAACTGCGCTTCCTCGTACCGGCGGAGCAGGATGATCAGGTGTTCTGCAGAAAGGTGCTGGACGGTGCGGATCTGATCCGCTGTTTGACAGCAGAGAAAGGATACAGCGGCTTTACGATCCTTACAACAACAGCCTGCAATGCCCGCTGCTTTTACTGCTTCGAAAAAGGCTGCAAGACGGATACCATGACCCCGGAGACGGCATCCGCGGTAGCGGAATTCATCCTGAAGTACGGCAACCCGAAGCATGTGCGCCTGAGCTGGTTCGGCGGAGAGCCTACCGTCAATGCACGTGTGATTGATCAGATTTCGGACGCACTCACAACGGCCGGGCGGGAGTTTTCCTCTACCATGATTTCAAACGGATATCTGATGGATGAGAAGTTGGTGGAAAAAGCGGCCGGGCCCTGGAAGCTGAAGAACATCCAGATTACGCTGGACGGGACGGAGGAAATATACAACGAGCGGAAGGCTTACGTTGGCATTCATGGGAGTGCTTTTCAAAAGGTGCTGAACAACATCGGCCTTCTTCTTGATGCCGGCATTCAGGTTTCCATCCGTTTGAATGTGGATAAGGAAAACGTGGATGACCTGTGTGTCCTTGCGGCTCAGCTGGCAGAGCGCTTCCGCGGCAAAAAGAACTTTTCCGTCTACGCCCATGAGATTTTTGATGAAAACAAAATTCCGGGAGAAACGTATTATGAGAGGCGGTCCGCCTGCCAAACGGTCTCCGAACGGTTGAGAGAGCTCGGATTTTCTTTCTCCCGCCCGCTGGATGGTTTTCCGAGAATCACCCACTGTATGGCGGACGGCGGTAACGGTCCCCTCATCATGCCGGACGGCAGTCTCAACAGTTGTGAGCATATTACCAGGGCTCCTGCCTGGGGCAGTATTTTCCAACCGTGTACGCGGCCGGAGGAGGTCTCTGCTTTTTGGAAGGAGAGGTATCCCGAGCAGCCGGAGTGCCGTGCATGCAAGGCATATCCAACCTGTATTCGGCTCGTGCACTGTGAAACCTATTCTGTCTGCGTTCCTGAAATGCGTTCTGATGCCTGCAATGCGTTGGAGGATCAGCTTAGAGCCACCTGGAACTATGCAAAAACGCGAAGCGCTCCTGCCAAAGCTATGCAGGAATGCTAGCCATAGAAGTAAAAAATACAAAATCAAAAGGAGAAAAGCAATGTTTGAGAATTTGAGCAAAGAAGTCCTGGAAAAAGTCAAACAGGCAAAGAGTAAAGAAGAAGCCCTGGAGCTTCTGAAGCAGAACGGTATCACCTTATCCGATGAAGATCTGGCAGGAGCTGCCGGCGGAGAGAGCTGTGAAATATACTTTCCACCCCGCTGCGATCATGATTGCCTGGATGATTTTCTCTGCCTCACGAACCAGTCCTGCACCGGTTTCTGCCCGATGGATACGGTATGTCCTCTTAATTGTGAAGGGCTTCAACCTTGAGCATTGAATAAGTGCGAAAAAACACGATAGGATATTCTTTACGGCAGGTTTCGTACCTGTCGGACAGGAAATGATTTGTTGAAAGGGTTGGATATGAAAAAAAGGATAGCTGTTTTGTTGATGCTCAGCCTGCTGATTCTGGCGCTGCTTCCGGCGGCGGCCTTTGCGGATGAGGAGGTTCCTGAACAGGCGGCGCCGGAGGCTGCGGCTCCGCAGGACGACCTCGTTACCACCCAGCATACTGCAGTCATTCAAGGGGAGGAGATCGCCTATACGGTCACGGTCGGGACCATGGCTGTGCAGACCGGCGGGGAAGCCTGTGAGTTCTTCTTCCGTTCCTATACAAGGGATGGCGTCGAGAATATCGCGGAGCGTCCGATTACCTTCGCTTTCAACGGCGGGCCGGGAAGCTGCAGCTATTATCTGGAATTTGGCTGCCTCGGCCCCAGACGGGCGGAGATGAGCGAGGACGGGCACAGCCTGTCGCTGCCCCCCGGATTTGTGGACAACGGGAACTCGCTGCTGGACATTACGGATCTGGTGTTCATTGATGCCATCGGCACCGGCTACTCCCGTCCGGTAGAAGGGGCTGAGCTCAGCAGCTTTATCGGATACGACAACGATGTCCGCTCCTTCGGGGACTTCATCCGACAGTATGTCAATCGGTATAAACGCTGGGGCTCGGAAAAATACATCGCGGGGGAGTCATACGGCACGACCCGCGCGGTGGGCATCTGCGAATACCTCTCAGCTACCTATGCCATGAACGTGAACGGTCTGGTGCTGTTATCGACGATCAACGATTTCTCTCAGGCGATACCTTCCGCAAGTAATGAGTTGCCTTATGCGGTATTTTTCCCGACCTTTGCCGCGGACGCCTGGTATCACGGAATGCTCAGCGAGCACTATCAGGCAATGAAACTGGAGGAATACCTGGACGAAGTGCGCGACTTTGTTTCCACGGAATATGTGCCCGCCCTTTTCCGGGGCAGCCGCCTGACGGACGCCGAGCGGAACGGACTGGCGGAAAGAATTTCTTCGTACCTCGGGCTGCCGGAGGACTATGTTATCGAGAAAAACAACCGCATTGCGGAGGATGATTTCCTCAACGGGTTGCTGAGAGAGAATAATCTGAAGATCGGACGGATGGACGGACGGTATACCGGGCTGCTGATCGATGATGGCAGCGATCCTTCATCCGTAGAATCCAATCTGATCCTCGGCAATGCCTACTACACCTATCTGACAGAGGAATTGAACTATCAGACGGACCGCCCCTATCTGCCGTTCAACGGCGAGGTCTCGGACGGCTGGACATCCCCCGCCCCGGACCTTGCCTGGCTCGGCGGCTACTTTTCACAGGAAGAGATCATCCGCTCATGCATGGCTAAAAATCCATATCTGAAGGTCTGGGTCAACTGCGGCTACTATGACTCAGCGACCCCGTTCTACGCCGCCGAGTGGGTCTATGCGCATGTCTTCCTGAATGAGGAGAGCAGAGACAACCTGTCCTTCTCCTACTATCCTTCCGGACACATGTTCTACCTGGAAAAGACCTCTTTTGATCAGTTCCGCGAGGAAGCCCAAAACTGGTATCAATAAAAATCTGAAATCCTGGTTGTAGGAACTCTCGGCAGAGAACTTGGCTGGAATGTCCTATTAATTGTGAAACGCTTCAACCTTGAGCCTTGTAGCGGAAAGAAAATGAAAGCATATATATTACAGCATTTGCGTTGATGCTGATAATATAAATCTTATTATTATGGAGGAAAAACCATGACAACGAAAGAACTCTTTGAAAAAGCAGTCACAGATGCAGAGTTTGCCGGGAAATTCCAGAATGTAAAGACACCTGAGGAATGCTATGAGGTAGCAAAAGCAAGCGGCCTGACAGACAGCTTTGAAGCCTTTGTTGAAGCTGCGGCAAAATTCAAGGATGCAGGTGAAAAGCTGGATGCTGCTGAGATTGATGCTGTTGTTGGCGGCGGATCAGATGACACAATAACTACAATGACTCCGGTAATGTCTTCTAATCCGATTTGCCACATGGCGACAGCAATCGGTTGACAGGAACGAGCTGTTAGGTCGTTCCGATACTGATATTTTGAATGCGTAATGTAAGTATATTACAGCAGATTCGTTGATGCTGATAATATAAATCTTAATTTTATGGAGGAAAAAACCATGACAACGAAAGAAGTGTTCGAGAAAGCAGTTGCAGATGTAGAGCTTGCCGGAAAATTCCAGAAGGCAAAGACCCCGGAGGAGAGCTTCGAAGTTGCGAAAGCGGCAGGCCTGACTGACAGTTTCGACGTCTTTACCGCTGCGGCGGCAGAGATCAAAGCTGCAGAGGAAAAGCTGAACCCCGCAGAAGTCGATGCAGTGGTTGGTGGGGCAGAAGATACCATTACCACGCTTACCACGACAACATCCGTCACGGCGGCAGCATCTGCAGCAGCGATCTGACGACGGAAAGCGAAAAACACAGAGATGGGCGGTGCCGGTTTCACGGCACCGTCTCAATTGGGAAATACCGGATGACGGAGGAAAGAAAAGATGAATGAATGGCAGATGCGGGGAAAAGACAGCAGCCCGGAGGACACCCTGAAACGGATTCAGGCTATTTATGACAGGCTGGGCTTGAAAATGAGCGTACAGGAGTTTGACTCCGGAGTGGAAAACTGCTGCAGCTGCCGTCTGACGTTAGAGGGGCCTCTCGGTGCATACATCGGGGTGAATGGAAAGGGAATGACGAGAGAATTAACCCTTGCCAGTGCAAACGGGGAGATGATGGAGCGCCTTTCCAACAGAATGTTTATGGCACGGGTTCGCTTTGATGATGATCGTGTGGAAGAACTCTTTCCAAGCTTCTATCCGCTTTATTCTCCTGCAGGAGAGGAGCAGCCGGCGTGCATCCGGATGCTGAAGGAGAAAGTGGCATCTACGGTCAGGACGCCTCTTTTCATGCAAACGCCGCTTGAACTGACGGAATCTTTGCTTGAGCAGTTGTCTCCTGATAAATATGCCGGGAAGTACCCAACTTTGCCGTTCTATAACCCCGGAAGGAAAGAACCGGTATATCTTCCCTTTACGATCCTGAGCATGTTTACAGGGAGCAACGGCATGGCGGCTGGTAATACCTACGAAGAGGCCATCGTAGAGGGTCTCTCAGAGATCTTTGAGCGCTATGCCCAGATGCTGATTTCCGACGGCACCGTTACGCCTCCTGAACTCCCGGACAGTGTAATCGATGCGTATCCGCACATTCGCCGGGTGATCAGCCAGATCACAAAAGATCCGCGTTATGAGGTTCGCGTGCTCGACTGTTCCCTTGGAAAAAAGCTTCCCGTTGTCTGCGGTGTGATTCTCGACAGGAAAACAGGCCGGTTCGGGATGAAATACGGCAGCCAGCCGAACATGGGCATTGCGTTGGAACGCGTGTTCACTGAATCCATGCAGGGAAGCACACTGGAGCTGCACACAAGGAGAAATACACCTGATTTCCATGCGCTTGACCCTTCCCGCCGGATAGACAAATGGAACAGCATGAAAGTGGGTACAGGAAAAGTGACAGCCCGCCTGCTGATGGACCGGCAGGACTACAGCTTTGTACCCTGGGAGAGCACAGAGGGCAAAACCAACCGGCAGGTGATGCAGTCCATGTTCGCACTATGCAGGGAACTGGGCTCAGACATCTATGTACATGATGCTTCCTATCTCGGCTTTCCGGCGGTTTATATCTACGTTCCCGGCCTTGCGGATGTACAGCCCGTAGATGTGATCCAGCTTAAAACGGCGGTTCTGGGGAAAAAAGTACAGCATTCTTTTCTTCATCTGGAATCCGCCACGACGGAAGAAGTGCGGGATATTGCCCTGTTTGCACAGTTGAAGACCGGTGCCATGCTGGAAAATACCGTTTCTGCCATCAGCGGACTATGCTGTCCAAAGCCGATGCCCGGGACACCTTTTGAGGCTGAATTCCTTCTTGCCGCATGCCTGTACCAGCTTGGAGATATTTCGCGTGCCGGGGAACTTCTGCATACGATTGCCGCCAGAAGTGCTGTTATGGATCCGGACACTGCCGGGTTTGTTTCAGCCTCGGATGTCTATGTGGACGGGGTCTCTTCCGATACCGATGAGGAGCAGGTCTTTGCAGTGGTAAAACGCCTTTATCCGGATTATGCGGACAAAGTCCGGGACGCTTTTCTTGATAAGACGAAGACACTCGCCCGCCTCTATCCATCCGGAAAAGGAAAGCTGCCGACGCAGATGGATCGGGAAGAGAGCCTTTATCCGGCAATCCATGATTTTTATGCGATGCTCGTCCGGGAGGAAGAACTCCATACGCCGGATCCGGCAACGATCATTCAAGTTCTGACGGAATGAGCTGTTTCTGACGGGTGCATAAAGAATGGACAGCTTGTTTACCGAAAAAGAAATACGGGATCTGTACAGGCGCAGCACCTGGTGCGGGGAAGAGCGGGACAGTGCGGAAGAAGCGGAATGGATCAACCGGTTCCGCACGGTTGCCGGTGTTTTCGAAACGGAAAGGGAAGGGCAAATGGACGATCTGTTTGATTTTACCGAAGAATGCCGCCCTGATTGTCTGCCCTTTCAGCCGCTTTTTAAAGCTGCGGTTTCCCTCAACAGGGATGCCGAAGGGAGAGAACTGTTTTTGCCCGAAGCGTTCAAAGGCTGGATGGCCGGGTTTACGGGAGCATTGGGATCGCTCTGGTCGACCGCAGCGGGAGAAGTACTCACGGAACTGGCAGGGAAAATGCCGTATCCTCCCCATCCGTGGCTGGAAGAGAAAGCGGAGCCCGTCATCCGGAGCGGAGAGCACTTCCGGCAGATGGCACTGCGGTATCCGGTTTTCGCAAGGCAGGCTGTAACCTTTGCTTATGATTTTGCGAAGCATATCCGGCTGGTACTGGAGGATCTTTCCGCCTGCCTGCCGGAAGCCTGTCGCAGTCTTCTGGATAGGGAGCCCGTCACAAAAATACGGAAAATTGCACCGCCAGGCTCTGACCGGCATCGGCATGGCAGAACGGTTCATGTCATTACTCTGGAAAGCGGCAGCAGGCTGGTATATAAGCCGCATTCTCTCGGCATCGATCGGGCCTTCTGCGGCTGGCTGGATTGGTTGACGCAAAAGGCCGGATATGGAAAGTTTTATCAGCCGAAATGTCTGGACACCCCGCATGGCGGGCTGTGCACCTTTTTGCAGGCGTCCCCACTGGACAGGGCGGAGGATGCCGGACTGTTTTTCCGGAGAGCAGGCTTCCTTATGGGGACGGTGTATCTGTTGAAGGGGTGTGATATGCATGCGGAAAACATTCTGGCATGCGGGGCATACCCTGTGGTTGTCGATATGGAGACGGTAGTCCTCCCGCGCCGCAGCCTGTACGGGCGATTGGCGGGGGAGCAGGCGACTTTTCGGGTCACCGATATGTGCTTTCTGCCGATGATGAATAATCTGCCCGGTTTCCGGCGCAGTGACACAGACTCTCTGACGTCTGTTTTTGTGGGAGCGGGGCGAACGGAAAATCTCCCACGGTTTGGAGAGGAAGTCTTCCGAGGATTTGACTTTGCGGATGAGGTCTGCGAAGGATTTCAGGATGCAATCAGAACGGTCATTACCAACCCGGATGAGGCTGTTGCAGCAGCGGCAGAACGGTTTACAGGCTGCGAAGTCCGGCTTGTGCTGCGGGCGACGATGAATTACTTCACGGTGTTGAGGGCTCTTGGCAGTGCGGAAAGCCTTGTGGATCCGCAGACTTACGAGCGCGTGATGGGCAGAATTTTCAACTTTGGGGACTGGGTTTCCGAAGAAGACCGGCTGTATGTTGCAAATACCGAACGGGATGCGATGCGGCGGCTCGATACGCCTTTTTTTACAGAAGTACTGGCAGAGGATCAAATCGGTGAAATAGAGTCTGACCTGAGGAAACAGGACGAATCTTCCCTCAGGCGGGCAACGGAGACTATCCGCTGGTGCCTGGAGAAAAAGACGGTGGAAGACGGGGCAGGGCAACCGCTGGCGATGGTAAGCTTCCCGGAAGAAAGGCCGGTTTTCTCAGGAGAACGGAATATGGCCGTATTATTGGAAAGAATGGCGGAACGGCTTGCAGCTTCTGTCCGGAGACAGGCCCGCCCGGTGATCGCGGCCCAGCCGGAGATCATCAATGGGAAGACCATACAGCGGTATTTTGTCTCACCCGGCAGCGGGAACTGTAAGTGCCTGCTGGACGGCTCGCTGGGGGTTCTCGTTGCGCTGAGCGCTTATCTGAAAATTGCTCCGGAGAGGAAGGATATCAGGGAGCTTTTGGAACGGATATTCCAAAAGTATTTTTCAAATGAAAAAATGCTTGCCCCGGGGCTGGTGGCATCCGTGCCCGGGATTGCAGACGGATCCGGCGGGCTGTTGATCGGAAGTCTGCTCTGCTATGAGATGGGAACATTTCCCGAAACGCTCCTGCGGGAGATCATCGGCAGGTTTGAAACGTTGACGGCTCAGCCCGGAAAGATCCGGTTCGCTCTGTCCGATCCGATTTACGGCTGCTGCGGTTTTGCTACGGCGATAGAACGGATCCCGGAAGCGTTTCGTACACCGGCCCTTCAGCAGCTTCACGGAATGCTGGTTGAGAATGTCAGTCAGGACAGCCGTCTGAAGCACATTCCGCACAATAAGCTGGTTGAAACGGTGAGGCAGGCCATAAGCGGTGAAGCGGGAAGGGAAGTAAGCCGTCCGGTCAGTAACCATACACTCCGCTTCGGAAACGCTGGAAAACTGTATAATTACACGCAATTCTGTCTGGATAGCGGAGGCGGGGATCTGCATTCCGCAGAGTCGGAGCGTCTGGCGGCGCTTCTTGCGGAGGCAGAAGGTGTGTTGCCCGGAAAGACTCTGCCGGACGGTTCTGTCGAGGTCGGTCTCCTGCATGGTTTGTCGGGAGTGTTATACAGCCTGTGCAGATATTGGAAGCCGGAAGAAGTTCCGCCTGTTCTCTGAGCGGAGCAGCGTTAGAAATGCCCATGGTGACAGAACGGAAGGAGAAAAGAAATGCCTGAAAAAAAGGAAAAAAGAACGGACAACAGCCTGGCACTCCGTGTGATTACGCGGGGGGACATGCTGGTGCTTTTGGCTGTGATCATTGTGCTGGCGGCTCTGGCCAACTGGATGTTTTTTGCCACCATACGCACGTCTTTTACGGAAACCGGTGTGCTGACGACGGCGGGGGAGTCCATCGCGGTCCATCAGCCGGTTCGCGGCGTTGTGACGGAGGTGCTGGTTGCGAGGAATGATTATGTGAAAGAGGGAAAACCGCTTCTCCGGGTATGCCCGGCGGAGAAAACCGCGGAAGGGCTGACCCTCCGGGAAATGCGTGCAGCAGCAGTGGATGTGCCGGCGGAAGTGAGCGGTTATGTTTCTGAAATAGAAGTCTCTGAGTGGGATGAGGTGGACGTTTCCACTACCCTTCTCTATATTCTCGAGAGTAAAACGAAGGAAATTTCCCATGTATCGGTGCTGATTCCGGTCACCAGCCTGGATATGGTTTCGGAAGGCACACTGGCAAAGATAAAGGTGGACGGGATAGACACTGCTGATTACGGCATTCTGACGGGCAGCGTTGTCGGGGTGTCCGAAGTGCCATGGCTTCGCAGTGAGATGATTGAAAAAACAGGATCTGCGGAGGTAGCGGACATACTTTGCCGGGAGAAGCTGGAACAGTTTCATGTGGATATTCTCCTGGAGACGGATGCAAAAGGAAATCCGATGTTTTCAGGCGGGATGACACCGAAAGGGGGCATCATCTGCGGGAGAATGTGTGAAGTGACCTTCTATTCCCATGAAAAGCACCCTTATGAGGTCTTGCTTTTGGCCGGGAGATAAAAGATGAGCGTTTTGGAAAGAAAAAAAGTACATCCGGTTTTCCAGGTGGAAGCGGCGGAATGCGGTGCGGCTTCGCTTTGCATGGTGCTCGGTTATTACGGGAGATACATCGATCTGACCGAAATGCGAAAGGATTGCCATATCTCACGTGACGGGAGCCGCCTGAGCTACCTCATGAAAGCCGCGGAAAAGCACGGCCTGAAGGCAGATGCATACCGAAAAGGTCCGGAGCTGGAAAACATTACGCTGCCCTGCATTGTTTTCTGGCGATATTATCATTTTCTGGTCGTTGAGAAAATCACAGACAAGTGGGTTTATCTGGCGGATCCCGCTTCGGGAAAACGGAGAGTAACCAAAGAGGAGTTTGCCGCAAACTTCTCGGGAGTTGTACTTCAGTTGAAGCCAACCGATGCACTGGAATGCTGCGGGAAGCCGTATAATCCCTTTTCCGCTATGCTGAAGGTTCTGGCAAAGCAGAAAGCAGCGCTGCTTTATCTGGCAGTTCTAACGCTGCTGATCAATATCGTGGGGCTCATTATCCCCGGGATGACGAGGCTGTTTGTTGACTATTATCTTCCCTCCATCGGGAATGTGAATCTCAGCACCTACTTTTTTTGCTTTTTCCTGTTTCTCACGATACAGTTTGCAATGCTGCTGATTAAGAAACACGTTACGCTCCGTTTTCAGCGTATGGAATCCGCACAGATCACATCGGAAGTGGTAAAAAAGATTCTCAGGCTGCCGGTCGGTTATTATCAGACCAGAAGCCATTCCGCTATTTCCCGCCGTCTGGATTCCATTGACCAGCTTGCGGAGTTCATAGCTGGCAGGTTTGTGCCGATCAGTCTGGGGCTGGTGTTTTCGCTGATATATATCGGCCTCCTGTTTTATTATAACTTCTGGGTAGGCCTGTTCTGTACGGTTGTGGTTGCATTGGTTCTCGGGTTGTTTCTGTTTCTTGTTTCGGTGAGCATGTCGTCTGCGCAGACGGCCTCCAATGCCCAGGTCTCTTTCTATTCTTCTTTTGCGCAGGTGGTAAAACTGTTTGATACCGTCAAATCCACGTCTATGGAAGATCAGATCTTTATGGATACCACAAACCGGTACCATACTTATGAAAATGCCCTTCAGGTTTCACAGAAAACAATGGCAGTAGTGCAGGCCATCCCGGTTGCGGTGCCGTTGCTGATGCAGTTGATCGTCATTGGGATAGGCAGCTATCAGACGGTGCTCGGAAAGATGACCGAAGGGGAAGTGCTGGCATGCGTAAGCGTGGCGGTTTCTGTTTTTTCACCGATTGCCCAGTTTATAGGGGAATACAACTCCCTGCAGTCGAGGGAATCGGATATGAAAGGCCTGGACGACATCAGGGATGAGGAAGCAGACCGGATTCCGGAAATTGCGGGGGAAGCCGCAGAAAAAGATCTCCCCGGCTCTCTGGAACTGAAGCATGTTTCTTTCGGCTATAACACTGCGCTGCCCCCTGTCGTGAAAGACATCTCCTTTTTCGTTCCTCCCGGTGGGAGCCTGGCACTGGTCGGGAGCTCAGGCTCGGGCAAGAGCTCTGTTCTGAGCCTGATAGAAGGGTTCTACCTGCCGCAGGAGGGGGAAATCCTGATCGGCGGTGTGCCGAGAGAAAAACTTGACAGGGAAACGGCAGCCGGACTGATGGCGATTGTAACGCAGAAGCCGGAAGTGTTCAGCGGGACGATCCGGGATAACATTACCCTGTTTGACAGAAGCATATCCATGGAAGAAGTGATCCGGGCTGCGGAAGATGCCTGTGTTCTGGATGAAATAGAAGCCCATGAGGGAGGCTTTCAGGCGAAAATAAGTCCGAGGGCGTCAGGCTTGAGCGGCGGTCAGGTCCAGAGGATCATGATTGCGAGAGCACTCCTCCGTCATCCGGCGGTGCTGATTCTGGATGAGGCAACCAGCGCACTGGATACGCTGGTGGAAGAACAGATCATGGAGAATATCAGGAAACGCGGGATCACGCGGATCATTGTGGCGCACAGGCTTTCCACGATTCGTGACAGCGATCAGATTATCGTTCTGGATCACGGCAGCATTGTCGAATCGGGGACGCATGATCGGCTCATGCAGCGGGAAGCCGGGATCTACAGGCAGTTGATTCAGGCAGGGGAGGCATAAAGATGGAAAAGAATACAGGCCATAACCTGATCGACAGGGCGGACAGGATCTTGTTCGGCGAGCGCCTGGGTGAGCTTGACAGTCTGATTGAAAACCCGGAAAACCGGTTTGCTCATGTGTTTCTTGCGCTGCTTCACAGGAAGGGATGTACCGTTTATCCCATTGATGAAGCGCGGCTGGGGGACAAAGAATCCCAGATGGAATATCTCCAGACAGTGGAGAAGGTGCGCCTTCAGGAAGAACATTTGGCAGACGGGTGGTACCGCAGTGATATCGGCACATTTATGGGCTTTTTCGGGGAGGAGGAGAAGCCGATTATTCTCTTCTACGGGCACGGCGGTTACCGGATGTTCGATCCGGTGGAAAACATAACAGAAAAGGTCAACGCCGAAACAGCTTCCCGGATCTCTGAAAAGGCGCTTTTCGTGATTCCAGCTCCTGATGAAAGGATACGTAGCGGCTGGACGCTGCTGCTGAGGGGCCTCAGCCGCCAAAAGCAGGATCTGATAGCCTTTGCACTGGTGATGCTGTTTGCCTCGCTGATCACTACAATGGTGCCGCTGGTCGTGGGATATATTACATCCGTGCTGATTCCGCAGGAACAGGAGAAGACGATTGTCACGATCAGCCTCAGCCTGCTGATGGGGATTCTGGCTGCCCTGTGCCTGCACGTCGTCGTGAACCGGACAAAGCTGAGAATCCAGACCAATGCGGGAGACCGGTTTTTCACGGCGCTGTTCTCGAAAATCCTTGACATGTCGCCGGGGGATGAAAGCGTACTGACCGATCAGCTCACCAGCCTGATGCTCCCGCTTCTCAGCGCCGTCAATACGGTGATCAGTTCCGGCGCGGGGGTGCTGATTTATCTTGTTCAATGTCTGCTTGTGCTGAACAGCGCTGGAGCCTCCGATCCGGAAATCCGCAATGTGTTTTATATTCTGATTCTTGCGGAATTTGTTCTGATTTTGATTCTTGAGGCACTGTCGTATCGGAAAACAGAAAAACAGCGCGGCTTCCAGGAAGTCCTTACCGGAATGCGCAGCGAGATGATAGACAATATCGGCACGGTAAAAAGCTATGGGATACAAGACAGGACTTATTACCGGTTCGGGATCTCTTACGATGCATATCTCCGGCAGAAGCTTGGCAATGCAGATATCAGCTTATGGATTTCCGCTATAGGCACACTGGCGAGCAGCCTCGGCGTGCTGGCAATTTTCTTGATCGCTTCCCGGCATTTCTATGACAATGTCGGGCAGATTTCCTCTCTGGTGTCGTCCTTTTCCCTGGCGGCAGGGTATATCATGAGCCTCGCCATGTCGGCGGGAGAAGTATCAAACAGTCTGCCCTATATGAGGCTTGCGGATACCATTCTGGCAATGCCTGCAGAGACAGCCGGGACAGAAGGCGTGGCAGCAGATCTGAAGGGCAGCATCGAACTGCAGGATGTCAGTTTTTCTTACAGGGAAGAAGCCAACCCTGTGATCCGAGGAGTGAGCTTGAAAATAAACCCGGGTGAATATGTCGGTATCGCAGGGAGCTCGGGCTGCGGAAAAAGCACACTGATCCGGCTGATGCTGGGTTTCCTGAAGCCGACCTCCGGCTCCATCTACTATGACGACAGGGATATTGGGCAGTATGATCTCCGACAGCTGAGAAGGCAGTTCGGTGTTGTGCTGCAGGATGCTGCCGTGGTAACGGGAAACATCCGGATGAATATCGGCATGTCAGAGGATGCGGATATGGAGAAAGTAACGGAAGCGGCAAAAAAGGCGGCTGTCTATGATGAAATCGACGCCATGCCGATGAAGTTCAACACGATTCTCTCCAGCGAAGCGGATGTCGTGTCAGGCGGGCAGAAGCAGAGAATTGTACTGGCGCGGGCGCTTATGAACAATCCGAAAATTCTTTTTCTGGATGAGGCGACTTCCGCTATGGACAATGTAACACAACAGGTTGTCAAAGAAAACCTGGATGCTTTGGGCATCACTCGGATTGTGGTTGCCCACAGGCTTTCCACAGTGAAGGACTGCGACCGTATTCTCGTCATGGAGAAAGGCAGGATTGCCGAAGAGGGATCCTTTGAGGAATTAATGAAAATGGATGGTCTGTTTGCGAAGATGGCAAGGAGAAATCTGCTGTGAATGAATGGTCGGATTATTTTCAGAATGAGGAGTTCCTCGCAAAGTCCCGCTATCTGATTATGAACAGGGACATGCTTCCCCTGGTTGCCCGTTGGCTCCGCCTCATGCCCAGCAGTAAGGTGCTGGATGTGGGTTGCGGAAGCGGAGAATTCACTTTTTATCTTGCGGGAGAAACAAAGGATGTCTGCTTTACCGGGCTTGATCTGGACGGGCAGCTTGTTGAAGCTGCCCGGAGTAGGGCATCGGATTTCGGAAATGACAACAGCTTCCAATTCATGCAGGGCGACGCGCTGCAGTTGCCTTTTGATGATGGAACATTTGATCTTGTTGTATCCCAGACGTTTCTGATCAATATCCCGGATTACAGGGGAGCCCTGCAGGAAATGAAACGGGTGTGCAGACCCGGCGGGCTGGTGGCATCTTGTACTGCGGCAAGGATCCCTGCCGTGGAGGAAGCAGGCCAGTATCCTGCTTTCTACAGAAACTGGAAGCCGGTCTATGACAGGCTGTTCCGGAAAGCCTGGGATATGTATGGGAAGCTGTCGCCGATTTCGGGAAGAATGTCCGGTGTAAGCCCCACAAAAGTCCAGCGCATCTTTGTCGATGCAGGATTGATAGACGTGACGACGTATCCGATCGGCGGCTTCTTTTCTCTCTCCAATCCCACGATCAGCGATGAGGAGAAAAAGCGGTATCTGGAGCTGGATTATCTTGCGGAAACGAAAAAGCTCCGAAAATGGTTTGAAACAGTTCCGGAAGCAAAAGAGTACTTTACGGAAGACGAAGTCAGAGAGTTTGAAGCTGCTGCGGCTGCGAAAAGGGATGCGCTTACGGCGGCTGTCGGAGAAAACCGGATCTGGGAATGGCAGGCAATCACCATGCTGCTCGTGCTCGGCACAAATACCGGCAGGCAGTCTGCCGGTTGGTAGGGAAATGAAAAATACAAAGAAAACGATATCCAGCACTTTTTTGAAGTGGTTACTGCTGATGATGGCCGCCGCTTTCGTGGTCTCAGCAGCGCTTTCATGGTTTGTCCAGACACGGTTGGCAAACCGCAGTGCCGAGGATCTGCTGCGCCTCAATATTCGGGATGTCCGGAAAGATGTTAATGATGCCTCAGACGAAAACCTGCTGGATCTGACGCGCCGGGTTGCAGGGCATCTGGATCGTGAGAAGAACATCACCCAAAGCTATCTGGTCGAATTAATGAAGCGCTATAAGGTGGCGGAAATCAACGTGATCGATCCGGATGGGATCATCACGGTAACGACCCACGATGATTTTCTGAATTACGATATGCATTCCGGGGAACAGTCTGCGGAATTCCTGCCTCTGCTGGACGGGACGGAGAGGGAGCACGTTCAGAAATATCAGCCGACCGCCCATGATCCTTCCCTGTCCCGGAAGTATGGCGCAGTATGCCTGAAAAGAGGCGGGTTTGTCGAAGTGGGTTATGATGCCGAACGGTTTCAGCAGGATATCGATGATAATGTGGTCGGTGTCACAAGAAATAGGCATGTGGGAGAAGGCGGTTGCATTATCATTGCAGATGAGGACTGGAATATCGTCAGTGAACGGAATAATAACGAAGGAGAAAACCTGGCGGTTACCGGGATCTGGATCGATCGGGAAACCATGCCGGAGGGGGAACTGTTTCGCTCGGAGGTTTATGGGCAGAAGTGCAGCTGTATGTATGTCTTCGCGGAAGGCTATTATATCGTAGCAGTGATTCCGGAAAATGAAGTTGTTCTCGAGAGGAACATGTCCATGTTCCTGGACTTTATTCGGGATATCCTGATTTTTCTGGCGCTGGCAGTGATGATTTTCCTGCTGGTTCGTCTTCTGGTGCTGAATAACATCAAACAGGTCAACAGTTCTCTTGCAAGGATCACGGAAGGAGATCTGGATGAGGTGGTTGATGTCCGATCCAACATTGAATTTTCCAGCCTTTCCGATGATATCAATGCCACGGTCAGCACGTTGAAACAGTATATTGCCGCCGCTGCGGCAAGGATCGACGAAGAGCTTGCTTTTGCAAAAAATATCCAGCAGTCTGCTCTGCCGTCTGTTTTTCCGCCCTATCCCGATCGGGAAGATTTCAGCCTGTATGCAACGATGGACACGGCGAAGGAGGTGGGCGGGGATTTCTATGACTTTGATTTGCTGGATGAGCGGAAGTTGTCATTTCTCGTCGCTGACGTATCCGGAAAAGGCATCCCGGCAGCCATGTTTATGATGACCGGCAAAACCGTTCTGCGGGACTATGCCGAGCGCGGCGATGAGCCTGTAGATGTGGTTCGGAATGCCAACAGAAAGCTGTGTGACGGAAATGAGGCCGAAATGTTCATCACCGCATGGATGGGATTTCTGGATACGGAAACGGGTCAGGTACGCTATGTGAATGCAGGGCATAATCCGCCGGTTTTGATCCGCGACGGACAGGCTGCTTTTCTTGAACAGGAAAGCAACATGGTTCTGGCGGCTTTTGAGTCGTTCCCCTACTGTGAACAGGTTCTGCAGCTTGAGCCGGGTGATCTGTTATTTCTTTACACAGACGGCGTGACGGAGGCGACAAATGCAGCCAGAGAGCTGTTTGGAGACGATCGGCTGATTCAGGCTCTTTCCGCTTCTTTTGGAGAGGGAGAATCCGCATGCAGGAGCGTTTGTTCCACCGTGAAACAAAAAGTGGACGAATTTGTGGATGGTGCTCCGCAGTTTGACGACATCACGATGCTGTGCCTGTATTACGGCGGTCAGATTCATCCGGCAGCTGGATCCTGATACACTGAGGAGGGAAAGTCATGTCTGTCGAGAAAGAGAACTGTGCAGAAATGCTTCGGGTTCTCGGCGGAGCTGAAAATATTGCAGCCGTTTCAAACTGTATGACCAGGCTCCGGATTACAGTCCGGGACGAAACGTCTGTGGATGTGGCGAAACTCGGGGAGCTGGAAGATGTGTTGGGTCTCGTGCATGACCGTGCCTGTGCCTATGAGATTGTGGTCGGCCCGGGAAAAAGCAGAAAATACGCGGATCAGCTTCATGCTCTGGGATGCTGTTCCGGGATCGATAAAAACCTGAAAGAAGATGCCGACAGGCAGAATAAGAATCTCACTGGTTTACATAAAACTTGGAAGGGTGTTCGGCTCAAAAACGGGCTCAAGCTGCTGGGGGATATCTTCGTTCCCTTGATTCCCGGCATCATTACCGCGGGATTGTGCGGAGGGTTTGCTGCGCTGATTGCGCAGGCTGTTCCCGGATATGAAAATAGCCGGCTTTGGAGCATCATACGGTATCTGCTTACGCTGGTTCAGGCATCTTTCATGACGTATCTGACCGCATGGGCGGGGTATCGGGCTGCCGAGCGCTTTGGGGCAACGCCGATTCTCGGCGGTATGCTCGGGATGATCACTTCTTTGGATGCGATTGACGAAATATCCCGGCAGCTCGGCCTCTATGATACGGCCAGTCCTCTGAATTCTGTTTTACGTACAGGGAAGGGCGGGGTTCTGGCGGTCATCTTCGGTGTGTTTCTGCTCTCAGCAGTCGAAAAGAAAATCCGTTCCCGCATCCCGGAGAGCCTTGATGTGATCTTTACGCCGCTGCTGTCTCTTCTTGTTTGCGCAGTCCCTTATATTCTGGTGATCATGCCTTTATTCGGCTATGTTTCAAGCGGAATTGTCTGGGTTTTCAGCCGCCTGTGCCTGTCTGAAAGCGTCTTGGTAAGGATCATCACGGGCTATATCTCCGCAGCACTGTTTCTGCCTCTGGTAGCTGCCGGAATGCATCATGGGATGGTAGCGCTGTATACTGTACAACTGCAGGAACTGGGGTATATCACGCTGTATCCTGCCCTCGCCATGGCGGGTGCCGGTCAGGTCGGGGCATCTATTGCCCTCTTTCTCAAGGCAAAGAAAGCCGGAGACCGGAAACTTTGCTCAGTCATCGCAGGCGCGCTGCCGGCCGGTTTTCTGGGCGTCGGAGAACCACTGATTTATGGCGTCACGCTTCCGCTGGGCCGGCCGTTTCTCACGGCGGGCCTGGGTGCAGGCTTCGGTGGGGCATTGGTAATGACGATGGAGGTTTCTTCAACCACATGGGGGCCATCCGGTATCCTGGGGGTGTTTGTAATGACCGCCGGACCGGCCGGGGCCGTAAAAGGTGTTTTGTTTTATCTGGCAGGGCTTTTGCTCTCCTATCTTTGCAGCTTCCTGATCACGTTCTTTTCCTGTGAACTACCGAAAATGCGTCCGGTGCCGGCCGATTCCGACATGGCAGAGGAGCCGTCCGCTGGAGGCGCAGTGAAATCGTCTTCCGCGGAAAGCGTACAGCCGGATCGATCTGTTCCCGGGGGACCTTCTGAAACGTACCGTACGGTACGGCATGGCGAGCCTATTGTTCTTGGCAGCATAGAGAACGGCTTCCGGTTTACCGTCACTGATCCGGCGGGGCTCCATGCACGACCTGCGGGAAAACTGGCTGAGCTGGTCAGAAAGTATGACTGTACCGTGACCTTATCGGCAAACGGGAAAAACGCTTCTGCTGCAAGTCCCATCGAACTGTTGGAACTCGGCGCGACGCAGGGAACGGTACTCACGGTATCCTCGGAAGGCAGGGAGGCCACGGAGTCGCTTCAGGCTGTCAGGTCATTTCTCGAACAGACGCTGAAGGAGAAAAGACAATGAAAGAAGTTGTGCTGAAGGTTGCCCAGCCCGGGTGTGCTGCCGGAGAAGCATTTCTTTTGAAGACAGAGACAAAACCGGAAACGGCGGAAGTGACAGACGGAAATGCGGAGCTTGCGAAGTTTTATTCCGCGGTGTCTGCTCTGGACTGTGAACTGGCCGACTCCGCTGCAAACTCGGATGGGGAGGCCGCTGCGATCTTTGAGGCGGAGCGTATTCTTCTGAAGGATCCGAAGTATGCAGAAATGGTACGGCAATCCATCGAGAATGACGGCATGAGTTCCGTTTCTGCAGTGGAAAAAGCGGGTAATGCGTTGGCCGCAGAGATCCGCCGCAGCGGAACCGCAACCATAAGCCAGCGGGGCGGAGACCTGAACGGGCTGACGGAGCGTCTTGTAAGTCTCCTCCGCGGGGAAGAAAAAGATATTCCGACGCATCCCTTCATTCTTGCGGCTGGAGAACTGAGCCCTGCACAGCTCTCTGCTGTAAATCCGGAACGGATTCTCGGGATCGTCACGGCAAAAGGCTCACCTGCTTCGCACGTTTCGATCATTGCCGGGAATCTCGGAGTCCCGTATTATTACGGCTCGGAGGAGGCAATAGCCGAAATCGGCAGCGGCGTCCGCCTGGTTCTGGATTCGGGAAGACTGATCCTGGATCCGGATGAGGAAACGTACCGCATGACAGCAGAGGCGATGAATGCTGCAAAGGATGAAAAAAAGCGCAAAAAAGCGGCGACAGAAAGCGCCGGTACTCGTACCCGGGTTCTTGCCAACATCTCCGGCCCGCAGGATATCCCGGCGTTGATTACTTCCGGGATGGATGGCATAGGCCTGTTCCGAACGGAACTGCTTTTCCTCAACGGGACAGCTGCCCCGTCGGAGGAGGAACAGTTTCAGGCATACCGGAGAGTAGCGGAGGCAATGGCCGGGAAAGAAACGGTGATCCGCACGATGGATCTGGGATCCGACAAACAGTCAGCATGGCTGTCCCTGCCGGGGGAGAAGAATCCCGCGCTGGGATGCCGGGGCCTTCGAGTCTCCCTTCAGGAGGAGGCACTGTTCAAAACGCAGCTTCGCGCACTTCTGCGGGCAAGCGTGTATGGAAATGTGCGCGTTATGATCCCGATGGTTACTTCCGGCTGGGAGGTTGATAAAGTCCGTGAACTCGTGGCAGCCTGCGCACAAGAATTGTCCGATGAGGGGGTCCCTTATCGATTGCCTCCGCTGGGCATTATGGTCGAGACGCCTGCAGCGGCAATAACAGCGGATCGTCTTGCGGAGAAAGCAGATTTCTTCAGTATCGGCACAAATGATCTGACCCAGTACACTCTGGCGCTGGACCGTGAGGCCGTAGGCCTGGAGAACTATTATGATCCGTGCCACGAGGCTGTGCTGCACCTGATCGAGATGACTGCGGCGGCGGGACACAGGCATAAGATCCCCACCGCGATCTGCGGAGAACTTGCCGCGAATCCCGATATCATAGAAAGACTTATCGAGCTTGGTGTCGATGAACTGTCGGTATCCGTGTCAAAGGTCAGTACGACGAAAGCCGTTGTACGGGAAGCGGAGGAGCGGCTTTTCCGGAAGGGCAGGGAGCCTGAGCCGGTCTCGCTTGCAGCGCCGGCAGACGGAAAGCTTGTGCCGATGAAGGACATTCCCGATCCTGCCTTTTCTTCCGGAATACTGGGAGAATGTGCAGGGATCGAGCCGGAAAACGGGAAAGTCTATGCTCCTTGTGACGGTACCGTGTCTTCCGTTGCGGAAACGAAGCATGCCGTCACGCTGCTCATGGCGGACGGCAGAAAGATCCTGATCCACGCGGGAATCGATACGGTTCAACTGCGCGGCGAAGGGTTTACCGTGTTCGTCCGGGAGGGCGATGCCGTTGCAGCCGGAGATCTGCTTCTGGAAGCGGATCTTGAGAAGATCCGGGAGGCCGGTCTCTCTCCGATGGTGATCACCGCATGCTGCCCCTGATCGAAAGCAATAGCTGTTTGTGTATCAGCAACAGAAAATAAGGAGGAAGTAGTGTGAAAGAAACTACCAGGAGAGTGCCCTAGCGAAAAGGCGCACAAAACCAAGCCCCGACATAGAAAGGAATTATCGGAGCACAGATAAAATTGTGGAATCTACTAACTGACCTTTAAGCCTTGTGCCTCTAGGAAACGTGTAGCCTCCTTAATAGCCTTGGCAAGTTTCTTTTCTTTAAGATGCTGGGGCATATCTACCTTGTAAAGGTCTACGGGATTCCAGACTTCACCGGTTGAAAACATTTCGTAGATAGCAGTCAGGATCATTCTGGCGATGGCAATGATTGCGCGTTTCTTTCCTCTGCGCTTTGCAATACGCTCATATTTCAGAGCGTAATAAGGATTAGCCTTATCTTTCACAGTAGCATGGGCGACTTCTACCAATGCTGGTTTGAGATATACTCCCGCACGTGAAATACGGACAGACTTTTTCTTTCCGGCGGACTCGTTATTTCCGGGAGTCAGCCCAGCCCAACAGCAAAGACGCTTGGAGGAGCCAAATTGCGACATATCAACACCAATCTCCGAGATAATCGTAATGGCTGTATCTCTTCGCACACCGGGAATAGTGTAAAGCAGATTGATCAGTCCTTCGTATTCAGAAACCAGCGTGCTGATGCAGCCATCAACTTTGTCGATCAGACCAATGATGTGATTTAAATGCTCACGTATAATACCGATACGCAGCTTCTGCTCATCGGTAATTGAGCACCCCTCGATGGACTCGAGGACAGCATCGGCTTTCTTTTTCAGGGAACGCTGTAACAGGGAAACACAATGCTCAGTATCAAAAGGTTCGTTGGATGCAAGGTAATCCGTAATTGCAGTTGCGGATTTACCAAACATATCAGACACAACGGAGTCCAACGCGACATTGCAGACAGTAAAAGCATTCTGAAACCGATTCTTCTCGCTGCTTTTCATAGACGTGAGCTTGTAGCGATAGCGAGTAAACTCCCGTAGGATACGGATGTTTTTGTCCGGGATGAAGCTGCTTTTCACAAGTCCAATACGAAACAGATCCCCGATCCATTTTGAATCTTTCGTATCATCCTTGTTTCCCTTTACTGCCTTCACCCATTTGGGATTCGCGATCACGACCCGAATGCCGCGCATTTCGAGAATGTTGAATACGGGAACCCAATACTTTCCAGTGGATTCCATACAGACATCCAAACACGCATTCTCATGCAACCAATCGGCAAATCGGTTCAGATCAGAATTGAAGGTTGAAAAGCGTTTCTTCTGATAGTGCGGCTGCAAGCTATCAGTCGGCGAAGTAATGATGGTAGCGACCAAAAAGCGCTTGTGCACATCAACGCCACAACAGGTTGGAAAAACGACCTTCACAAAACAGCCCTCCTCATATTGGAATGGCGAGGAGAACGCAGTGACTGGATCACCAAGC
>ODAI010210211.1_pt1 | contig 30412 bp, 38 predicted proteins | sample 1539321 | NCBI WGS metagenome assembly ODAI01 (sample SAMN02144231, study PRJEB22623) | gut metagenome | biome: sheep rumen | host: Ovis aries | place: New Zealand
ATTTAATCCAATATTCACATTTTCAAAGATCAATTCAAAACTAACTAAAAAATCTAATCGTTTTATATTTTCAAACTATTTCATAAAAAACTACTTGAATTTTATATAGTTAGCTTTTATAAGTATATTATACAGTTTTCTTTTGCTTTCAAAAACCCTTTAACAAAAAAGAGGTCCAATCAAACCTCTTAATTGACTTCCGTACTGATATCTAGAATTTCCTGTTTGTCTTCTTTGAAAAATGCCTTTGTTTCCTTGACAATAACACCGCTTAAAGCAAAGATTGCAATCATATTTGGTATAGCCATAAGTCCATTAAAGATATCGGATATTGTCCATACTGTACTAAGTGAAATAAAAGACCCAATAAAGACATTAAAAATATAGATATATTTAAAGGCCTTGTTTGCTTTCTTAGATGGCGTCAAGTATTCAAGACATCTTTCACTATAATAGTTCCAGCCGAGAATTGTTGTAAAGGCAAAGAAAACAAGACACATCATCAAGATAAATGAAGCAACTGTATTTGAGAATGGGAGACCATGACTAAAGGCATAGGATGTTACGGTAACGCCCTTTAATCCTGGCACTTTCCAAGCTTCAGTAATGACAATACTTAAGCCTGTCATTGTACAAATAAGGATAGTGTCGATAAATGTACCAGTCATAGAAACCAAGCCCTGACGTACTGGTTCTTTGGTTTTAGCAGCCGCCGCAGCAATTGGTGCTGAGCCAAGTCCTGCTTCATTTGAGAATACGCCTCTTGCAATACCTGTCTGCATCACGATCATCATTGAACCAATAGCCCCACCAGTAACAGCACGTGGATTAAAAGCACCTTCAATAATGATCTTAATAGCTAAAGGAATAGCTGTAACATTTGTCACCATGAGCACAACAACACTGGCAATATAGGCAACTGCCATAAAAGGAACTATAATTTCTGTGACTTGGGCAATCCGTTTAAGCCCACCCAAAAGCACAAGCGCAGCGGAGATGGTAAGAAGTATTGCAGAAATAATGACAACAAGATTATATGAACCAAGATGAGGAATAGATACAAGATGACTATTTTTTGGATCAAAGAAATTCGCCACTGCACTACTGATACCATTGACCTGAGTAAATGTCCCTGTTCCAAATGTCCCAACACAAACACCAAAGAAGGCAAAAACCTTAGCGAGAGGCTTCCATTTATCACCCATCCCTCTTTCAATATAATAGAAAGGTCCACCTAGGGCATGTCCGTCCTTGTCAACTGTACGATATTTAATAGCTAAAAGACCTTCAGCATACTTTGTTGCCATGCCAAATAACGCGGCTATATTCAGCCAGAAGATTGCCCCTGGTCCACCAGTTGTCACGGCAGTTGCAACTCCAACGATATTCCCGGTACCAATTGTTGCACTTAAGGCTGTACATAGAGCTTGAAAGCTGCTGACTTCCCCTTCGCCATCTTCTTCACTAGCCACCATCCACTTTAGTGCGAGTGGCAATTTTCGAATCTGCAAGAAGCCCATTCTTATTGTCAGCATAATGCCGCCACAAAGAATCAGGGCAATAAGAGGAATCCCCCAGACAAAATGATCTATTTGAATCAATAATTTTTCGATTGTTTGAAACATGAATTCTACTTCCCTTCACATACTGTGTCCATCTTACGCAAGAATACGCCAATAATCAACAAAAAATCAAAAAAAAGCGCCTGAATAGACGCTTCTTACTGCACAATACGATAGTAAGCTCTTGATGTAAGCTTGAAAATAATAAAGTAAACAATCACGAATATAAGCGTAACTGCAATGAAATAAATGCCATACTGCATATATTTTGTGATTGCGAACATATGTAATAATTCAAAGATGATCTTTGAAGCAACAAGACAATGAATACTTGCGACAATAAGTGGCGCAAAGAACATCCAGACAACCTGTGATGAACTTGTTTTCTTAATGAGGCGGTCGGAAAGTCCCACTTTCTTCATCACCTGATACTTATCACGATCTTCATAACCTTCGCTCATCTGTTTATAGTATGTAATCAGAATTGTACCTGTCAAGAAGACAATGCCAATGATAATACCAAGGAAGAGGACACCACCATTGAGTTCATAAACACTCTTGAGATATTCCTGACGTGTATAGACTGAATAGTTATGATTAGACTTCTTCAGCTTTGCATAGAAGGCTTCATTGCTTTCTCCTTCAAGATCCCAGTTCATTTCTGGCACAATTTTTGCACTACCCTGTCTGATTTTGACATCATTGCTGATGGTGAACATTGTATCAACATCTTTGACAACTAAGCCATATGCATCAACACCATCTTCACCAAGTAAATTATCACTGACAGGTTTTACTTTATATGTCTTGTCTTTTATGATAATTGTATCTGGTAATTTCTTTTTGATATTAGAATTCATTAAGACTTCATTGTCTTTAAGCGTTGCATTTTGATGATAGAACTGATTATAACCATTGAGTTCAGTCACTTCAAGATAACATGGGCGGGCACCTTCTTGATATGAAGTGAACTTATTGCCTTTTTCCTGACAATAGATGGACATATTAAAGGCAGTATATACATTTTTAATATGTTTTGGGTCTTTAGCTGTATTATAGACGAACTTTGTCATCTTTTCTTGAGCAATCTTGTAGTTTTCAGCATTGACTTTGCCATAAAACTTTACCTGATAAGTACGTGGATAGGCATTTGTGGCCATTGTCTGAATATTGCCATAGATGGCAGCTGTTGCAGAAACTGTGACGATTACTGCTGTTGATAAGATGGTAATACTTGCCAAAGCAACAGCATTACTCTTCATACGATAAAGTAAGCCGCTGATATTAAGGAAATGAACAGGCTGATAATAGCTTTTTCTTTTCTTAAGTGCCTTGAGGACAATAATGGAGAATGAGATATAAAGAAGATATGTGCCAAGCATGACAAAGCCTACAGCAATAAAGAAATAGGATACGGCTGAAAGAACACCCTTGATTGTCAAAGCCATAATATAACCTGCAGCAAGTGATGCAAAGCCCACAATCATGAGCACATAGCGTGACTTGGGTTCACCTTCCCCACTATGTCCTTTTTGAAGCAGAGTTGCTGGAGTTGAAAGATAGATGCCTACCGTGCTTCTTGCCACTGTTATGATATAAAGCACAACGAGCGCCACCATTGTCATAAGAAGAGCTGTCAGACTAAATGGGAAGTCCATAAGTCCACCAGTGACATCCTTCATCAGCTTATTGACACCTAAGAATGTCAGCTGTCCAAAGACATAACCACCAATAACAGCCATGAGGCCAATAAGTGTAAAAAGCACAAGATATTCAAGAGAGATAATTTTTCTAATATGTTTTTTCTCCAGGCCCAATATACCATAGAGGGCAAATTCCTTATTTCTTCTCTTCATCAAGAAATTTGTTGAATAAAGTACAAAGATTACTGACAGTATCGCAATAACAACTAATCCTAGGATCATAAAAACAGCTAACATTTCATGTCTCGTGCGTACATACTGATTATCAAGCAGGCTCGCCATGATATTAAAAAGCATCAACATGATACCACTGGAGATCACAAAAGGAATGAGTAATGAACGGTTTGCCTTAAGATTCTTTTTCGCAAACTTCTTCGCAATCGCAAAGTTCATTAATGTTTACCCCTGCTTAAGACAATCTGAGCCTGATTAATGCGTTCCATGAAGTCCTGCTGGCTTTCATGATCACCACGATAGATTTCATGATAGACAATACCATCCTTAATAAAGAGAACTCTTTTTGCGAAGCTTGCTGCTCTTAAGGAATGTGTGACCATCAAGACTGTCTGGCCTGCTTCATTGATGGATGTAAAGAGATTCAGAATCATTTCCGATGAAGCGGAATCTAATGCTCCTGTTGGTTCATCAGCCAATAGCAGTGATGGCTTTGTAATGACCGCTCTTGCAATCGCAATACGCTGCTTCTGGCCACCTGAAATTTCATAGGGATACTTATCGAGAAGTTCAGCAATACCGAGTCGATCTTTCAATTGATCCAGTCTTGTCTTCATGACTGATTCATCTTCGTTAGAAAGAACAAGGGGCAAGTAGATATTGTCTCTGTTAGAAAACTGATCGAGCAGATTGAAATCCTGAAATACAAAGCCAAGTTCATTTCTTCTAAACTGAGAGATTTCATTATCTTTGAGATTACTGATATCTTTGCCATTAAGAATAACTGAACCAGCTGTTGGCTTATCAAGTGTGGCAATGATATTCAAGAGTGTTGTCTTGCCAGCTCCTGATTCACCCATGATGGATATGAATTCACCAGCTTCTGCCGTAAAGTTAATTTCTTTTAATGCTGTTGTTGTGACATTTTTTGTCTTATAAATACGTCTTACATTTTTGAGTTCTAATAATGCCATAAGACCTTCCTCCGTTTCTTACATGCTTATTGTATAGGATTTAAAAATGCGCTGCATTTATTTAAAATGACAATGTCATGCCCAATCTTACAGATTTGTAAGATTGGCAGGAAACTTTAAAGAAAAGGTTGATCCCACATTAAGTTTTGAGTCAACATCAATTTCAATATTCAACAATACCGCAATCTTCTTAACAAGATAGAGTCCTAAGCCACTTGATTTCTCATTCAGGCGTCCATTAAATCCAGAATAGCCACGATCAAAGATCTTAGGAATATCTTCTTCACGTATGCCAATACCTGTATCACTTATGGCCAGCTGTCTTGTTTGCTTGTTGTAGGAAATGGTGATTGATCCTTGATTTGTATATTTCACAGCATTAGCTATAAGCTGTTCAATCATAATAGAGAGCCACTTGCTATCAGCAATGACTAGCTGATGAATTGGTTCATAGTTTAGCGAAATCTTCTTATCAATAAAAAGCATGGCATATTTTTTCAAGACCACTTTTATGATTTCATCAAGATCAACATAAGTAATATCCATATCGGCATTACGGTCAATAAGCTTAATATAGTTCATCGCCATATTTGTATATTCTTCAATATAAAACATCTGTTCTTCCAAGGCTTTTGTTTGGGCATTTTCATAGGTTCTAAAAAGCAGCTTAGAGACGGTGATTGGTGTCTTAATCTGATGGGTCCAGAGCAGAAAATATTCTTCAAGCTCTTTTCTTTTATCAATATAGCTATTTTCATTCCTCTTGATTTCTTTTTTGAGTTCTTCAACCTGTTCATCTAGAGTACGTTCTTTTTGATAAGATGGAAATCTTGCGACAAGATAGACAACAAGTCCAAAAAACAGAATTTCAACAAAAAGCCAGTAATATTCTAAGGAAAGACTGGCTACGAGAAAGACTAAGAGGTTTGTGATTGCGACAAAGAGAAAGCCTAAAAAGAGCTGATACTCACTCTTTAGATAGTCTATAAATTTATTCATGAAGATAATAACCCACACCTTTCTTCGTCATGATGAAATCAGACAAGCCTACTTTCGTAAGCTTCTTGCGCAAACGCGTCATATTCACAGCTAATGTATTATCATCAATGAACTGATCACTTTGCCAGCAATGTTCAATGATGCTTTCTCTTTTGGCAATATCACCCTTGGCAAGAAATAGACATTCAAGAATTAAAAGCTCTGTGCGTGTCAAATCGATGCTAATATCCTGTCCTTCTAGCTTACAGGCCGCTAAATTCAAAGAAAGATTCTTATAAGCTAATTTGTCGCTTTCAACGACATAATCATAGGCACGTCTTAAGACCGCCTGAATCTTTGCCCGCGTTACGGCAATATCGATTGGCTTGACAATATAATCATCCGCACCATATTGCATGGCTTGGACAATATTCATGGATTCACTATGGGAGGAAATAAAGATAATAGGCACTTTGGAATGTTGTCTAATCTTCTCCGTCCAGTAGAAACCATTATAATAAGGCAATGTCACATCCATCAGAATGAGTTCAGGCTGAAAGTGCAGCACTTCCTGATAAACTTCATTGAAGTTTTCTACGCCCTTTGTCTCATAGCCCCATTGGTTAAGCTCATTTGCGAGTAATTGAAATAATGTTTGGTCATCTTCAACAATTAGTATTTTCATGATAACACCTCTATGACTAAGACTATACGAATTTCCTTAAAATTACTACCCAAAGCAAAAGAAAACCGGAAATTTTCCGGTTAGTCTTGTTTAAGTTGTTCTTTTAATTGAAGAATGTGCTTTTCAATTTCATCAATGATTTCTAAAAAGACTTCATCACTCTTGCCTGTTGGATCTTCAAGTTCCCAGTCGTCATCAAAGCCTCTTCCTATATAAGGACAGCCAACATTACAGCCCATGGAAATGGCGATATCTGGATTGGGGATATCATGAATCAGTTTAGAATACTGTGTCTTATTCATATCAATACCATAACGCTCTTTGACAAGACGCACTGCATCCTGATTAATTTGTGGTTTTGTCTCACTGCCCGCTGAATAGCTTTCAAAGACATCACTAGCATAATATTTGCCCAATGCTTCAGCAATCTGTGAACGACATGAATTATGTACGCAGATAAATGCGACTTTCGGTTTATTCATCTTTCTTCTCCTAGAGTGTAATAGACAAATCAATTTTTATAAGGAATACGTTTGTTAAGAAGCTGATCATAATAATGATAATCTTCATCTTTAAAGACATTGAAAATGATCTTTTGAAGAGATGTATCTTTGCATGCATCCAGCCATTCCTGTACAGCCTTAACTGCAACTTTGGCAGCTTTGTCCTGAGGAAAACGAAAGACACCGGTTGAAATACATGGAAAGGCAATTGATGTGATATAGTGATTTGAAGCAAGAGTCAGGCATTCTTTATAACAGCTCGCCAGCAAGTCCTCATCCTTTTTCGTAAGTATACCTGAGATGATTGGACCAACTGTATGAATGACATAATGGGCTGGTAAGTTATAGCCTTTTGTAATCATCGCCTGGCCAGTTGGTTCTTCGTAATTCTCACCATACTTTTGTGCTTGTTCTGTCATGTAGTCATTGCATGCAAGTCTAAGCTGGATGCCTGCTTTAGAGTGAATGATATTATCAACACAATTATGCAAAGGACGGAAGCAGCCAAGCATTGCACTATTGGCTGGATTGACGATGGCATCAACCTTGAGTGTTGTCATATCCCCTTGCCAAAGATACAAGCGTTTGTCTTTATCTGTTGGTGAGAATGTATTAATAGCATTAATGCCCTCTCTTTGTTCTTCTTGTAAATAGGCATCCTGAATATCAAGAATATCCTGACTAATAGGTTCAGGCATTCTGATATTCATTAATGCACGGATAAGTTGTTTTTGTTCTGTACTATCCGTTGGTATTTCAAGATGACGATATTGTGGATTATCATCAAGCAGCGCCTTTAAGAGTGTTATTCTTTGAGTATCATGATCCATAAGTAGCCTCCTGACAATTCTTATTGATTGCTATCATCAGATCATCCACAACATCCCCTACTGTAATCTTCTTCATTTCATTTTCCATCGCTTCTTGTACCTGATCAAGCTTACCATCCAATGCCTGATGAATATTGTGCCCAACAGGACAGTCCGGACTAGGGTTCTCATGGAAATGGAAAAGACCTTTTTGCGCACTGTCATCAACGAGCTGGTAGATATCATAGAAAGTAATATCATTAAGTGAAGTCTTAAGCGTAATATCATTCTTCCCCTTACTAGCAAGAATATAACCAGCTTTAGAAAGCTTGGCCATGACACCTCTGACAATAACCGGATTAGCGCCGATGCTCTGTGCTAAAAGCGTACTATTAACAGGCACTTTGCCATGAAAATAATCAATCGCTCCTAAGATATGAATGGCAATTGTAAAACGACTTGTAATTTGCATAAGTAACTCCTTTATTAATATGTACTATATGGGCAATTTGATGCCTGAACATTTGTACATCTCACCTGTCTTTTCACTAGTTTTTCGACAAAAGGTGTCGCAGGCTGTGAGAGTACTTTGTCCGGTGTATCATATTGTTCAATACGTCCTTGATCAATCACAAGAACCTTTGTGCCTAGCTTAATGGCTTCTTCAATGTCATGGGTGACAAAAAGTATGGTAATGCCTGTTTTCTTATGCAAGGCTTTAAGTTCATCCTGTAGCTGTGTGCGGTTAATGGCATCAACAGCTCCAAATGGTTCATCCATTAAAAGAATCTTGGGCGATGCGGCAAGTGCACGGGCAATACCAACACGCTGTTGCTGGCCGCCTGAAAGTTCGGATGGATAGCGTTCTTTTAATGAAGCATCTAGATTCATCATATTCATCCAGCGATTAACAGCTTCACGCGTCTTCTCTTTATCATTCGCATTGATCAGACGGGGTACATAGGCAATATTTTCTTCCACTGTCATATGAGGGAAAAGCACACTGCCCTGGATGGCATAGCCGATATGACGTCTTAAGTCAATCAAGTCAACATCATTGATATCCTTCCCCTCGACATAGAGATGACCTGAAGTAGGCTTGATAAGACCATTGACCATCTTAAGGACGGTTGTCTTTCCTGAGCCCGAAGAACCAATGATGGTCACAAAATCCCCTGCTTCAATATTGAGTTCTAGATCATGAATGATTTCATGGTCGCCATAGCTTTTTGTGATATGTTCATACTTAATTATTGTATCCATAATAGTCCTCACTTCAAGAGTTGTTTTTCTTTTAAAAATACTTTTGCGACAGCACTCGCTTCTTTCTTTTCAGTTTCAACCTGATAGTTCATATGCTGCATGCTTTCTTCACTAAGAATATGATCAAACTTCTTCAAAACCTTACCCAATTCAGGATATTTCTTTAATGTATCTTCTCTAACAACCAGACCGCATTGATAAGATGGATACATATGTAAATCATCTTTCAGCAAGACAGCCCGTGATGAAGCAAGCTGTCCATCAGTTGTATTGACCGGCATGATATCAATCTTACCGCTATTTAATGCCTGATACTTAAGTCCCATATCCATATCACTTGTAGATTTGAAAGAAAGATTATAAGTCTTTACAAGCTGATCATAGCCATCCTGTCTTTCAAAGAAATCATATTCGGCACCAAGTACTAACTGACCATTCAGTTTCTGAAGATCAGAATAGGTCTTGATCTGATATTGATCAGCAATATCTTTTCTTAAGGCAATCCCAAAGGTGTCATTAAAGCCAAGCATTGTATGCCAAGTTAAATGGAGTTTGTTTTCATATTCTTTTTGGAGCGTATTAAACTTATCTTCCTGATAGAAATCTTTGCGTTTCAAGACCATATTCCAGCCAGTTCCTGTATATTCTGGATAGAGATCAAACTTACCACTCTCCATACCTGGTTCAATATTGCTTGTACCACCACCAACACCTTGTGTCAGCTTGACTTTCAGGTCACTTTGACTTTCAATGGCCTGCTTCAGCATTTCCCCAATAATATATTGTTCAGTCATAGGTTTTGTAGCAATCTGAATAACGCCTTTCTTTGAAGAAGGCATGATGGCGGAAATAATGAGCTCAGCTGCTATCACGGCAATAACACCTTTTGTGATTCGTGAAATCTTTTTGTTGTGAGATTTATTCGTAATATGCTTTTCAATTCTTCCAAAAATAAAATCAACAATTAAAGCCAACAGGGCAATCAATAAACTGCCATCAACACTCATCGCCATATTGTTTGTCGTAATACCACGATAGATAGCTACACCTAAACCACCAGCCCCAATAAAGGAAGCAATACCAGCTAAGGCAATAGTCATGGTTGCCATATTACGAATACCAGCGAGTATAACAGGCATAGCTAAAGGAATCTGAACGCCAACAAGAAGTTGTCTTTTAGTAGCGCCCATACCTTTGGCAGCTTCTAAGATTGCATCATCGACATTCATCATGCCAGTGTATGTATTGCGCACCATTGGAAGCAAGGCATAAATCGTCAAAGCAATGATAGCAGTTACATTACCAATACCTGTAAAAGGAAGCAGGAAGCCAAGCATTGAGATGGAAGGAATTGTATAAAGAAAATTGATAATGCCAAGAGTTGGCTTAGCACTTTTCTTATATTCACTAATAAGAATTCCTGTAATGCCCCCTAAAACAATGGCGATAATAATAGAGATTAATGATATCTGTATATGTTCTAATAAGAGTCCTAGAAAGAAAGCTTTCTTTGTCATCAGTAAATCCAGCATTTCTTTTATCATATTGTTTTTCTCCTTTGAATAGCTTTAACTGGGCAGTTTTCATAACATAAGCCACAATGCAGACAATGTTCCTGGATGATTTCATAAGGTTTACCTTCAACTATACATTGTTGTGGGCAGTTACGCATACATTTGCCACAGCCAATACAAGCATCACTAATCGCAAAGCCTTTGAGAGTAATAGGCTTCTTGTTTAAAGAAAAGCTATAACGATCGATTGGGGAAACTGATAAGTCAAAGAATTCTCCTTCTCCCTCTTCAATGACAAAAGCATCAAGAATATAACGGCTCTTGCCTGGATAGACATCATTCATGGATGGATTCTCTTCAAAAATACGATCAATCCAGTATGCATTATTTTCTAAACATTGTGCTTGACCACTTACCCTGACCATTTGATAGTTCTTATTCATGCCAGTAATGGCTACATGGTTATTATGTAGAAGCTGTTGATGAAAATCTTTACCTCTACTTGTACAAAAATAGATTTTTTCATTTTCTACAATCATGATATCAATAATTCTTACATGTGGTATTCCATTTGCATCGACTGTCGCAAAGGCAACATCTTTAACATCTCTTAATATTTGTAAATAGTTATTTGTTTCCATAATTTTCTCCTAGAACTTTCCTGAATTTGTCAGCTCTGCATAAGCTAGCATGATTTCCTTATTCATCCAATGTTCCACAATTTTACCTTGATCAAGACGGAAGATATCAAATAAAGCATAATCTTTATGATCAATAGCAACTTTTGAATAAGCAACAACATAATTTCCAGCACCCAGTACTTTAAAGACAAAGTCATATTGCACATCATGCTCTTGAATCCATATGGCATAGTTTGAGATTGAGAGATCATGTTCTTTCATTTCATCAGCAACATATTTGTTAAAAGTCTCTAGCTTATGGTTCTGCATAACTTCTGTGAGATATGTTCTTACAACGCTTTTATTAGATTCTGTTAATTCCTCGTCCTTGATTTCAAATGAACCAAAGATTTCATCATCCTGATAAAAAGCATCAATGACATCCCAATGTTCAATAATGCGTCCTTCTTCATCAGCATGGAATATATCCGTAGTGATCCACTTTGCCCCACCATGATTTAAATTCTGATAAACATGCATGAAGATATATTCGCCATCTTCAAAAGTACGTACAACCTGGATATCTCTTTCTGGATTGCGTTTAAAGAAATCTGTAAAGAATGCCTTGAAACCTTCCTTACCATCAGATACACCTGTGCTATGCTGGCGATATGTCTTGCCCATATAATTATTAAGCACTTCATCAACTGCACCATCTCTGATGCCACGTAAATAGAGATTTGTTGCGTTTTGTAGTTTCTTACTCATTGCTTTGTCCTCTGTTCTACACTTGTAATATACATTGTTACATTTATTATGTCAATATTTTTATTACATTTTATGCAAAGAAAAAGAGCATACAAATGCATGCTCCTAGAAATACTCGAAGAAAAAGAAAAGGCAGATTATTCAAACATGTAACAGGAATTTAAAGGGAAGCAGTCTTGAATAGTCTAATAAGAAACGCTTTGATGAATCGAGAGATATTATTGTTGTTGTTAAAGAATTTGTGTTTAGAAAATGATTTATTCAAAGAAAATGTAGACAAGCGTTTCTTATGCCTTTTTCTTCTATCAATCACATGAGGCTCTCTCATGTACAAACTTATGATAACGCTTTCCCATCTATTCAGCTATATCACAATTCTTAGTTCAATATCACTTTCTCATTTTTGTTTATAGTATATTCTTGCTTCATAAGGTCGATAGAGATTTCCTGAAGTATCTTTGTAGTTTTGATAAAGAATAGTGTAGTCTTGTAAGTCTAGCTCAAGTGGTAAGTTGACCTGCTGATCAAAGAAGTTGGCAACGACAAGCAGCTCGCTGTTTTCATCTTCTCTCATGTAGGCAAAGAAGTTTTCATCCTCTTCAAGAAGCAAGTGGAAATGCCCATCAACAAATATCGGATAGCTCTTTCTTAAGGCAATAAGCTTTTGATAACAAGCAAATACTGAGTCTGGATCTTCAAGATTGTCTTTGGCATTGATCTCGATATAATTCGGATTGACCTTAAGCCAAGGTGTGCCCGTTGTAAAACCAGCATTATCGCTTGCATCCCATTGCATAGGTGTTCTTGCATTATCCCTGCTCTTTGCATGGATGGAACGCATAATACCTTCGTCTTGATAGCCTTGCTTTTTACGTTCATGGTACATATTGAGGGTTTCAAGATCCTCATAATCTTCAATTGGATATTGTACATTTGTCATGCCTAGCTCTTCCCCCTGATAGATATAAGGTGTTCCCTGCATGCCATGAAGGACAACGGCAAGCATCTTAGCAGATTCTTTGCGATAAGCCTGATCATTTCCCCAGCGTGAGACGATACGAGGAAGATCATGATTATCCCAGAATAAACTATTCCAGCCACTTCCATCTAACGCTTCTTGCCATTTTGTAAGAACTTGTTTGAGTTTGATAAAAGGCAATGGTGCTAAATCCCACTTTTCCTTGCCCTCTTGTTGGTCTAAGCCAATATGTTCAAACTGAAAAACCATTGAAAATTCACTGCCGTCAGGATTGCTGTAAAGTTTCGCATTATCAATATTGGCACCCCAGGCTTCTCCCACTGTAATGAATTCACCTTTACCAAATGTATTTTCATTAAGTTCACGAATATAATCATGAAGCTTTGGTCCATTATTTGTGATTTTTAAGTCAGGCACTTTCGCAATCTGGTCGATGACATCAAGTCTAAAGCCTCCTACGCCGCGATCAATCCACCAGTTAATCATGTCATACAGTTCATGTCTGACGGCTTCATTATCCCAGTTAAGATCAGGCTGTTTGACAGAAAACTGATGAAAATAATATTGGTCCACTTCTTCAACATATTCCCAAGCCGGTCCACCAAAGACGGATTGCATATCATTGGGAAGCTGGCCATCTTGAGCATCCCTCCAGACATAGTAATCATGATAGGGATTATCCTTACTTTTCTTAGCTTCTTGAAACCAGCGATGCTCATCACTTGTATGATTGAGGACTAAATCCATAATAATACGAATATGATGCGTTTTAGCTTCACTGATTAATCGGTCCATATCTTCAAGCGTACCAAACATTGTATCAATTGCCTGATAATCAGCAATATCATAGCCATTGTCATCCTGTGGTGACTTATAGACAGGTGAGAGCCAGATTGCATCAATGCCAAGTTTCTCTAAATAATCCAGCTTTGAGATAATGCCATTGATATCCCCAATACCATCACCATTGCTATCTTTAAAGCTCTTAGGATATATCTGATATATTACTGCGTCTTTCCACCATTGTTCATTTTTCATGATAAAACCTCCATTCACTATCACTCTAACAAAAAATGTCACTCTTTAATAGAGGGACATTCTTAGAAATATATGAAACTCTCTTTTCTATACCAATAGGTTTCTTATTCTATCAAAGAGCAAGCAAGATTGCTCAAAGCGTAATTATAATTCATAAATATAGTTTTCTTTTCTCTTAACAGGCTGGGCAGGTTCTTTAGCTGGATAACCAATCACTAAATGACCAATACCTTCATAATCCCCTTCAATACCTAAACGCTTCAGCAATGATTTGCCATATTCAGTCTCGAATTCTTCCTTAGCCCGATGAATCCAACAACTGCCAAGGCCTAAATCTGCCGCCGCATTCATCATATTGCCCATGACAAGTGATCCATCATAGATATAAGTCGGTCTTTCTTTGTTTGCGAGCACAACAACCAATTCAGTCGCTCCATAGAATGGGTCAATCTTTGCCCCCATGATCTCGGCATTCATCCTTCTGAGTGTTTCTTTCACTTTTGGATCTTTAATGACAATGATGATTGGGGATTGTTTGCCCATACCTGTAGGGGCATAAGTGCCTGCTTCAAGAATGGCTGCCATTTTTTCTTTTTCAACAGGTCGATTCGTGAAAGCACGACAACTACGTCTTTGTTTTAACACATCCAATGTTTTTGCCATATTCCCTTACCTCGCTATCATTATACTACACGAAAAGGATAATCTATTGTAAATATTTAATGACTTTTGCAGGAACACCGCCAACGACAGTGTGGTCAGGAACATCCTTCGTCACAACAGCCCCAGCAGCTACAACAGCTCCTTCTCCAATCGCTACGCCTGGTAAGATTGTTGCATGTGCACCAATCCAAACATTCTTCCCAATATGAATAGCACCTGCCAACAAATCTCCACGATGATTAGAGTCAAGATTATGATTTAATGTGGCAAGAATAACCTGATGGCCAATCAGTGCCCCATCATCTATATAAATACCGCCTTGATCTTGAAATGAGCAACCAGAATTAATGAAAACATGCTTGCCAATATGGATATTTTTCCCACAATCCGTATAGAACGGTGGAAAAAGCGTAAATGTTTCATCTACGTGATAACCTACAAGCTCACTCATTAACATTCTGATGTCTTCTTCATCATGATATCCTTGATTGATTTGGGTTGTGATTTTAAGAGCTTCCTGGGAAAGTTCCTGCATTTTTTGATGGACTTTTGATCCAGCAATAACAGGCTTACCTGTATTGAGTATTGCAATAAATGCTTCAGTTGTCATATCCTACCTCACTTTCCCATTCATCATAGTATGCCATTCTTCATAATTCTAATACTTGTTGCGTATTCATATTATGCTTAAAAAGCATAGAAAGACATACAAGGCACGTCTCTCTTGTTATACTTTATTTTCATATTTAGCTTGTTGTTTAATAAAATCCCCGCTATCTAGTTCTGTATAAGCTTCAATTAATTCTTCTCTTGTATTCATGACAATGGGACCATACCAGGCAACAGGTTCATTAAGTTTATCAGAAGCCATATAGATGATTTCAATAGGCTGATCACCTGATTCTATTGTCACTTGATCACCATCACCAAGTTTAGCTGCTGTCTTTTCATCCACATGTGTCCCACTGACAATGGCATCACCTTCAAGAGTAAAGACCATGACGGACTTGTTTTCACCAGGTACATCAAGTTCAATTTTAGTGTTGGGATTAAGGTGGATATCATAATAATCAAGTGGCAGGTATTTCCCTTGAATGCCTTTATGACCTTGATATTCCCCTGCCAACAAGTGCAATTTCCCATTGCCTAAATCAAATTCCTGAATTTCACTATTCACGACACCATGATAGAAAGGTTCAGCTTTCATTTTATCTTTGGCAGGAATATTGAGCCATAGCTGTAAGCCAAGCATGCGCTTTGATGGCTGAGGCATTTCTGAATGGAATGCACCCGAGCCAGCTGTTAGCCACTGAGCTTCTCCATCATGAATGGCTGCTTTCGTTCCTAAATGATCTTCATGAACCATTATTCCCTTTGATAAGAATGTAAATGTTTCTATACCACGATGAGGATGCATTGGGAAGCCAGCCATATAATCACTGGGGTTTGTTGAATCAAAAGCATCCAACATTAAAAATGGATCATATAAATCAACGGTCTGATTTCCCAATACTCTGACTAGGCTAACACCAGCTCCATCCTGGGTACGATATCCTTGAACTTGTTTCACTACTTTTCTTAACATATTCTATTTCTCTCTTTGATATTCTCGATATTGTCTTAATAAGCGAATAAGCGTTTGTTTTTCTTCTAACGACCAGGCTAGAAACTTCTCTTCAAACATCTTTTCATTTTCAGGCACAACACCCGCAATTAACTGTCGTCCTTTTGCAGTTAACTTAACTATTGTACGTCTTTGATCCTGGGGATCTTTTTCTCTTTCAATCATGCCCTGCTTCTCTAAGTTTTTAATAATAACAGGAACTGTACCATTACTACTTAATATTTTGTCTTTGATTTCTCCAACTGTCAGACCATCCTGATGATAAAGCGCCTCTAATACACCAAACTGAGGCAAGGTTAAGCCATGACTTGAAGCAATCTTGCCTGTCTCATGATCAAGTTCTTTGACCATACGATGAATGGAAATAAGGATATAAGAATCCTGTAACATACGATCACACTCCTTACACGCATAATATATCTAATTAGATATTTTAGTCAAATAAAATGCTTTGAAGAAAAAAGCCCTCCTATTAGGAGAACTATTGATTATTGAGTTTACGTAAAACCTTGGCAATATCATCATTGATGAGAATACTTCTTTTTGCAATGCTTTCCTGACATCCTGCTTCACCAAAGTTAATGCAGGCATAATAAGCATTTTGATTTTTTTCAACATAGTTCCAGAAAGGATATTTAATAATCACTGGAGTATTCATACCAACACCTAGTTCTAAGAAGAGAATATGCTTATTTTGGTGATGATTCATAAAGTCATGATATCGCTCATAAGCTTCTTCCCATCCCAAGTCCTGGACAAAGCTATTATCTACACGCAAGTTAGGAATCATCTCCAAGCCATCATCTGGACATTTTGGTATCAGACTTGTTGGAATTTTCATAAGCAGATTCTTGTCTTCTGGGACATCAAATATGCCTTTTTCATTTCTTACAAAGCCTTGTGCTCCCATCATTTTCTCAATGATATCCTGGTTGTCATAAGTTTTAGGTATTGTTGGTGAAACACTTTGAAAAAGACCATAATCACCTTGCATATAGAAGAGTCTCTTCTTATCAAAGTGTGCTCTTTGAAACTGATGATCGACATTAGTCGTAATGACAAAGTAATCTTTGTTTTCTACAAGATGAAGCAAGTTTGCATAAACATCACCCGGTGCATCCATATAGCGATTGATATAGATATGTCTGCTCCACCAAGCCCAATAAGTTTCCATATCTTCAAAGGGATAGAAGCCACCAGAATACATGTCCTTAATGCCATATTCATTTGCGAAATCAAAGAAATATTTTTCAAATCTTTCACCAGAATATGTCAAGCCGGCAGCCGTTGATAAACCCGCACCTGCACCAATCACAATTGCATCAGCTGTTTCTATTTGATTTTTAAGGACTTCTAGTTGTTGATCATTCAATTTTTCACCAAAGACATATTTTTGACTTTTTAATCTATTTAAAAACATAATCTCCCTCCTTTTATCGATGTTCAATACAGTTATTTGGACATACTGGCGTACAACGACTACAATGTAAGCAGTGATGTTGATCAATCATGGCCTGTCCGTCTATGAATGTAATACAGCTTTGTGGACAAACATCCAAGCATTTCTTACAGCCAATACACCCTTTACCGACATAATAACCCGAGATAGTTGTTTGTATATTTCCAATTGAAATTGTCCCTCTTTCAATATGTGCAGGATCACTTATATCAAAGTACTGTCCCCTCGCTTCATAAAGCACGAAGACATCCAATGCACTACGTGTATCACCTGGATAGATTTTCTGCATGTAAGTATTCTTTTCAAAGATTTCATTTAATTTTTCATGACCAATATTTCTGACTTTGCCAGCTAATGAAATAGACTTCTTGTTCTTCACACCTGTTAAACTGACATACTTTTGATTTATGAGCTGTTTGTAGAATTCTTTTCCTTTAGCGGTAAGGAAATAAACACCTTGATTATCATAAAGCATCATATCAATGACTCTTGTAACAGGACGACCATTTTGATCATTTGTCGCGATTATGACTGAATGGATATCTTCTACTAATATTTTGAGGTACTGCATTGGATTCACTCCTTTATGTAATATTTTTTATTTCATTTACATCATGTAATATAAACGATTACTTCTATAATGTCAACATTATTTTTACAATTAAAAAACATACGTTATCATGCGTATGTCATTAAAGAATATAATGTGATATCGTTGCACAGATTTTCTTGATATCCACCTTCGCCTTAAAATCAAACTGGAGCTTTGTGCCATCCGCAAAACTTAAGATCAGTTCACTATCAATATCCATTACTCCTGCTGTCTCTACGCCAAAATAAAGGACTTTGGCATAAGGATAAGAGATATAGGAAACCTTCTTTCCTGTGATGCCTTGGACATTGACGACGATGATTCTCTTTGTCGTGAAAACAACTTGATCTCTGACAGTCTGGAAGGCCGCAATAATATCTTCACCTTCCACTAAGAACATCTGTACTTCTTGTCGTACTGCATTCAATTCTATTTCTTTAAGATTGGCGATATTAGCATCGCCAATAATTCCCGTTGAAATATTTGCCATATATGATTCTCCCCTTTACTAAAAGCCTAAGTTCTCATTGACAAGAATGATATGGATACGATCTTTATGACGACTAAAGCGTGTAATCAGAAACTGGCAACATACTGTATCAATCGATTTACAATCCATGCATTTACCCGTCTTTGTACATGGTGTAGTAATGTCAAAGCGTCCTGCATTAATAGGTGCAGCGATATTTCTTGCCCTCTTCATGGCATGATCAAGATCACTTGCCACCTTATTCATGCCTACAATAAATACTACCTTTTGTGGCCCCTGGGCGATAAAAGAAACACGGTTGGCATTGCCATCAATATTGACCAAGATGCCATCATCCGTCAAAGCATTCACACTTGAGACAAAGACATCCGCTCCATAGGCTTCAAGCAGCCCTTCTCTTTTTGCCATAAATGCACGATCATAGAAAGTATAATGACCATTATTCAGTGCATCTGTTAAGCCAATTTCCTGGGCACTCATACAACCTCCCATTGCCACACGACTTCCTTCTGGGATGAGTTCAAGAGCCTTCTTTAAAGCTTCATCACGATCTTTGACATAATAGCCTGTCATGTTGCGACTCTTAAGCCCCTTGATGACAATTTGGGCAAGCTTTTCATTTCTTTCTTTTTCAAATAAATCCATAAGCAAACCTCCATTACGTACATTATATCACGCTAGAAATCTCATGTGAATTATCCCCTAGAGTCATATAACAAGATAACCTATGCAATATATCGCATTCTACTTCTCTATAGGCATATATTTGTTGAGATATTCTTCAATGGATACCATCCATTTTTACTCATGGCATTATCATTTTGTAAGCCATGGCCTGAATGTTCAAATACATAGTATTTAAGTCAACATGTTTTTTTAAGCTTTCTCAAGTCTCTTTGAGGCCGCAAATGGCTGAATACGGTCATGTGCTCCATAGGCGACAACTGTTGGAATAGGATTATTTTTGACCCATTCAGCAGCAATAGCTTTGACTTTTTGAAGATAACTCTGATTTTGTATTTCTTCTGGTGTAATCATTTGTCCACTCATGACAGTAAATAAAGCAGCACCCGCTTTTCTTGATTCATCCGTATTCCTACCTATACCAAATATGCTCCAGTCCTCGACATGAAAGGAAGAAGGACCACCATCGCCATATGTCATAACGACTGGTACATCTGCATCTTTTCCATCACGATAAGCATAGATCATCGCTAAAGTATGCCCAGCTGAGCCACCAGCAACAGCCATTTTATTAATGTTGTAACCTGCCTTTTTTGCCTGTTCAACAACTTCAGGAATAGCCTTCTTGATTTCATATGATTATGAGAGAACACTTGCATCATTTGTTTCAGTGCCCAATGTATAATTAATTCCTGCTGCCACATAGCCCTTTGAAGTTGGCTAGGCAAGCGTCTTTTCATCATCTTTCTTATCACCTGACGTAAAGCCACCAGCATGAAGATAGACAACTAAGCCGTAATTCCTTTTATCGTAATTATCTTGATAAGGAAGATATTATCAGACAGTTTTTAAATGACTTTACGCATGAATACAAGAAAACACTCAACAGTTTTGATCAGCCAGATAATGTCATAACTTATAAGACTCTTTTTGAATTGATTCAAAAGCACAGTCAAAGATTCCTTATTCTTAGAAAACGACATCTTCTCTATCTCTTGCAGGAGGCGCTTCTTACATTTTGGGGACCGGTAGAAAGCATGGATAATTTTTCTGCTTATGGTGTTTCCTTTGTCATGTATGGCACCTATGGCTGGATTGATGAATGGCAGCATCGTGGCATGCAGGAAGATTCTGAAGTCATCTCCCAAGTTCTTTCAGCAGGGCAAAATAAAACAAGCTAAAATTGTCTAGCTTGTTTACTTGATCCTATGTTTATTCATTTTTTCTTCAAAGATATCCATCATAATCTTTTGCAGGGCTGCTTTCTCTTGTTCAGGAAGTGGTCCTTCTTTTTTAGCAATCACATAGAGTTCAGGATGTTCTTTTGCGACTTTTTCTACTGTTTTTGTCGTTGCATGTCCTCTTACAAAGAAGGGAATCTTTTTGATCCATTCTTGTGGGACAAGATCTAATAACTTCTTTGCGGCTTCTTTGTCAGTAATTTCTGCTGTTGATAAACCTTCTTTAATTTGTTTTTGTTCGTTCTCTTTAAAATCTTTTAATTCCATTATTCTACTCCTCATCATATTGAGCAATTTCTACAAGATTACCATCTGGATCATAGACATAAAGACTATGCATTGGTCCTCTTGCACCAACCTTTGCACAAATATCTTGTATGATTGCTACTTTGGATTCTTGTAATGCGTTTTTGACATTTTCTAAATCATCTGTTGTAATCAGGCAAAAATCATTTGTTCCATAACCAGCATACTTAGCTGAAGGCTCAAATTCACCAGGGAATGTATGTATGTTGATTTTATGTGTACCAAAAATCAAATAATGTTGTTGTCCATTCATGCCATGCTTCATTTTTAAAATATCGCAATAAAAATGAAGACATGCCTCCAAGTTTTCTGTCACAATCACAAAATGATCCAATTCTTCAATTTCCATATCAATTTCTTCTTTCCTTTTATAGACGTAGATCTAAAGCCATTAAAATAAGCTCCTGGTCTACTCCATCTTTTGTAATAAAGCCTCTTTGATTGCGGCCATATTCCTTAAAACCCATCTTCTCATATAAAGCAATGGCTTGTTTATTCGTGGCAACAACTTCTAATTCCATTTGTTGGAAGGAGGCTAGTCTAGCCGCTTTAATACAGGCTTGCATAAGGGCTGTGCCAATGCCTAAATGCCAGTAATCTTTTTCAATACAAATGCCCAGTTCAATGCGGTGCTTGATTTTTATGCGATCACCAAGGGCATTTATCCCAGCCAGGCCTACAATTTTATCATCAATCAAAGCACATAGTTGTAAGTCTCGCGGGCTTTGTTCTTTTTGATTGATGTAAAGCACTTCATCTTTAACGCTCATTGTATTTTCTTCAGGATATGTGAGAAGGTAATCGGTTTGGGCATGCATTGTATGAAATGCCGTTAAAACATGATAAGCATCTGTACTTTTTGTATTTCTTATAACGCATGTTCTACCATCTTTTAATATCACACTGTCATAATAGCGCATCAGATCACCACCTTCTTGCCTCATTATACGCTTTGCATATACTTAATGAAAGTCCTGACTAATGTGCAATATAAACATATTCCTTCTTTGTACCTGGATATTTTTGAATGGCTTTATAAAATAAGGTTTGATATTCAACAGTATGATCATCATAACGCTTGATGTAGCTAAAACGCGGAACCTTCCCAAAAGCTTCAACATCAATATAATCAAGGGTATTGAAAAAGCCAAATAAACATAGAATAATCATACCAACAATCAACACATTTCTTACACTATTTAATCCCTGTAATCTTAATATCGTGCCACAAATCACAAAAAGACTACCAATAATCGCATAAATAGAGCCCCATGAACTATCATTAGGAAATAATGTGAAAGCTATTATGATTATAAGAAGACCAAATAGAATATGGCTTGTGCTTAAAATCTTTTGAAGTAATTTTTTATATCTTTTTATATATCCAATCATCATATTTACTTCCTTTCTTTTTCCAGCAAATAATTCAATATGCTTGAACGATTCTCCATAAACATCTTGGTAATCTGATAGCTATCCGTTTCTTCATATGCACATGGACGAATCCCTGTATCATCAAACTGATAGATATCAGCATTAGGCAAGGCAAGAAGAATGGGTGAATGAGAAACACACTCCTTTTCGCATATCGATAAATTTCAGCCATTAAAGTAAGTTGTCTCTGGGGAGATAACGCTGCTTCTATTTCATCTAAAAATAGAGTACGTTATCGCAAAACTCTTTTTGAATTAAAGTGAGAAAGCTTTCCCCATGGGACATCTGATGATAGTGTTCAGATCTTTCTAAAGCATATTCTTCTTCCATTGTTGCAACATTATAGAAGCTTTCAGCCTTGAAATAATAGCCCCACTTCTCTTTACGTGATCCTTTAATCAATGTGATTGCCTGATTGAGATTTGTATTGGATTGATATGTCGAGAGGTGGTAGTTTCTTTTTCCACCTTCTGGGTTAAAATGAGAAGCAATAGCCATGGCTTGTAGTAATGTTGATTTGCCTGAACCATTTTCACCCACAAAGAAGGTAATAGGCTTTGAAAATGATAATTATGTGAAATGTTGGAATGCGTTGATATGGCATAAATAGCTCCCCTCTTCCATTTGATCAGGGTGAAAACGTACGCCTTGGATGATTTGTTGATTCATAATATTTATTTCTGTTAATAGTAAAATGAGATAAAAGCGATATTCAAGAATCAATTGATATTATTCATATCTTGTATTTGATAAATCCTATATGCAATGACAATAATACATACCGTTAAAAAAAACAATCCTATTTCAGACACTACTAAAGATACAGCTCCTCTTTGATAAAGAGCAGGAAATAGATCTACAAGCATATGCAATCCAATACCATATAATAAATACTGTTTCTTAGATTTGATGATGCTTTGAAAAACAATAACAGTTAGGCTGATATGTACAAACATCGTCATGATACGTTCCAACACATTTACATACATGCTTACAAATTGATACTGTGATGCCGCCATGAAAACAGGCAAAGCTTGTGAAGCTGTTTGTTTGGTAATATGAAATGCTTTATATACACTTTGAGTATCCTGTGTCAAAGACATTACTGCAATAACGAGTTCAAGGATAATAGCAGGCAGAATAACTGCCCACACTTCAATGCCTCCATGTCCAATACCATAGTAAACTGCATTTTCATATGAATGATCCTTTTTCAACAAGTATTTTAAAATAAGATAACGCCCCACCTCTTCAAAAAGACCAGCCATGCTGATGCCATAAATGACATAGACCTGTGTATGACTATTAATCATCCGTGATACAGGATTATCCATGATCAAACAAACATAATGCACACCAAGTTCTAATACGCGCGCACTCAATAGAAAGCCAAGCATCCCACCTATAAGATATTTCCACTTTAACTTCTTTTTATATCTTCTATACCAAAATGCCCAGAACGCTATTGGAATAGCCAAAAGCAAGATAACACTTAGTGCTAAGAAAATGATATTTGCTTGTGTAAAATGTATTTGTGATAGTTCTTCCATATCATAACATACTCCTTCTTTGCTTTGTTGTACTACTTGTTGTCTTTTTCTTCTATTAATCCATATTGTTGATACTTTTCTAAGAAAAAGCGATACATGATGCGATTACCTAGATATTGTCGATATGTTGCTGTCTTTTCTTTTCCCTCTGCTTTCATGATTTTTAATTGATTTTTCTCATATTCAGCTTGCTTCTGTATATCTGCAAGCATCTTTTCAAAAGCCTCTAATCTATCCATTGTTATTCCTTTCATTTTTTCATAGTTCTTTTTGTATTCATTATAGTCATTGACGAATCAATATAACAACCACATCACCCAAAGATTAATCACTGAAGCATAATTCTCTTTTGCAACACTTTTTTATATTTTGTCAACAAGTTCTCTTATTTCCAATCCATCCTTTCTATGAATCACTCATATTTCTTAAAGATAAAGAAAGCAGATATTCTATGCACGAACATCTGCTTTATTCATTATTTATCCGCCTTAATCAAGCCATAAATACAACAATCACAAATTCCCTGATTATTCCAATCTGCCTGATGTAATGTGCCTTCATATTTCAGACCACATTTCATCATGACTTGTCCTGAATGAGGATTATTGCGATCATGCTTAGCTTCAACCCTATTAAACTTCACTTCATCAAAAAGAAAATCTTTGACGGCACTAAGAGCTTCTGACATGATGCCTTGATGCCACCATTTTCTTCCAATACAATATCCTAATTGTGCTACTTTCGCCTTTTCTCTCAGTTCTACAACCGCAATATTACCTATTGGCTGATTATTGAGTGACTTGAGTGTAATAGCCCAATTGTATGTATCTGGCATTTTATACGAATCAACCCAGTCTCTAAGAATGCTTTTTGAGATTTCTTCACTTGTATGTGTTGGCCAGCTAAGATATTTTGTCACCTCATCATCCGATGCCCAGTTTTCAAACATCGCTTGACTATCTTCCATTGTAAATTGTCTTAATATCAAACGTTCTGTTTCGATTGTTTTTGTGCCAATATGATTCATATATACCTCATGTTCTTCTACTTATTCTTCATCAGGAGCCTGTCCATCATGTGCTAGCCATTGACATTCTGTGATTTCCATATTTGTAAAGACTGCCTTAAATGATGATTCTTCTGGAGAGCATGCATAGATGCCAAACTGGATTTCATTATTTGCTTTTGCCATATGACATATACGCATTTGTTTGAATTTCTCACCATCTTCAGAACACTCTATGCAGAAATCGTCATCACGTCGACTGAATCTATACCACATAGATTTGATCTTTGCATCAATTTCTGTTGTTGCCCAATCCGAATAGCCATTCTGTGTTACAACACTGCCAAGATGCTGGAATGTTTCATTTTCATATTCAATAGAACCTTTGATCCAGTTTTCGCTATCTAAATACATAATAATCCCACACTGATCAAAGCGGACTTTGCTTTCAAACTCAGTCTTAACGATAAATGAAAAATACTTTTTAGATGTCGTCATTTGTAGAACAGGGGCATTATCATTTCTAAAATGATAATACGTTCTTTGCCACAAATCAGTATGGGGATTTGTCACGATTTCAATTTTCTCATCCGAGATAGAATATGCTTTAGGTTCTCTTGTCCATGTCCAATTCCATTTATTCATTGTCTTCCTCTTTTCTATTTATTTCATTTAATTCCACATATCTCTATCCTATTATAACAATAAATACCTTTAGGAAAAGAACACTTTTTAAGAATTCCAAAAAAATGTCTTGAAAAGAATTTCCTGCTCATCCATCTCCTTTTCTGCATAGGCCATAGCTCTTTTCATATTTGCTAAATTTTATCTTCTAGCATCAAAGCAACACCCTATTCATCACCAAGCTCTATATAGTCCAACGATCATCATACATGCAAGAGTTAGACTTGGGATAAATATTGTCTTCTTTTATATCAGATATATTCTAAATCTTTCAAGTATGTGCGAAATAACACTATAAAACTAGAAATAAAGTTCTAGTTCGTTTACTTATATATTTGCTTTTAGATAGAATTCTATCTAAATTGCAGAACATATATTAAGAAATGCGTCAAGGATGATCATTTAACTTCCACCATTACTTCATTTACACAAAAGTGCTTTTTATAACAATCACCATAACCTTATCATTGATAACTCATTGATTATGATAAAAAAAGCTGTACTTCGCTTGCAAATTCATCCGCATATTGAAAAAGTGATCCATGTCCAGCATGGGGATAGATGACCAACTGACTTCCCTTGATTTTTTCATGCATTTGATAGGAATTCTCTGTTGGCACCATGTCATCCTGGTCTCCATTGACAATCAAGGTTGGCTGTTGTATGAAAGTGAGGTTATCTATTTTGGCACTACCCCATTTTTTGATTGCTTTTAGCTGCTTCAAAAAAGAAGATATCTTCATTGGCTGATCTGCCCACTCACGCTCCCTGCAATTTAGGCGATTTATTACTTTAGCAGCTTCCTGTTCACCTTGTGCATCATCTCTATAGAAAATATAACGCTTCATATCTTTATGCTTTATCAAAGAATGGAACATGTGAGCAAATGTTACCGATGTGACACTATCAATACCCTTGCCTCCCCTTTGACCTGTTCCAACTAGAATCAGTCTATTTACTAGCTCAGGCGTTATCCTTACAACCTCCTGTGCAATCATTCCTCCCATCGAAAGACCTAGAAGGTTTATTTTCACATATCCAAGCGCATGAACAATGTCAACTACAGATACGGCAGTTTCTTCTAGACTACGTTCAACTCTCCCTTTACTAGCACCAACACCTGGGAGATCAATAAGAATCAAATGCTGATGTTTGGCTAAAAGGTCAATCAATTTTGGATCCCAGTTATCCATATTAGCTGCAAGATGCACTAGCATGACAAGAGGAAACTTGGATTGTCCTTTGGACAGTTCACGATAGGCAATCTTTTTTCCATTTACTGTAATCACTTCATTTTTTATCCTAAGATATGACATGTAATTACTCTCCTATTTTAATAATTGTCTTCCCTTTAGATTTACCATTTCTTACCTTACTCAGTGCTTCATTGATTTGATCTAAAGAAAATATTGTATCAATGGATGTTTCTATAGGATGAGTCTTGTTAAAGATTTGATTAATTCTATCCAATTGTTTTCCATCCTCATGGACAAATATGAAATCATAGGTTTGCTTATTCTTAGCTGCCATTTTATCATATTTTCTTCCTGCTATCTGAAATAGTATTTGTTTAAACAAAGACATTTTATTTCTTTTCGCAAAACGGCCATTGGGCAAACCACGTAGAGTGACAAGATTGCCTCCTTTCTTCAGTACTTTGAATTCATTAGGAAGTTCTCTATCTCCAAGCGTATCAAGAACATGATCCACGTTAGTTAATACATCCACATAGTTTTCTTTCTTATAATCAATAAATCTCTCTGCTCCAAGTTTTCTAACACGTTCTTCATTTTCCTTACTTCCATTTGTATAAACATGAAGTCCTAAGCTTTTAGCAATAGGAATAGCCATTGCACCTAAACTTCCTGTTCCTCCTGAAATGAATATCGATTCGCCTGATTTAACCTGCATGATTTCAAAAGCCTGCATTGCGGTCAATGCTGTAAGCGGAATGGATGCTGCTTCCTCAAAAGATAGGTAGTCTGGCATTAATGCTAGAGCAGATTCTTCAATTGCTGCATATTGTGCAAATGCACCTATTTTCTTTAATGGCATGCGTCCATATACTTTATCTCCAACTTTGAAGCGTGTAGTATTCTTGCCGGTTTTCTCAACGATTCCAGAGAATTCATTTCCCATAATAAGAGGCATCTTATAAGGTACAATGAGTTTGACTTCTCCGTGAATAATCATATTATCCAAGGGATTAACAGCTGCTGCTTTGACTCTTACAAGAACCTCGTCATCTTCTAGAACAGGAAGTGGTACATCTCGAATTTCTAGATTTGTTCCATTCTTGTCATAATGTGTTAGTATTGCTACTTTCATTGTTTTTTCCCCTTCTTTTCATTTTCATTGATATATTGACGCATGTTATTGATTGCATCTTTGAGTGTAATTGAAGATAGCTCATTTTCTACGCGCTCTTCCATATTGCGGAACATGCCATTGAGTACAGATCGAATATTATGTCCAACAATGCATTCATCATTGGGATTCTGATGAATATCAAAGATATGGAGGTTTTCAGTTTCCATAACTGAATCATATATATCAAGAAGAGAAATATCCTCAGGTTTCTTAACTAACTTAAACCCACTGATACCACGTCGTCCCTCAATGATTCCTGATTTTCTAAGTCTTGTTGTAAGCTTTCTAATATAGCTCGCATTCGTTCCAACACTTGTTGCAATCTGTTCTGAATTCATGGGCATTTCTGATTCTGAAATAAGTATCAATGTATGAATTGCTGACGAAAACTTTGTATCCATGATTACACCTCCAAGACAAATGAGCAATATATTCCATATCTTCAGCTATTGAAATTCCTGGATCTTCTTGTACAAATGTACCCTGCAATCCAGATTCCTTTGCGGCTATTTCAAAATGGCATAATGCAATACCTAAATCTACTTTCTGAATATCTCCAGTAGATGCTCTTTCATACCCCTTTGCCTTCTTTTCGTAAAAATGCACTCTATCCTTTTCCACTACAGCTCGCCATGGCTGCTTATTTGTAGCCGAAGGAGCAATTCGCACCATCTCCAAAGGCAATGCCCATAGATCACTATTTTCCTTATTTAATGGTTTATCAAAGTTATCTTGGAAAAACAGTTGATCAAAAGGAATACGTGAATCTGACTTCATGCCTTTACGCATCATGCTTTCACGAAGAGAACGTTTTTCCCCTGCATAGCCGATAGGCGTAACGACAGGCATCACTTCATCTTCCTTTAAGTCTATAGCTTTTTCAAAGGCTTTACGATCAATTGTTGCCGCTAACCATACTGTACCTAAACCTAGTGATGTTGCATATAGCACGAGCTTTTCAAAAGCATAGCCTAAAGATATTTCCGCATTCTTTTGTTTTTTATATTTTGCAGCAATATAGGTATTTGCGCCAATAATAACTGGACTGCTGACACCAGTCTTATTTGCATCTAGTATTGTAAAGGTAATTGGAACATTAAAAAGGCCTTTATCTTGCTCAATGAATGACTTCACCTTTTCTAAAGTCTCTTGCGCAATCTCTTGTTCTTTATATGTTCGGACGCTTATTCTTTTTTTGATAATCTCTGTATTCATACTTGGTCTCCTTATTTGTATTTGTATCAGATGCTGATACATTATCAAAAAACAATAATCTTTGTCAATAAGTCATACACTAAATTCACCAAGCTACGACCTGTCAATTTATCACTAATTATAGAAAACCTTCTCAACTCTAGCCTACTATCTAATAACGTAATTTGATTTAAGCTTCTCTAGATGGTACATTGCACCTTTCAAAAATTCCTTATCCCTGTATTGCTTTTTTGAATAGAAATAGCAATAGAAATAAATACGTAAAACCCTTCTAGCCATGATAGCCAGGAGGGTTATTTGCTGAGTATTATCTTTTCCTATATGTCAGAACAATTCCAATAACGGATGCTAGAAATACAATCGGTGCTATTCTAACAAATAGAAATTCAAAGGCATGTATGATTGTTCCAGCAACTGCGAGTTCAGGATCATTATAATTCCAATTTAAATACGAACCATTTATATTAATAAGGATAATAAATATAGCAACAATGAATAAACATAATAAAATAAGCAGCCAGCGTATAGTTTTAATCCTTGCTATGCTTCTCTTCGCTAGCTGAAGATTAATGACTTCTAATTTCTCTGATATTGTTTTGATATCATCAGAATCAGGTTTTGTTGTTGTCTCTGAAAGCAGTTCATTGACCGATACATCTAATGCGTCAGCTAAAGAGATAAGCATCACTGAATCCGGGACTGATAGTCCGTTCTCCCATTTGGATAATGTTTGTCTGACTACATGCAGTTTAATCGCAAGTTCTTCTTGTGATAACCCTTTTGCCTTTCTTAAGTTCTTTATATTTTCATTCAACATAATAATTACCTCCTGTTTGCAACCACATTTTATAGTTAAAACTGCCGTTGCTACAAGCAACATAAACTAACAGGCATTCTGCCATACCAAGAACAAGGGAATTATGCATGATATCTTTATACTCTTGCATGCGAATAAGTAGTGATATATGCCAAATCATATTATTCAATAATTATTTTTATATTTATGATTTATAGAATAACTATTGTTCTATAAGCTTTTGCATAAACAAATTTTAGATATCCTGAATCTTTCATAATCCACAAAAGTCGCTTATTCTAGCGGGTTTAGTTCGTCTTATTTTTCTTCGACGTAAAGCTGTTAATCTCAGTACAATATCTGCAGAGGATCTAACCACAGCCGTAATAAATACGATTGCCGCAGCAGGTATACCCGAGGAAAAGCTATCATCTCTTGACGACAGTTTCCTGAATCTGCTTAACAATTTGAAGGATACTGATTATGATAAATGAAGATTTCTGCATTCCGGCACAAAACGGAAATGCCGATGCAAAGAGTGAGCTGATTGATCATTTGCTTCCTTCACTTAAAACACTGGCTGCCAAATTTGAGGCGTAGTACTCTGGTCTTCAGATTGAAGCAGACGATCTTCTTCAAGAGGGATCAATCGGTTTGCTAAGAACTGTCTATTCCTTCTGTCCTGAAAAAGGTTATCTGTTCCAGACCTTCGCATCCATGGTTTCTAA
>ODAI010729254.1_pt1 | contig 30400 bp, 26 predicted proteins | sample 1539321 | NCBI WGS metagenome assembly ODAI01 (sample SAMN02144231, study PRJEB22623) | gut metagenome | biome: sheep rumen | host: Ovis aries | place: New Zealand
GTATGAAATGCCAGCATCGCATTCGGCAGTCCGCCGAACGCTTGCTGGTCGGGGCGAACCCCGAGCCCCCTCACAAAAATCGCACAAAGAAAGGAGCGTGATACAATGAGAAAACGCAACAGAACGATCACAATCCGCTGTACCGATGATGAGTATGAGCGGATACACAACAAAGCTCAGCGGCACAAGCTGTCCCTCAGCGACTTCGTTCTCAGGTCGGCACTGGACAAGAAGATCGTCGTAGCGGACGGGCTGAATGAGGTCGCAAAGCAGCAGAAAGCTATCGGTCGTAACCTCAACCAGATAGCAATGCTGGCGCACGAAGGGAGGCTTCATTCAATTCACTTGGACGAGCTTGTGGAGCAGCACAGGTCAGTGACAGCGGCAGTCTGTGAGATAGCAAAGGTGATGAAGTGATGCCGATAATCCATTTTATCAACAACAAAACTCAGACCGCTGGCGGCATGAAGAACGTTTTAACATACGCGGATTTCAATGCATTTTGATTGACTATTTCTTCTTTTTGTGCTATAATTCCAGTATAGAGGGGTGATGAAAATGGAAATAAGAAATGAGATTTTGAAAAAACTCAGTGCTTCCGAATCAGACCACAGTATTAAAATTCTCCATGCAGTGGAGTCCGGCAGTCGGGCGTGGGGATTTGCATCTCCAGATAGCGACTATGATGTTCGTTTTATATATGCACATGATATGAAATGGTATCTGAAGCTGGAGGATACTCGCGATGTTATGGAGTTGGAATTGAATGATGTATATGATATCAACGGCTGGGACATTCAAAAACTTTTCCGCTTAATGCACAGTTCAAATCCCACAGTTTTTGAATGGGTACATTCTCCAATTGTCTATACTACACATCCAATCATTGCCGAAATTACTCCGCAGATTGATTCATTCTTTTCTTGTAAAGCTGGGCTATATCATTATTTTAATACCGCCAAAGCAAATTACAAGAGCTATATCGATAATAAGCAGAAAGTTAAGCTAAAAAAATACTTCTATGTATTGCGACCACTTATGGCTTGTGATTGGATATTAACACATAGAACGCCACCGCCTGTTCTGTTTGACAGCCTATTAAACGAAATGGAACCTGATGATGAATTATTTATTGCTATTCAGGATTTGATTTCCAGAAAACAAACTGCCATTGAAGCAGAAATTATTGAACGAATTTCAGTATTAGAGGATTATATTGCATCAGAAATCAGTAGCATTAAGGTTTCAGCAGATATGATGAAGGATGATAAAAACAATGACTGGGAGCTATTAAATACATTGTTTTTGCAATGCCTTGAACAGTTTAATAACTAATATATACCAAGCGCTTGCTGAGAAGCAGGTGCTTTTTTATACCCTCATGGAGGAGGTGAAACCATATGGCAACCAGAATCATGTGCATAACAGTCTACAATTATGGCTTCGCTGATAAAGGACGAGCCTGCCGACGATACCGAGTACGCTCGGGAACAAGTTGACAGCAAGGCGCTTGCTGAGGAACGAGAGCGCAAGGAAACTCTCGGAATACACATAGGCTGACACCCAAACTAAAAAAGTAAAGGAGTATTTTAAAATGAACAATTCAAATCACATACGAAACATGAACGAGAGAAGAAAAAGGAGTGTGGTTATTGAATGGCTGAAAAGAAAAATAAAACTTCAACGAATAAGTACGCTGAACTGCGCAGAACACAGTTTGAGATAAGAAAGGTCACGATTGACGGCAAGACCTATACCGTGATAAATGCAACGCCGACTGATACGAATGTGACTGCGGCGGACAAGCTCCGCGAACTTGTGAAAGCGTATTAACGAAAAATACTGGACAAACCGACCGAGTTAGAGTATACTGTTGGTGTACCGAGAGGTACGCCAACAGAGTCCTATTCGGTTTGGTTTCCAGAGAAGGAGGATATTAAATGAAACCAAACAACGATCAAATAACAGCTTTGTATTGCAGACTTTCACAGGAGGATGCTCGCGAGGGCGAATCGCTGTCCATCGAAAATCAGAAGAAAATGCTCAGTGAATACGCAGAGCGTAACGGCTTCCGCAATTGTCATTACTACATCGACGACGGTTACAGTGGAGTCAGCAGCAACCGTCCCGACTACCAAAGGATGCTTAATGACGTTGAAAATGAGCTTGTGGGAACAGTCATTGTGAAAGATCAGAGCCGACTTTCGAGGAATTATCTTGAAGCAGGCAGACTAATGGAACTTGTGTTTCCAGCCCACGATGTCAGATTTATAGCGATCACAGATGGCGTTGATTCAGCTAATGGTATCAATGAAATGTCAGGCATAAAGAACTATTTTAATGACTTTTTCGCTCGCGATACATCGAAGAAGATACGAGCAGTCCAGAGAGCTAAGGGAGAGCGCGGCGAGCGTGTCGGAACAATGACTCCATACGGATACTTGAAAGATTCTGATACAAAGCGGCTTGTTCCCGACCCGATAACCGCACCGATAGTTCATAAGATATTCGAGCTTTGTGCAGAGGGAAAGGGCGTCAGAGCTATCTGCAATTACCTTTATGAGAATAAAGTCGAAACACCCGGGGTATATGAGTTCCACATGAAGTGCAAGACCAGTAAACACCCGACTCTTGATACACCTTACATCTGGACTCAGAGTACCGTCAGAGATATGCTCTCAAACAGGATTTACTGCGGAGATACTGTCAACTTCAGCACATACAGCAAGTCCAACAAGCTGAAGAAAAGACTGAAAAATGCACCTGAGAATATGCTTATCTTTGAGAACACGCATGAGCCGATAGTCAGCCGAGAACTGTTTGAGTTGGTGCAGAAGCGTTACGAGGGCAGGAAGCGTCCCGACAGACTTGGAGATGTTGATAAGTATGCAGGGTACTTGTATTGCGCAGACTGCGGAGCAAAATTGTATCTGCACAGAGGAAGTAATATCAAGCCCGAAAACAATTATTACCAGTGCGGTGGCTATCAGGCAAAGGGTAAGAATTACTGTACAGTACACAGTATAAAGGCAGATGCGCTCGACAAACTGGTCTTGGACGGTATCAAGTTCATGACCGACTTGGCAAGGGAGAAACCGCAGGAGTTCTACGAGATAGCGGTTAAGAGCAATATGGCTAATGCCGAGAAACTGCGAAAGGAGTCCGAAGTAAAGCATTCCAAACTGCAAGATCGTATCAAGGAGCTTGATAGCATTATGAGCTGCTTGTATGAAGATAGAGCGTTAGGAAAGATAACTCCCGAACGCTATGAAAAGCTCGCATCAGGCTATGAGAAAGAGCAGGGTGAACTTGTGTCTGACCTTGAAGTCCTCTCCTTACAGCTTGAAAACATGGAGCATCAGGATAAAGCAGTGCAGGATTTCATCGAAAATGCAAGGGCTGACCTTGAAATGGAAGAGCTTACGCCAAAGCTGCTCAAATTATTCATATCTCGTATTGAAGTATATGAAAAATCTGAAAAGCATTCAAAAACCTGCGGAAATGATGTAATGATACATTATTCGTTCCATTCAATTCACAAGCCAATGCCTGTACTGACTCCGACAACCAACAAATCATTCACACAAGCAGCTTGCTAAATAGCAAAACCCGAGGACGTTATGCCCTCGGGTTACATAGAAATTATTAAGTTCCGTTAAGGATAGCGGGCAAACGGCGCCCCTACTGTTTGTGAGCACAACGCCGTTCTTTGCAGGGAACGGCGTTTCTGCTCTGTGTGATATTGCAATATCTTTCGTTTTGAGGTATAATAATATTATATTGCTATAAGGAGAAATAACGTGATACTACTATCAGCTCAGAATATATCCAAAACCTATATGGAACGAAAGGTGCTCGATGATGTTTCGTTCTTCCTCAATGAGGGCGACAAGGTCGGTATCGTCGGCATAAACGGAACAGGCAAGTCCACTCTCCTGAAGATACTTGCCGGTGCTGACGAGTCGGACAAGGGCTCTGTCACGCGGACAAACGGCATACGCATTTCCTATCTGCCGCAGATACCGGAGTTCGATGACCGCGGCAGACTCATCGAACAGGTCCTCGCACATCTCCCGAATGACCTCCGCAGCTCCAAGGAGTACGAAGCGAGGTCCATTCTCGGCAAGCTCGGTCTTCAGGACTGCGACAGGGACATAAGCTCGCTTTCCGGCGGTGAAAAAAGACGTGCCGGCATAGCGTCAGCGCTCATACAGCCGAGCGACGTTCTGCTGCTCGACGAGCCTACCAACCACATCGACAATGAGACCTCCCAGCTGCTTGAGGAGCTCCTCCTGAAATACCGCGGCGCTATCGTTATGGTCACTCACGACCGCTACTTCCTCGACAGGATATGCAATAAGATAGTCGAGATCGACCGCGGCAAGCTCTACTCCTGCGACGGCAATTACAGCGACCACATTCTCCAGAAGGCTCAGCGCGAAGCCGATGCTGAAGCTGCCGAGCGAAAGGCGAAGTCGCTTTACAGGCGCGAGCTCGAGTGGATAAGCCGCGGTGCAAGAGCCCGCGGTACTAAGTCCAAGGAGAGGACAGAGCGGTTTGAAGAGCTGAAAAACCGCGAGATCCCGGTACAGACGGAGAGCATAGCAATGCAGTCGGTCTCATCGCGACTCGGAAAAAAGACGATTGAAATAGAGAACATCAGCAAGTCCATTGACGGCAAGCCCCTCATCACGGACTTCTCCTATATCATCTCACGCGATGCGCGTATAGGCATAGTCGGTCCGAACGGCGCCGGAAAGAGTACCTTCCTGAAAATGCTGTGCGGTCAGGTAACTCCCGACTCCGGCAGGATAGTTCTCGGTGACACCGTAAACATCGGCTACTTCTCGCAGGAGTGCGAGGAAATGGATCCGGGGCTCCGCGTGATAGAGTACATAAGAGAGACCGCCGACATAGTCCGCACTCCCGAGGGAACTGTTACCGCTGCCCAGATGCTGGAGCGCTTCCTGTTCAACTCCGAGCTCCAGTGGAACCGCATAGAGAAGCTCTCCGGCGGTGAACGCAAGCGTCTCTATCTGCTGAAAATACTGATGCAGGCGCCGAATATACTCCTCCTCGATGAGCCCACCAACGACCTCGACATCACTACCCTGACCATTCTTGAGGACTACCTCAGGAGCTTCAGCGGTGCCGTAATCGCGGTGTCGCACGACCGCTACTTCCTCGACAAAATGGCTTCCGAGATATTCGAGTTCAGGAACGGACAGTGTACGAGGTTCAACGGAAATTACTCCGACTACGCCGAAAAGGTCTCCGCGGAGGAGAGGGAGACCGAGTCCAGACCGAAAAAGAGCTCCGGCAAAAAGGAACGCACCTACACCGGTGAGAGAAAAGCGCGTTTTTCATTCAAGGAGCAGCGTGAATACGAAACTATCGACAGCGATATTGCTTCGCTCGAGGAGCAGATAGCAGCTGCCGAAAAGGATATAGCGGCAAACGCTTCGGACTATGTTAAATTGCAGGAGCTCTCCGACCTCAAGACCTCGCTCGAAGCTCAGCTCGAAGAAAAAATGGAACGCTGGGTGTACCTCAACGAGCTTGCCGAAAAGATTGAAAAGGAACGCTCCTGATACTCTATACAATTGCAATGCGGGCTCCCGGACGGCTGTATCACGCCTTTCGGGAGCTCTATTCTCAGCCCGTAAAAAAATTTTCTGAAAAATGCACGGAAAACCTTCCGTATCTTGTATATACTTATGAGGCGACGCTTCATACCGAAAGGAGGGAACTCTATGAACAACTCAGCACTATATGCTTTCAATATGTTCGGCGACACTGTTCTGCGTGCGGCTTTTGCTATGACCGGAAACTACTCCGAAGCAGAGGACATAACTCAGGAGGTCTTTCTGACGCTCCACTCAAAACCGCAGAGCTTCGAGACCGACGAGCATATGAAGGCATGGCTGCTAAGAACAGCTATAAACCGCTGCAAGAATTACAGAATGAGCGCCCGTGTACGCAGGGACCAGCCGCTCAGCGAAGAGCTCACAGATAAACTGAGCTGCGAATTTACACCAAGGGACACCGAGATCAGGGAAATGATCGCGAAGCTCCCCGAAAAATACGCTTCCGTGATATTCCTCTACTACTTCGAGGAATACACGGTCAAAGAAATAGCCGGACTCTTGGGTAAAAGCGAGAACACGGTCAGCTCACTTCTCCAGCGCGGAAGAAAAAAACTAAAAATGATACTTGTAAAGGAGGGCTATGATTATGGAGCACAACGAGTATAACGATCTTATGAAAAGAATAAAATGCAGCGACGAATTCCGCAGCAAAATGCAGAAACAGCTCAGTTCCGAGCCTGTCGCTATGGAAACATATGAGGAGAGCGTCAGCGGTACGGACATAGCTCCCAAGCGCAGCTGGACGCGCTATGCGGCTATGGCAGCGGCTTTCGTACTCGTCTGCGGTGCGGTCGGCGGAGCTGCTTACGGTCTCAGACAGCACGACAAGAACCAGCCTTCACAGGTCATCGCGGCTTCTACGGACACGGCTGCAAACACCGGGGAAACTGTTTCAGCAAGCGAAGCTGTCACAGAGACCGATGCCGCTGAAAGCACAGCGCCGTCAGCAAGTGAGACTGTCAAGGAGGCTGTGCCCAGAGAAACGATACTTTCACTTTTGCCCGAAACAGACAATAATGTGCACGTCTGCTTCAAGGCTGGTCCTACTATGGTACCTCAGGGCAAGCTGCTCTATGGTACTTCTATAAGAGGATATGACGTTATTGATTATGATGAGCTCAGGAACAAATTAGCTGAGATAGAATGGACAGTATGCAGTGAAGAAGAGGTAATGCAGAATGAAACATTCGAGTATAACGGTCTTACTATCGCCACAGGCTGCTACCACATTTACAACGCTGATTTCAATGTATGCGATTTATACGCTCACGGATTTATCCGAAGCGGAAGCACTTACTACAAGCCTCTCAGAGAAAATGACCTTATGATAGCCGGCTATACCATATCAAATCACTTTGTTCCAAATAAATGCGCTGAGCTCGCAGCGAAAATAAACAACCTTCCAACCGCACTCACCGCAGACTATACCTACTACACACCCTATGAGCAGGCACACGGAAAAATACTCTTCGGCAATAACCAGACTATGATGTATATGGACGGCGAAGGCTCAATGAACAACGGTGAAAAGCACGTTGAAATGGTAATGAAGCCGGAAGGAAAAGAATACGACACATGGAACGGCAGTCCGACAGTATTGAGAGTAACTGACAAGAACACCGGAAAGCACGAATACTCACTCAAATATATGTACAGCAACGGTATCCTCGAATATCAGCCGTCATTCCATTACGTTTATCTGCTCAAGGACATAGAAAGAGATATTGCAGGAGAACTAAGAGGAGCATACAAAGATCTCGAATTCACTTCAAATGACAATGAAGACGGTACAACAACCTATTACATCAAAAGAGCAGAGCTGCTCTATGAGAACGATGATAGTTCCAAGGAGGGCTCGATAACAGAACTGACTGTCGTTACAGACAAGAACGATCACCTTATATCCTATGAAAGAAAGCTGAACGGCAGTCTTACCTGCTCTTTCAAGCTCGAAAACTACAAGTTCGATACCGAGGACTTCACCATGGAAGATTACAACGAGATTTACAGCAACATCGAGCTCGAAGCTGAGACCTCCATGAACTGAAAAACGCCTTCAAAGGTGCATAGCGGAATACAAAAAGGACAGCCCAGCGACTGTCCTTTTTGCTGTATATGAGGTGTGTGGAGAGATCGTCAGCACGGAAAGGCTGACTTCTGGATAGCGTAGATCATTCTTCTTTATCACATCGACTGCCGCTGTCAGCAGTACGATGGACCGGTACTCATTTTTCACCTTTATATCATAAGTTAGTTATTGCATAACATAACAAGAATCAATATCTGAGCTCTGCACCCGGCAGGCTTATAGATATTGATTCTTATCAGTGATTGAATGTCAGATAGTATTGATATTCTTCTTTGAGAATTTCATTTGGAAAACCATCTGTAGTTCTGGCTGAAACAGCCTTACTGTTATATATATAAAAATACTGTATTCTGCTTAAAACAGCTTGTTATCCGAGCAAGCGCCGGATCAGGAAAACTTATGCAGCCGTTTGATCCAAAAACGGCTGTATCCTGATTATATAACGTATGATCTGAGTGAGTATATTGGTGGAACGGTTATTGCTGCTGATACTGCGAAAATTGCTGTGATGAAATGCTGTGACTGTCTGCTGTAACGTATTGATGTGATATGCTGTGAAGTTTAAGTGGTATATCGGTGCAGCGTTTAGCTTATGTATTGGTGAGACGTAATGCTGTATCATTTAGCTGTGACATATTTTATAATATTATAAGAGTTGTGTGTGGTTTGTTTAATGTGAGAATTGAACTGAGACGTTTTGGCATAGCGTCTGATATGTCCGTATCGCGTATATTAGTCCGTTAGATCATACTATAATAACACATCAGCAGCCGTAGCCGGATGCGTTATTGTCAGTAGGGAAATTGCCGATGCTGTTATTGTCAGCAGTTACTTATGTTCCGTAAAGAGTAACGTTCCGGATAGCATCATCAACAATCTGTTTATCGAATTTCTTGCTTTCCCTCCTTTGCTTTAAAAATGCGCGTATTACCGCTGCTTTGCAGAAATATGTATTCTTATATCAGGAGAAATTTTATCTTGCCATTGCCATTTCCTTTATATCGGCAGCAAGCATTTTATGTTCAGGATACTCTTCCGGTCCCAACGGATAACACTTCTTCATCTCTGAGACCTTCCATTATCCTCGCCTTGTCATTGCAGTAGTCTATGTAAACGCTCTTCGCCTTTTCGGCGTGAGCCCTGAGCTGAGATGTATGCTCCTTGTCTGTGCTTCTCTCGAGCCTTATGCAGTTTGTCCTAACGAGCTGGAGCTCCCTGATAAATTCGTCGATATAGCTGCTCTTGCAGCCCATCTTCTCATCTATCCACAAATCGCGCTGGTACTTCTTTATTACCTCGTTGAGTATCATCATACGATCCTCGCCGTCTGCAAGATGACCGAGGAACTCGTCCATAGCTTTTCTTTCCCAGTTGCGCTCCTTTCGAGTTGCGTAGTAGTAAGAGATGTATTCACTCATAAGATCGCATCTTCTTGGGGTATCGTAGCTCTTTTCGAGGATATAGACGCCTCTGCCGGGCTCCTTGGCACAGCCCTTTTCGTATGCCTGTTCGTATTCGGCGTAGCTCACCATACACGGCATATACCTTGCCGAGATATTCATAAGGCGTTCAAGAACGAGAAAACGCTTTTCCTCCTCGTCATAGCCGTATACGAGCACCCAGTGTACCATAGAGCTGCGCTGAGTTTTTTTGCCGGTCTGACAGTTTACCGTCTCGATGCCGGCTACCTTCGTTATAACGAGCTTGTCATCCTTCAGTGCCCTGACCGTAAGATCTGCTACTTCCTCTTTTCTGGGAGCGTATTCCTCGGAAAAAAGCTCCTTGTCCCATTCAAATTCCTTGAGCGGCTTTCTCTCATACTTTGAAAAAGCTATCCCTCCGTCGCTTATGTAGAGCCATCTTTCATCATTCAGCAGGAATTCGATGTTCGATACACCTAATGCCTCTGCCGCTGATATGTAAGCTTCATCAAAGCAGCCTCCGAGAGGGAACTGGTTGAAGGGCTTTACTTCATAGGTCTCTTTTAACATATCCATTCCCGACCGCAGCGATCACGCACGGTCAGTTATCCTCCAGATCAGTAATCGTTTTGAAAATGTTCTTTAAGTTGTTTTTGCTGATGCTGATGATGCTTCCCGTATTATCATCGAGAACGTCCTTCATACTGCTTGTCAGCGTAAACTTCTTCATTGCTATTACTTCCCTTCCTTGTAATTCGCAGAGCTCATATTGTGTGATGTTTTTCCTGATTTATATTATATCCAAAGCTGTAACTCGACTCAGCTAATTGCATTATTCTGGTTGATTTGGGGGTTCGGCATATCCGGATACCATTCTTACTTGAATAAGTTTCCGATAGCTCTCATAATGTCATTCCACATATATGATACCTCTTTTCATAATAATGTTGGCAGCGTATATTTCATGTCTTAGTGCAGCATATATTATTTAAGGTAATCTTATATTAACCTAACATTTCCGGAATTGCAACTGTTATTTAGTAAACGCACTCCTTTTTTTAGTAAACAGTCTGTTTCACAGTTTCACGAAATTGTTTCACATGAAACAAGAAAGCAAAAAGGACAGCCAATAGCTGTCCTTCCGCGGTAATATGAGGTGTGTGGAGAGAATGTCAGCACGGGAATACTGACTTCTGGATTTCGTAATTATCCGCTCACGCCGGCTGTCCGCCGCAGAGCCTGTAAAGTATGTCGTTTTTGAGTCTGATGAGCTCCGGAAGCGTTTTTCTGCAACATCACTTGCACAATCCGCCTATAGCTCTCATAATATCATTCCACATATACGAGACCTCCTTTCGCCCTTAATGAAACCATCCTTGCTGCAGTCTTTGATTTTAAAATGATAACATATTAATGCAAAAATGTCAATAGATATTTAGTCAATGGATAACTTTTTTTAGTAAACAGAGACTTTTTAAAAATCTTAATTGAAACTACTTGCATTTGTTCTTAATTTAATGTATAATAAATATTAACATAACCTTAACATAAACTTTACTTCAGTTGATCTGCTGCTCTGATGATGGTGCTTTTCAGAGCTGCTTACGATGTCACGGCTGCGATGCGAGCTCTCAGAAGGGGTGATTTCCGTGAAAATAGCTATCTGCGACGACGAAAAAATATACCGCGACAATCTGATCCAGAAAACAGACAATTATTTCAAAACAACAGGCATTGATGATGTGGTCTACTTTGAATTCAGCGACGGCAATGACCTTATGAGCTCCAACATCGACTTTGACCTGATCTTTATCGACCACAAAATGAAAAATATCAACGGTCTCGAGACCGTTTCACATCTGAGAGCCCGCGGCAACGATACTCACGTCATCTTTGTGAGCAGCTACAAGGACATCGTTTTTGACTCTATGATAGTCAAGGCGTTCCGCTTCCTCCTCAAGCCCGTGTCCGACGACAAGCTGAAGGAAGCTCTCGATTCATTCATAAAGGAGACCGTGAAATGTCCCTCCGTGATAGTTCAGGACGAATCGAGCCTTGCTATGTGCAGCGTCAAGGAAAACAGCATAATCTACGCTCAGGCTGAAAACGTTTATACAAAAATATTCACCCAGAACAACACCTATGTCTTCCGGAATACTCTCTCCAAATTTGAAGAGGAGCTCAAAAGCAGCTTCTTCTTCCGGGTACACAGATCCTATATCGTGAACCTCGGCTATATCGAGAGCTTCTCAAAAACCGATATCCTGCTCACTACTCAGGAGAAGGTCCCAATATCCAAAAAGAGATACAAGCCCTTCCGCGAAGACTTCTTTGAATTCGTTAAGAAAGAAAGTATCAATAAGCTATGATGATAAATTACGCATTCTGTGTTATATTTATTGTGCTGGCTCTTCTTTACGTCATCAATATCAACCGTGTGATCTTTCTTGTTGAAGGCAGGTGCTCGTCCTACAAAAGGGTACTGCCGCTTATGGTCTCGCTTGCTGCTGCAAGCGGAGTCTGCGGCTTTTTCAGGTTTGCCGACAATGTACCCGTGACAGTTTCGCTGTTCACGCTCCTGTCTTACATACTCATATTCCTGATAGTCTTTCTTATGCACGAGAACAAGCGCGGTGCTCTTTACGTCACTGCCGTTTATATGTGCATAGACTCGATAATGCAGTCGATGTGCGAGATATTCCTCGACTTCTTCTGGACCTCTGATATGATATGCGGCGTCTCCAAGCTGGTGTCGCTCGTGCTCAACCTGCTGGTGCTCCTGATAACCTTCCAGCATATCAGAAAAAAAGACAACGTTCTGCCTTTTACGGCAAAGCTGATACCGACAAAGGTCCACGGACTCGTCCTGAGTATGCTTATGCTGCTCGGAGAGATGTGCGGCTGTTTTCAGTCAAAGTTCAGCAACGAGACTCTCCAGAACAACATTATCCTGATAAGCACTCTTATCATCATTCCCGTACTCTTTATGATGATAGCCTATCTCATAAAGAGCTGCATATCAAAGCAGTATTATGAGCTGATGTCGGATATTATGGAGAAAAATGTCAGCGAACAGGTAAGCTACTACAAGAAGATCGACGCGATGAACAACGATATGAAGAAGTTCCGCCACGATTTCAAGAACCACCTCAACTGTATAAATATGCTGATAGACTCCGGCAATTACGCCAAAGCCTCCCAGTACATACAGGACGTTACAAATCAGGAGATAATCAGCAGCAAGACCTACTCCACCGGAAACTACATCGCCAACTCTATCCTCGATAACAAAAACGAGAATGCTCTGGCGAACAATGCGGAGATAGTCTTTAACGGTGCGATAGACAGTAACGCTCCGCTCTCGAAGCTCTCGACGATACTCTTCAATGCGCTCGACAATGCTATCGAAGCCTGCGGCAGAATGAACTCCTCAGAAAAGCTGACGATAGACGTCAAATGCGCCGTCAACCGCAATATACAGATAATCTCCATTTCCAACCCTATGCCCGAAAAAAGCCGCTTTGACCGCACTTCAAAAAGCGACAAGAAAAATCACGGCTTCGGTCTGATAAACATCAGGCGTGCTGTGAACGACCTCGGCGGTCAGATGAAGATAGATGCTGAAAACGGTGTCTTCTCACTCACTGTCGAGTATCCGCTTTCCGCAGTGCAGGAAAAGCAGGCAGTATTAACTTAATAAAGCAAAACAGCCGCAGGGAAGCTAATGCCTCTCCGCGGCTGTTTTTAAAGAATAATGAAAGAAGAATAAATTGTCAATTTCTCATCGTGCTTTTCTTTCAGGGTGAACTGTATAGAAGAGCTGCTTGTCGGCGTACATATTCTCGTCTGCCCTGCGCATTGCGTTTCGTATATTGCAGCCCTCATCGTCAAAATAGCTTCCCACTGCAAAGCATACTCCGTCGGGATCGCTGGCACACTCTTTCAGCTGCTCTAACTTATCCTCAAACGACTCCCTTGTACAGCCGGATACTATCATCATAAACTCGTCTCCGCCGGCACGGTATATATCGTCATCGGAAAATACCTCCTGAAGCACAAGAGCTGCCTTTTTCAGCAGAAGGTCACCGAAGTGGTGTCCCTTTGTATCGTTTATGGTCTTGAGACCGTTCAGGTCGGCAAATATAACTCCGTAAGGGAGGTCGAAGGGCTCTGTTCCTTCAACGATACTGCTTACCTTGTTATTCATCGCATTGCGGTTATTTACGCCTGTCAGCATATCCGTGTAGCTTATCATTTCAAGGCGCTTCATCATCTTGTAGCTTGCTACCTCGGACGCAAGGAAGAATGCTGTGAGCTCAAGAGTCTCCTTGATGCGCAGGGTGTTTCTTGTATCGAAATTAGTCGCCCATATGTAGCCGAGGACCTCGTTATTGTACCTCAGCGGCAGCATTACAACGCTGTCAACGTGCGCCTCCTCAAGAGTGAGATACCACGGGTTGTTGACTCTGCTGATGTACTCCATATCCCTCTCGTCCCTGACGATGAGACAATTGCTGTCGCCTATGGTGTCGAGCCACGAAGCGGCTATATCGTAAAAGCGTATATTCGTGAACTGTGTAACACGCTTCAGTCTGCTTCCGGGCATAACATCGGTCGCAAGCACATCGCAGGTCTCGGCGCTGAAGTCTATCTCCATTATGGTGCAGACCTCCGAGCCGCATATATGACGTATGTCCTTGATTATGTCCTTGAGAGTGCTCCTGAAATCGTCTGTTCCGTGCAGCTTTATGCAGGTCTTGAGAACGTCCGCAGAGCTTTCCGAGATGAGGTCTACATCAGAGACCGTACACTCTTCACAGGTATAGGCGCAATAGCCCTTATCCGCAGTCTCGTACTCCACCGGCAGTATACTTATATTCAGCCAAATATCCTTGGCAGGTATATGAATGTGGGTATTCACGGACTTCTTGCCGAGTGCTGCAACGGCAAAGAGCCCCTCAAAGCCTATGTCCTTTGGCATATACATATCATACAGCGTATCGGGCACGAACTTCGCAGTCCGGCTTCTGGGGATATCCATTGAAGCTATCGCATCTCTGAAAGGCTTGTTCACGGCAGCTATGCGCACTTCACCGTGGTGTCCTATCTCGGCTTTCTCTACCGAAACGATACAGGTCATATTATGAAAACCGTCAACATATTTCTGTAAATCCATAGTACACCCTTTCCACAGCCTGTCCGATGATGTCAGTGTAAGCCCCGGCAGAGAAGGTCTCCGCAGGTAAAAGCTGTATGATTTCGTATGCAGCGAGCAGAGCTCTGAACTGCACATACTCTTATGTTTATTATAGCATATTATTATACAAATTTCAACCGGCGGGGAAGATTTTATTATATAAAATGAATTAAAAATACAGCCGCAACGGAACTGCTGCTCCTTTGCGGCTGATGTATTGATTATCTTTTAACAGTATTTGCTTTCTGTGCAGCAGCTGGCTGGGTTGTTTCAGTCTGAGCTGTTGACGTCTCGGCAGGTGTATCAGGATTTGCTTGTGCTGCCTTGTAGGCTTCAATTCTCACGCCTACGTTCTCCTGAAGATTTTTGTAGAAGAACTCATAATCATACAGACGATAGCTTCCGTCTGTGAAAATATCATATACCGGCGGATAATCCTTCTTATTGATGTTGGTGACCTTGAGGGTGCCCCTTTCAGGATCAATGTAACAGCCGCAGAGTCCGGGAACTTCGCTCTCTATCTCGCCGGTTCCCTTCTTCATAAAGCAGGCGCCCTTGTTCAGTTCCTTCTTTGCAATGGTACTGTCTGTGGTCCAGTTAAGAGGATTGATGGATATTATCTTTGAGCCCTCAGGACAGAAAATAGACTCGCTTACCTCCGGAGCTTCACAGTCAAAGCTTACTATTACTCCTGTATCATCGGCTTTCTGAGCAAAATGCAGATACGGGAATTCTTCAGCTGTGTTCTCAGGTATACAGCCTCCGATAGCGTAAGCTGCAACGAGCTGCGACTGGAGCTTTTCGTCACTGAAATAGTCCTTCAGCAGGCGTAAGCACATATCCGCTCCCTGTGAAAATCCTGCAATGATAATAGGTCTGCCCTTATTCTCAAACTGGAGATAGTATCTGAAAGCCTCGGATATATCCGCATAAGCAAACTGCAAATATATCTCCTTATCACGGTCGCTTGCCTCATACCCCTTTTTTGAGACCTGATCGTAATAAGGTGCAAACACTCTTGTGTTTTCCGCAAATATACCCATTCGCTCATTTATAACAGCGTGGAATTTCTCACGGGCAGCATCATCGTCCGAGTCTACGAATACTTCGCCCTTATAGTCAATAGTCGGTGCTATGAGGAAGAGGTCCACATCTCTTTTCTTGACCTGACCTTCGCCTTCTCCGTAGTATACCCATTTCAGTCTGTCGTAATAAGGCGAGTTGCTGTAGATCTGATTTGCCGCGATCATAGGTCTCGATTTAGACTCAGATCTGGACGTGATCTCTTCGGTTGTTGCTTCGGTAGTGTTATTATTCCTGTTTCGTCTTGAGGAACTCTGTCCTGCTCCACAGCCAAATGCAGAAATCGTCATAGCTGCTGCACAAGCTAACAACACTGCCCTTTTCTTAATAATCCCAATCATATTTCTCTCCGTTCTGTGAATTTGTTTAATCTGATTTATTAACAATTCTGTCCTTTGTTGTACGCTTTAATTATATCACAAACTATTGATGATTTCAATTGCACAGGCAGATAAATATGCACGGTTAATCAAGCCTCATTTATGCGTTTCTGCCAAATATCAGTCATTTTGGTGCTTTATGCCGCCTGCGATACCGCTCAGCAGCGGTACGGCTGCACTAAGTCCGAGAGCCGCAAGGAGCTGTCCCTGAGTCAGGCTCACAGTCTCGAACACGACCTTCAGCTGTGGAAGAGTCACCGCCGCCGCAAGTACAGCCGCCGATATCGCCGCTGCCGCCACGAGCTTTACATTGCTGAAAATGTCCGCTCTGAAAATCGTTTTCGTCTCAGACCGGCACTCGAAAACGTGTATCAGCTGCGATACGACAAGTGTGATGAGAGCCGCAGTCCTTCCGGCTTCCACGCTGCCGCTCATACGCAGCACGGCAGTGAACGAAGCAAGAGTCGAAAGCCCTATGAATATCCCCCGGAATACTATCTTCCACATCAGTCCTCCCGAGAAAAATCCCTCGTCCGAACGCCGCGGCGGTCTCTTCATAATGCCGCTCTCAGGCGGTTCGAGCCCGAGCGCGACTGCCGGCAGACCGTCCGTGACGAGGTTCACCAGAAGTATCTGAACAGGCAGCAGCACCACCGGCATACCCATTACTATCCCCAGAAACATCGTCAGCACCTCGCCGATGTTGCACGAGAGCAGATAACGCACGAATTTCCTGATATTCGCATAAACGCACCGCCCCTGCTCGACCGCGTTCACAAGGGTGGCAAGGTTGTCGTCGAGGAGTATGACGTCCGCTGCCTGCTTGGTAACGTCCGTGCCGGTCACTCCCATTGCCACGCCGACATCGGCTTCCTTAATGGCAGGAGCGTCGTTCACACCGTCGCCGGTCATCGTGACTATCTCGCCGCGGCGCTTGAAGCTACGGACTATCCTCAGCTTGTGAACAGGCTCTACACGGGCAAAAACGGTATACTTATCTATCACGCGGTCGAGCTCATCATCACTCAGCTCATCGAGCTCCGCTCCCGTCATCGCCATTCCGCCGCGCAGCAGACCTGCCTTCCTTGCGACCGCCACGGCTGTGTTCTTGTGGTCGCCGGTTATCATAACTGTCTTTACCGAAGCCGCCGCGCATTTCCGGATAGCCTCCTTGGCTTCCTCACGCGGCGGATCGGTCATTCCGGCAAGTCCGAGGAAGGTCAGTCCGCCGGCTTCGGGCTCCATAGTTTCAGAACGCAGCTCCGCCAGCGCAAGGACTCTCAGCGCCCGTCCGGACATATCCTCTGTCCGCTCCGCAAGTGCGCGCCGGAGCTCCGCCGTCAACGGCAGCCGCTCTCCCTGACGGTCGAGATAGTGTGAGCACCTCGGCAGCAGCACCTCTGCCGCCCCCTTGAAAAACGTCGTTCCGCCCTCCGGAGAAGCCGTATGTACCGCCATAAAGCGCGTCTCGCTGTCGAAAGGGTACTCGTCTGTTTTGCGGTAAGACGTTCCGAGCGAGGTCTTTGTTATGCCGAGCTTTGCAGCCGCAACGAGCAGTGCAGTCTCGGTCGGATCGCCGGTAACGGTCCATTCTCCGCGTGAACGTGGGGAGTTCCGCGTATTTTTTCCGGCAGCTATCACAGCCGTCGAGCATATGACGCCGCAGCGCAGAGCCTCCCCGAGAGCCTTCTCGGACGTGAGCGAGACAGGGGAGTTTCCCTCGCCGCTCGTGACCGCCCCCTCCATACGATAGCCCATTCCGCTGAAATAATAGGTCTCCTCCGCGCCGCAGAGCTCCGTGACCGTCATCTTATTTTCGGTTATCGTACCGGTCTTGTCGGAGCATATCACCGATGCACAGCCGAGAGTCTCGACGCTGTGGAGCCTGTTCACAAGAGCCTTCTGCTTCAGCATACGGTTCACCGCGAGCGCAAGGGCAATGGTAACGGTCGCCGGAAGTCCCTCCGGTATCGCCGCAATGGCTATCGTGATGCCCGTCATCAGCATATCGAAAACCCTCTCGCCGCGCAGGACTCCTGCCGCGAAAACAGCTGCGCAGACCAGCAGGCATATCACCGCGACTGCCTTGCCGAGCTCCGCAAGACGCTTCTGGAGGGGTGTCATTTCATTGTCAATGTCCGTCAGCATCTCGGATATTTTTCCCATCTGAGTGCGCTTTCCGGTAGCTATGACCTTTGCGCGGCAGGTGCCCTTAGTCGCGGACGTTCCGCAGTAAACTATATTCGGCTTATTGAGCGAATTGTCCGTATCTCCCAGTATACCGGCGGTTTTCGGGACTGCCTCCGACTCGCCTGTGAGTATCGCTTCGTCCGCAAAAAAGCCTGCCGCGTACAGCACGGCGCAGTCAGCCGGAACACGGTCGCCGGCTTCTATCTCAATAACGTCCTCAGTGACCAGCCTTGCCGCATCTATCTCGGTGAGCTTTCCGTCACGGTAGCACTTCGCGGTCGGGGAGGTCATCGAGCGCAGGGCTTCGAGGGTATGCTCGGTGCGGTACTCCTGTATGAAGCCAAGTATCGCATTTATCAGCACTATCAGGATTATCGTTACAGCGTCGGTGACCTCGCCGAGCAGTACAGAGACGACCGTCGCTCCGAGAAGTATCATCACCATTACGTCCCGGAACTGCCCTATGAATATCCTTGCCGGACCGGCACGCCTACTCTCACTGAGCACGTTTTCGCCCTCATTCCGCAGCTTTGCAGCGGCTTCCTTTTCTGTAAGTCCCATTGGATCACCCTTTCACATACTTGTCTTTTACAAAATATGACACCGTCCGGGCAAATATTCCAGCATATTTCCGGGTTTGCGGGCTATATTATCTGTGAGGTGATAAATTTGGCAGAACAGATAGAAAGAGGAGTTTTCAGGCTCAGCAAGCCGGTCAGCGTTCACAGCTTTGCGTCGGCAGTCGGCGGCAAGGAGGGGAAAGGTCCGCTCGGGAGCTGCTTCGATATGGTGGTCGAGGACAGCCACTTCGGCACGGAAACTTGGGAAAAAGCCGAGAGCCGATTCCAGAAGGAGACTCTCTGCGCCGCGATAAGAAAGGGCGGTCTCGTCAAGGAGGACGTAGATGCGGTCTTTGCAGGCGACCTCATAAACCAGTGTACCGGCTCGACCTACGGTCTGAGGGAGCTCGATATACCGTTTCTCGGGCTGTACGGCGCCTGCTCGACTATGGCGGAGGGACTGCTTCTCAGCTCCCTGCTCGTGGACTCCGGTGCTGTAAAAACAGCCGCCGCGGTAACTTCATCGCACTTCTCAACGGCAGAGCGGCAGTTCCGTTTTCCGCTGTCCTACGGCGGTCAACGCACTCCGACCTCGCAGTGGACCTGCACGGCTTCCGGAGCTGTTATTCTTTCGGGGGAGAGCGGTTCTCCGGCTGTCATCGGAGGCTGTATCGGCAGGATAGCGGATATGGGCGTCAGCGACATCAACAATATGGGAAGCGCTATGGCACCGGCGGCTGCCGCGACTATCCTCCGCTACCTCAAAGCCACCGGGACTTCTCCGGCAGACTATGACTTCATCGTGACCGGCGACCTCGGCGAAGTCGGAAGCAGGCTCGTTGTCGAGCTGCTGCAAAAGGAGGGCACTGACATATCTGCTCAGCACCGCGACTGCGGTGTGATGATATTCGACAACGACAAGCAGGATACCCACTGCGGCGGTTCGGGCTGCGGATGCAGTGCGAGCGTCCTCTGCGGACACTTCCTGCCTATGCTCCGGGAGGGCAGGGCGGAGAATATTCTCTTTGCCGCGACCGGTGCGCTTATGTCACCGATGACGCTCCAGCAGGGCGAAACGATACCGTCTATCTCGCACCTTGTGCATTTCAGGCGTTAAGCAATCAGATGTCAGAGATCAGAAGACAGAGCTCAGAACGTAGGGGCGGCGTTTCGCCGCCCGCGACAACAGGTTAGAACGTCCCCTACATTCTGACATCTGAGCTCTGGCTTCTAATATACGGAACGCCGAGGCGGCGTTCCCTACGGAGATGTTGACAATCCTACTATTCCGGTATATAATATTTATGATGAATTATCGAAGGGAGCAGCATATGAACAGCGATTTTTTGACAAGACTTGACTCTGTTGCCGAAAATATTATCTCCAGCTACACCGGCACTAAAACTATTGATGAGGTAAAAGCCTACGACCACCCCGACCGCAACTCCGTCATCGACATTATCAATAAACTCAAGGTCATTATCTTTGCAGGCTATTTCAGAAACAGCTCTTACCGTACATACACCCTCAGGAACAGTATCACTATGCTGCTTGAGGACGTCGTTTTCAATCTCATCAAGCAGATCGCTACCGTATACCGCTATCTGCCGGAGTACGCTTCCGCTACCGACATTGAGATACACAGCAAAGCAGAGTGCGTTACACTTGCCTTCGTAGATAAGATACCCAAGATACGCGAGTATATCGAGACGGACGTTCAGGCTGCCTTTGACGGTGACCCGGCTGCTTTCAGCAAGGACGAGATCATCTTCTCATATCCCGGTCTGTTCGCTATCCTCGTGAACCGTATCGCTCACGAGCTCTTTCTGCTGAAAGTTCCGCTCATTCCGCGTATGATGACCGAGTACGCCCACAGCGAGACCGGTATTGACATACACCCCGGCGCTTCTATCGGAAAGTATTTCTTCATCGACCACGGTACCGGCATCGTTATCGGTGAGACTACCGTCATCGGTGACAATGTCAAGATATATCAGGGCGTTACTCTCGGTGCGCTCTCGACTCGCGGCGGTCAGCAGCTCAAGAACAAAAAGCGTCACCCCACTATCCTCGACAATGCTACTATTTACTCCGGTGCTTCTATCCTCGGCGGCGAGACCGTTGTCGGCAGGGACGTCGTTGTCGGCGGTAACGCTTTCATTACAAAGTCTATCCCGGACGGCGCAAGAGTAAGCATCAAAAATCAGGAGCTCCGCTATAATTACAGCTCCGAAAAGCCTGCAAACAAACTCGATTTTGAGCAGGAAGAAACTTGGTTCTATATCATATAAGCCTACTGTCAGATCACTTTACTTCAATCAATAATCCACATAATACTTAAAACTAAAAGGTGATACTATGAAAAAATACGGAACATCTGCAAAAGTCGGAAATACTGAAATAAACGTTTACACTGAGGGCAGCGGTACTGTGACTATAATCTTTATGTCCGGCTCCGGAATTGGCTGTCCGGCACTCGAATACAAGCCCCTGTACCGCAGAATGTCTGATAAATTCAGGATAGCAGTCGTTGAAAAGGCAGGGTACGGTCTGAGCGGCAGCGCCGAAACTCCGAGAACCGTTGAGAACCTCGTTGAAGAGAGCAGAGCTGCTTTAAAAAGTCTGAATATTCTCCCTCCGTATATCCTTGCTCCTCATTCTTATTCCGGATTTGAAGCTATCTGGTGGGCAAACACTTACCCGGAAGAAGTAAAAGCCGTACTCGGCGTTGATATGGGATTTCCGAATATGATGACAGCTCTGGGAAAAGAAATACCACCCGAAAAGAAAAAAGCAATGGTCGATAAGACAAGAGCTCTTATGCAGAAAATCTCAAAGAGAGGTCTGCTCGACAAGCTCCTGAGAAACAAGACCGTAAACGCTTCCGGACTTCTGAAAAGCAATGAACTTACCGACGAAGAAAAGAAGATCTACGAGGAAACTTACTATAAAAACGTTACAAGCGAAGCTGTTTTTGAGGAGTCTATCCTCGCAGTCGAAAACGCAGAAAAAGCCGACAAAACCGGTTATCTTACCTGTCCTGCCTGCTTTGTCGTCAGCAATATGAAAGTTCCGGTAAAGGCTCTGTCGTGGCAGCAGGCAGCCAAAGACTACGCTGAACACTGCAAGGCTGAGATCCACTTATTAAACGAGGACCATTTTATGTATACAAAGATACCGGATAAGCTCACTGACATTTACCTGAAATTCTTACATAAACACGGTCTGGATAAGATCCGATAAACAAAGCTCTCCCCAGTCGGGGAGAGCTTTGTTGTTACATTTCCGGACAGCACGGGCGCACGGAATGTGCCCTACGACCTGTTTTCCTATCGCTGACTTCTTTACGCGGGCGGCGAAACGCCGCCCCTACATTCGGACTTTCGTGAACGGTTCACTGCCTCATAATTCCTTTGTCAGGAGCATTACCGGACAATGATCGCTGCCGTAAACGTCCGTGAGTATCTGCGAGTCCTCGACCTGCTCCATAAAGCGGTCCGACACCACAAAATAGTCTATGCGCCAGCCGGCGTTGTTCTTCCTCGCATTGAACCGGTACGACCACCACGAATACACGCCTGCCGTATCCGGATAGAGCTTCCTGAACGTATCTGTGAAGCCTGCCGCAAGGAGCTCCGTAAACTTGCCGCGCTCCTCGTCCGAGAAACCTGCATTGCCGACGTTGGTCTTGTAGTTCTTGAGGTCTATCTCGTTGTGTGCAACGTTAAGGTCGCCGCAGTATACTACCGGCTTCTTCTTGTCAAGCTCACTAAGATAACCGCGCATAGCGTCCTCAAACTCCATACGGTAGTCGATACGCTTCAGACCGTCCTGTGCATTCGGCACATAACAGCACACAAAGTAGAATTTCTCATACTCGCAGGTTATCACTCTGCCCTCATCAGTATGCTCACCGTTTATGCCGTATGTAACGCTGAGCGGCTCGGTCTTTGTAAAGACAGCCGTTCCAGAATAGCCTTTCTTTACTGCGCTGTGATAGTAGATATGATAGCCCTCCGGAGAAAAGTCAGCCTGTCCGGGCTGCATTTTTGTCTCCTGAAGACAGAATATGTCTGCGTCCGCATTATTGAAAAACTCCTCAAAGCCCTTTTGCAGACAGGCTCTGAAGCCGTTTACGTTCCACGATATGAATTTCATACTTTACCTCCGGTATTCGTAATATCTAAAGTATATCACATATTCCGGCAAATAGCAACACGCTCACGCATAAAAAAGCCGGAGCCCTGAACAGGCTCCGGTATATAAGGGGATGATTGAAGATGTCGTTAGGATCACTTGCAGTCAGTAGTTATAAATCTTCCGTCAGTGTCAAATGTCCATGTGTAGCCATATGCAGTAAAATCGCCGCTTAAAGGATTGCCTTCCTTATCCTCAAGATAAACGCTGCCGTTTGTCTTTCTGAGGTAAGCAAATACCTTCTTGCCGTTCTTTTCAAGATTAGCCTGTTCTCTTTCTGCATTTTTATCACGGATAACAACAAAATATACACCGTTGATCTCTTCGTATTCCCATTCTGAATCCGGGTGATAGGTTGTATCTGTCAGGCAGCCTACTTCGTCAAATATATATAGTTCACTGCCTGATGTATACTGACCGGTAATTGCAAATCCCTTGAAATCATAGGCATAGAGCTTTCCGTTGATATAATCAAGTGTAGCATACTGTCTCTCTTTGTTCTGTTCAAGATATAAATATCCATCTTTATCAACATAGAACGGCAGATCGTGGAATTTGATCACTTTATCATATATTCTTCCGGTGAACTTATTATAAACCTTAAACTCACCATCAAATCTGAACAGATCATCAGGATCAGTATAGTCATATAATCCGTGAAGTGCCGGCTGAGCTGCAGCAGCTCCCATTACTTCATCTCTGCTTTTCTTGCCGTTAGTTGTACCATACAGAAGGAACTTTGAATGATCTTCATTGTGATAGAAGTAGAATTCCTTATTGCCTCCGATATGCTTTCCGGCAGAATTCTTAAAGAGACTGAAGAAATTACGGCATGAAAGTGTACCTTCATATACCTCATCATCGAACATAATCGACTTACCTCTATTTTCTGCTCTATTTGTAACATTATAGTATTTGTCGAATACACTCAGATCTTTAACGATAGATTTTTCATTATAATCTTCGCCGTTCTTCTTGTAAGTGAATATTTTTTTGTCAAGATCAACATCAATAGTGAGACTCTCATCAAATCCTCTGTAATCACTGAACTTGATATTGCTCTTGTTATTATTCATTATCTCTGCGCCTCTGTCACCACAATAACCTGTAAGATCAAAACTATACCACTTATTGTCGATGCATACCTGATTGAGTGCATGACCTGCAGCGCCCATTGTGAGGTTCTTTATGCCGATGCTGTCAAGAACGAGTGCATATGCTCTTGAGATACCGTCACACTCTGTGAAACGTACATTGAGTGCAGCATTCTCAGAAGCGATAGCGCCTCTTGCAATATCAATAGTCTGATAAAGAGCATTCGGATAAAGTGAGAATTCATCATTAGTTGTGACCCATGCACTGTAATATGTACTATTTACGAGATACTTTGCTGCAACAAGAGCCTTTTCAGCCTCATTCATCTTATCATAGCCGTTAACGCTCTTGATCTTGCTGACGATCTTATCAAGCTGTCTCTGTGTCTCATCAGCCATAAACTTTGTGCTGTTGAATGAGCTGATATATCTGTACATCTGATCCTTGAGATATTCATCATTATTTATGAATGACTTATTGTTTACAGTCATAAGAAGTTCACACTCGCTGAATGCGTCTTCTCCGATGTAATTGATAGCATAGCCATTTGCACTGTTATTCTTTGAGAACACTATATTCCTGAGCTTGCGGCTGCCCTTAGCAAATCCTGCATTGACAGCAGTTATATTGTTAGGGATAGTAAGTGTGCCGTTTGCATCAATAGCATCATCAAGATATGCACCATAAGCGATGATGGTCTGTCTGCCCTCAGCATCAGGTGTACCTGTGTAAACGTATATTTCGCCTTTCCAGTCACCATTATTATCATCAAACGGAGTATTGAGGAAAGCATTATATCCTATTGATACATTCTGAGGAAGAACTACCTCTGAAAGATTAGTACAGTTTTCAAATGCACTGCCGCCTATTGTAAGGCAAGTGCAGGCTGTGAGCTGTCCTCTTGTAACAATACGGTTGCCGTATTCATCGACCCAGTCGGGCTGTCTGTAATCAATGAATTCTACTCTTCTGATCTTATTATTGCCGTAAAATGCGCTGCCTGCGATCTGTCCCACAGGATAGATCCTGTCAGTTTTTATATCGTATATCTCAGCAGGAACAGCAAGCACTCCGTCCTTTATCACTGCATTATCAGCAAGACCTTTGATAGTTGCAGTCAGCTGAGTGTTTACGCCTTCATTTGATGATACAGCTATATCAAACTGCTTTGAAAGTGTCTTGAGGTAGCTGCAGTAATCAGCAGGTGATAAAGCCTTGTCACCGTTTATGTCATAGTTCTTGTATTTATATGGAATATTTTCGATCTTATGGAAAGTATAGTCGTATAACTGATCCCCGTTTTCATCTTTGAGCTTTTTTCCGTTTTTATCTACGCGCTCATATACGTCGTAATACTTTTTATCTGAATAGAGTCCGTTTATCGCGTCCTCCATTTCCCTTACATCATAGTAATCGCACTTTTTGTCATTGTTGAAGTCATACTTCAGCTTACCGTTTTCCATTTTGGTAAGATCAATTTCCTGCACCTCATTAACATTTCTGATCTGCTTGGGAAACTGTCCTTTAGCCTCAGCAGCTGTAACATTTGCAGGAGCTGCAAAGGCTGCTGTGGTGCAAGCCATCATCATTGCTGATAATAACGCGCTTATTCGTCTGTTATTTCTCATTAATATGTTCCTCCCAACATAGTTAGTAGTAATACTTTGTTGTTCAATATATGTTTAGTCCCTTACTGTATACAGTATCAAGAGTATTACCGGGCATATCTGCTGTACAAAACCTGTTAGATATTTGTTTAACAAACTTCTGCTCAGTAATATCTCATCGCGCGATAACAGTAATTATACTATTTTTTCCCGAAAAATCAAGGGATTTTACAATGATTTAATACAAAGTCTGCCAATTCAATAATTGTTTCCGGCTCGGAGTCGTGAATAATTATCAGATTGTACAATATCATTATCAAGTTACGATGTAATCTTAACATTGTCTTTACATTCCCTTAACACTTCACAAATGCCTGTTCTTAGCCTTTTAAAAAGGCAGCAGGCACGGGTTTTATCCCGTGCCTGCCGTGTGTGCTATTCTATTTTCTGTGCGTCGCTGTCGTATTTGATATTGTCGAGCTCATAGAGGTATGACTCTGTATATACTTCTCCGGTTTCAAACTTGAAGTGATATTCTTTTTGAATGTAGTCCACTATGCCGGTCTTTTCGTCAATACCGATATAAATATTATTGACAATATCCTCATCGTATTGTACACTTAACACTGCATCATACTTCAAGCCCTTCTTTTCCTCATCGGTAAGTACCTTTATATCATATCCAGAGTAATACTCCTGGCTAAGCTCCTGTGCAGCTCTGTATGCGGTCTGTGAATAATCCAGCTCAGGAATATCTGTATAATATGATGTATTATAATGCCATACTCCGTCCTTGTCCTGCCATCTGTCCTGATGTTTTTTTATGCAGTCTTTGCTTATGCTGTAAACACCTTCACTGGACTCTGTATATTTTACGCTGTCTTCACTCCTGTCAAGTGCGGCTGTTACGGGCTTGTCAAAATTGGTAGCATTGCCTTCTATCTTAACTTTCTCTTCATTGTTCTTAAGGTCTAAATACAGCTTGCCCTCGCCCGAAATAGTCTTGCGGCGCCTAATATATTCCTGATACGACTCAATTTTTTCCTGCTCTAACTCTCCGTTGTCTTTGCCGTTCCAGATCGAGTAATACTGCACCTTTACATCAGCGGACATCTTTTCGTAATATGTGCCGCTCTGGATTATCTTTTTCGTCATTTCATCTGAGAAACTGAGCTTATCCCAGAAGTTGTCGTCGATATACTGATTTATCTTCTTTACAAACTCTTCATCAGCCTGAAATATATTTGGTTCTTTTATCAGATTTACTCTGCCGTCATCATAATAATAACGATCGGGCAATTTTATCTGTCCCTTTGAATTTATTTCAATACTGCCAAGATTAAAATACTCTGTGCTGTCAAATTCTTTGACCTGCTTCCAGTCTGCTTTCAGCAATATCTCAATTACCGGCTTTATATCACAGGACTCTCTGCGGACCTCAATAGTGTTTCCTTCTGAGTATATAGTATTGATGAACGGCTTGCAGTCCGCGCAGTAGTCAATGTTTTTACGGACAGTGCTGTTCTCCATTTCCCAGCTGTAATCTATAAACAGCTCCGGAAGTATCTCTTTGCCCTTGAAGTTCTCGCACCCGATGAAAGCCTTTCGCGCAAGTTCGTTTATCACATAGCTCTTGTCCTCAAGCAGCTTGTAGATGTTAACGCCGTCGCTTATCTGACCTTTCTGGTTTATCATAAGACTGCCGATCTTAAAGTAATTGCTCGAGTCAAAGCCAGCCGACTCTGTCCACTTCATATCTATCAGCTTTTCCCTCAGCTCGTGGACGCTGCCGTTTTCGCCGGTGAGCGTCCGCTGATTTTTGCTGTCCGAGGAGACATACTCTATCGGCATTATCTGCAAATCATCTCTTATCCACTCGATGTTCTCGAACATCTCCACGACCGTTGCAGCCTTGGGCGGTTTTGTTTCAGCTTCGGTCTCCGTTGCTGCGGTCGTTTCCTCACTGCTCAGCGAAGCCCCCTCTCTCATCTCGTCCTGCGGGAGATCCTTCACCGTAAGCACCATAATTCCGAATATGCCTAAAATAGCTGCTCCTGCTGCAAATACAGGAAGGTATCCTCTGAACCTGTGTCCGCTGGGGGCTTTCTCTACGTCGCGCACTACATCGAAATACTCGTGGACCTCTGTCCTGTCCGCGGAGAGCTTTTCCTCCATACGCTTCCTGAAATCAGGTCTGCAATGGACCTTGTCAAGCAGGTCTTTGTACTTATCCGCGCGCATAATATCCCTCCCTTTCCAGCTCTATTTTCAGCTTTTTTCTGCCCCTCTGCAATAAGGAGCTGACGGTGTTTTCGTTCTTGCTCATCATCTTCGCTATCTCGCGTATATTGTAGCCCTCGTAGTAGTAGAGGTAAAGGACTGTCGAGTATTTCTCCGGGAGCCTGAATAGTATTTCCCTTATCTCGTTTTCCTCTCCCGTGAACTCGCAGCTCATCTCGCTCTCTATCTTTTCGTCGATAGACTGAGTCCTGCTGAACCGGAAGCTCTTTTTCAGGTTTTTGCATTTATTGATCGTGACCTTGAGAAGCCACGCCTTCATATGTTCATCGTCGCTGAATATCGGAGACTCTGCGTGCATTGACAGAAAGACGTCCTGCGTTATGTCCTCGGCTTCGCTGAAGCAGCCCGTACAGGCATATGCGCACCGAAGTATCACATCGCCGTATTTCCGGAAAGCGTACAGCGCCGTATTATCGCTGTCATACATTGGTCAACTCCCCCTTTCATACATAAACACAACTGGGAGGTGCTGTTTCGTGCAAAAAAATGCGGCAGAAAAAAATTTTTTCCTGCCTGAAAAAAATAACAGCGTAATTTTACTTTACCTCTTCTCCGGGACCGGCTACGTTGATGATGACTGCCTTTGCGTCCTCAAGGTGGAACATCTTCAGTTTGAAGCCTGTCGTGCTGTTGTATATGCCGCGGAGCTCAGGAGAGTTCGTGAGCACTGCCTCTGCATACTTCTCATCTTCCTCGAATACTGCCTTTCCGGTGTATCTCAGCCAGTGTCCGTCCGGAAGAGCTGCCGCTATCTCGACAAGAGGATTTGCGAGCATCTGCTTGTACACGTCCTTGAAATCCCCGACGCCGAAGAGGACCTTTCCGTCCATTTCAACGTGTGCCCCGAGCGGACGGAGCTTAGGCTGTGTACCGTCAGCTGTTGCGAGGAAGAAAACTCCTGCCTGTGTAAGAAAATCGTTTATTTTGCTCATTGTGTTTGACCTCCTGTGCTCAAATATTTTGTGATTACAGTATAGCACATATTTTCGATGATAGCAACTCCATTATTGCGAAAATTTTGTGATATTTTTAAATTGTTGCATTTGTCACTTTTCATAACCGTGAATATATGGTATAATGAATGCAAATACTACGAAAAGAGGTTATTACCAATGAATAATATTACTAACGACATTTTCTACATCGGCGTGAACGATCACCAGCTCGACCTTTTCGAGGGACAGTATGACGTTCCCAACGGTATGGCTTATAACTCCTACATCATCAAGGACGAAAAAATAGCCGTCCTCGATACTGTTGACGGTAACTTCACCGACGAATGGCTCGGCAACATCAGGGAAGTCCTCGGCGGCAAGCAGCCCGACTTCCTCATCGTTCAGCATATGGAGCCCGACCACTCCGCAAATATCCTCAGCTTTATCAAGGCTTTCCCCGATGCCAAGATAGTCGGCAACGCCAAGACCTTCACTATGATCGCTAACTTCTTCGACGGTCTCGACCTCGGTGACAAAAAGGTAGAGGTCAAGGAGGGTGAGAAGCTCTCACTCGGCAGCCACGAGCTCACTTTCGTTACCGCTCCTATGGTACACTGGCCCGAGGTCATGTTCACCTACGACAGCAGGGACAAGGTGCTCTTCTCCGCTGACGCTTTCGGAAAATTCGGCGCTCTCGACGCTGACGAGGACTGGGCTTGCGAAGCAAGACGTTATTACTTCGGTATCGTAGGCAAGTATGGCGCTCAGGTTCAGGCTGTTCTCAAGAAGGCTGCCGCTCTCGATATTCAGACTATCTGCCCCCTCCACGGACCTGTTCTCAAGGAGAATCTCGGCTATTACCTCGGTCTCTACAATACATGGTCGAGCTACGGCGTTGAGTCTGAGGGCATATTCATCGCCTATACATCAGTTTACGGCAACACTAAGAAGGCTGCCGAGCTCCTCAGGGACAAGCTGCTCGAAAGGGGCTGCCCCAAGGTCGCTATCGCTGACCTCGCAAGAGAGGATATGGCTGAGTCGGTCGAGGACGCTTTCCGCTACGGCAAGCTCGTCATCGCTACCACTACCTACAACGCTGATATTTTCCCGTTTATGAAGCACTTTATCCTTGACCTCACCGAGCGCAATTACCAGAACCGCACTATCGGCATCATCGAGAACGGAAGCTGGGCTCCTGTCGCTGCAAAGACCGTCAAGGCTATGTTTGAGAAGTCAAAGAACATCACCTGGACTGACACAACCGTTACCATAAAGTCTGCTGTAAAGGCTGAGAACATCGCTCAGATTGACGCTCTCGCTGACGAGCTGATGAAATAAGACCGGCACTCTCTGCCGGAGCAAGGAGTGATATTATGAAAATCACATTGAACCCCGACAAGGAGGTTGTTGCAAGGGTGAAGGAGGGGCTCAAGCTCAAGGACGGCTACTGTCCGTGCAGGCTCGCAAAAACACCCGAGAATAAATGTATGTGCAAGGAGTTCCGCGACCAGATAGCTGATCCGGATTTTGAGGGCTTCTGCCACTGTATGCTCTACTATAAATCCAAGGAGGAATGAATATGAGCGAGATAGTTATCACAAAGGAAAACTTCGACGAAGAAGTGAGAAATTACAGGGGACTCCCCATACTCCTCGATTTCTGGGCAAGCTGGTGCGGTCCGTGTATGATGCTCGCAC
>ODAI014121445.1_pt1 | contig 30395 bp, 23 predicted proteins | sample 1539321 | NCBI WGS metagenome assembly ODAI01 (sample SAMN02144231, study PRJEB22623) | gut metagenome | biome: sheep rumen | host: Ovis aries | place: New Zealand
ACAGGACGTCCTCTTCTGATTGTCATGTAGGATTTTCTCGCTCGTAACTAATTCCCATCCATCCAATTGCGAATTTCTGCACAAACGACATGGAAGCGTTCTTGTTTCTCAACCCATTCTGGAAGGTCTTTATTCATCCATCCTATAACCAACATCATATCTTCATGAATGGCTTCCACTCTGTCTAAGTTCCAGCAAATAGATTCATTGTGGAATATACGATTACGTAAACGTCGGAATGTGTTGAGTGGTGTGGAAACATTTTCAAGAAATTGTTTGTTGGTTTCCATAATTATACATACCTTTGCCGTGCAGTCCCGGTAGTTCCTCTCCCAGATATTAGATGCTGGTGATGAATCCGGGTTTTTTTATGCCCTTTTGTAAACATTGCTTTTCGTATGCAAAAATACCCTATTGAATCTAAATGAACAAACTTTAATGTGATTTTTTCAACCATACTACTCAAATATATTCCTCGTTAATTATTGCGTTATGTTTACGTCCGTTAAATACCCATTAACCTGTGATTGAACATTGTTCAAACACAGTTCAATCATCTGCAACAACAGGTAATTAGTCTTTGTGACACACGTGTTTGAAAGGATAACATACAATAAAACTCGTCTTATAGGCATAAAAAGTAGAGAGAGCAAGGAGAAACATTTGCTTTATCACGATAAAAAATCATTCGGTGGACTTTGAACGTTTGTTCATAGCCTTTGAATATTCGTTCAAAGGCTTTGAATATTCGTTCCGTGCCTTTGAACGAATATTCAAAGCCCACGGAACAATATTTTTTCACGATAACGCAAACTTTTATTCGTGCATTTCAAAACTTTTATTCACGGTAAGAGCAACTTTTTGTCGCATGATTGATGTGTCATCCTCATGAACATGCTCAATTGCATTAGTCACCTCCCATCCGTGGGAGGACGGGAGGGGGCAAAAAAGATAGAGGGTGCACCAATCACTTGGCACACCCTCTACGAAAGTCAGGTTTTTAGTATTAAGTATTTTGTAATGTTTTGGTTCTTTTGTTTGAGGTTACACTTACAACTCCTTGTGGCTGTACATGCTTTCCCACCATGAGCTATCATCCTGGAGGTACTTGGCAAACCATGCCCAGATGGTGTTCTGCCACTGTATGCGCTTCTTTGTGTCCATTATCCAATGATTCTCGCCATCAACAAGTACCATGGCTGTAGGACGACCGAGAAGCTTGAGAGCCGTGTACATCTGTATTGATTCGCCCACAGGCACATTGGTGTCAGCTGTGCCGTGAACGAAGAGCAAAGGCGTGTGTACCTTGTCAGCATTGAAGAGAGGCGACTGGTCAACATAGAGGTCCTTGCGCGTCCAAGGATAGCTGTTTGCCATTGACACCTCTGAATATGAATAGCCCCAATAGCCCTCGCCCCAGTAACTTGTGTGGTCTGAGATACCTGCGTGGCTTACGGCTGCAGCAAAGATGTCTGTCACCGTCTGGAGGTACTGAGTCATAAATCCACCATAGCTTGCTCCGATACATCCAATCTTCTTTGCATTGACAAATGAGTGCTCCTTGCAGAATGTCTTCGTTGCACCAATTATATCCTCCGCCACACCTTTACCCGCAGTATTAACATGAGCAGCCGCCCATTTCTGTCCAAAGCCGGTCGCACCACGTGGATTGATGACAAGCACCACATAGCCAAGTGAAGCATAGGCATGCTGTGGGTAACGGCTTCCGAAGTTGCGTGAAGTTGGCGAACAACCACCGTAGTAGTTAACAATCATCGGATATGTCTTGCTTGCATCGAAGTCGTATGGAAGATAATAACGGCATGAAACCGTGTCACCGTCCTCGTTGATATAACTCCAAGCCTCACACTTTCCGAGGCTCACGTTTGCCATGTGCGTCTCGTCGATATCCTCAATGAGCGTGCGTTTCAATGTCTTGGTGTTCATCACAAAGACACGGTCGCCGTATGATGCGCCCTGTCCACAGTAAGCGATGACATTACCGCTCGTTGCCTTTGAAATACGATTTGTAAGTTCAACACCCGTATCAAGTCTAACAATCTTGCCTGTAGTTGGGTTGAGTCGGAAGAGGTTGATGAAATCCTTGTCCTCTGCCGTGAAATAAATCATGCCGTCAGATGGCGACCAGTCACAATTCTCAATGCTTGGGTCGAAGTCACGTGTCACAGCCTTCCAGTTCTTAGGAGCGAGTTCAGCCTGTCCACCAATCACAGGTGAGATGAACAACTGATAGTCGTAGGCGCTTGGTATCTGTCCTTCTGCCACATTCTTACCAATTCCTTCGAAAGCCTCTGGAGTACCCTTGACAAGTACCTGCCGTCCGTCCGGCGAGAACGAAGCGTCACTCACGAATCCGTCACGAGATACGATGGTGTCCACGGCGTATGTATCGAGGTTGATACGATAGATGCTCATCACAGTAGTCGGACGGGCTGAAAGACGCGACTCAGATTTCGACACAAGAATGTATTTGCCATCCTGACTTATGTCTGAAAGATACACATTATGATGACCGAACGTCAGTTGCTGAGTAAGACCCGATGCGAAGTCATACTTATACAAATTGTAGCGATTACGCCACCCCGGCTGACGGTCGTCTGGCTCAATGACCTCAAATATCTCCTTCTTTTCCTTTGGACCTTCCTGCTTCTCCGAATAAATCACGAAGTCCTCCGTTGGCGACATGGAGATACTGTTCGTTGGCAGAGTGTGTGCCAGCACAGTCTCCTTGTTTGTCTTTGGGTCAACAACCACGAGTGAGTAGCCGTAACCGTTGTTCTTTCTTATATAATAGTAGCAGTCGCCTTTGGGCATCCACCGATAAGCCTTGCCTGCATCCATCGTAGCACCCGTCTGTAGGTCCTTGATAAAGGAATTGCGCTGAGTTCCGCCATCAGCCAACGTCTCGCTTGTATGATAAAGGAGGTAACGACCACCTGCTGAGATTGACACGCCTGAGCAGTTGCGTGAGTTCAACACATCGCCCAACGAGTAAGGGTGCCTAACACCAGCTGTCATCGGTGCAACGACGGCATTGCCAGCATCTACCTTCACAGTAGCCGTATCATTTGCCTCTGGTTTGCTGAGATACTTAATCACCACCTTATGTACAGAAGGAAGGAGCGTAGTACTTCCACCGTTCACCTGCTTGTCATCCACATACACCTTGTAGCTCTTCACGCCTTCAACTGTGATGATGGCATTGGTGTAGGTACGATTCGTAACTGTGAATCCCAACAGATGAAGTGCCTCGGACGTTTCACAGCCAGGCAAGGCACCTGCAGGGATTTCCCTGCCGACTTCCACGGCAGATAGAGCCACGTTACAATCCAGCAATGAATGCTTTGCATACTCCTTAGCATACACATCAGTGCTGTCCATCTGTACAGGTGACTTGACTACGTATGGTCCTGCATAATTGAACGACTTGACCTCCACCTCGTCTGCCCTCGCCATCAGCGAAGCCAGCACGGCAAATGATAAGATAAATATTTTTCGCATTGTAGATGTTAGTAAATTTCCTTGCAAATATACGGAGAAAAAATGACACGCACAATAGTTATAATGAGGAATGTGGAATGAGGAATGAGGAATTAGGAATGGCTGAGCGTACTCAATCTTGAACTTCTAAGGATTCAACGAAGTTAATTAGGCTTCATACTTTAAAGATTTACCATACTGTGTGCGATTCCAAAACGCTATTTCGAGTGTTTTTCGACATGTTTTCGCACACAATCCTTGATTTATGTCATAAAAACATAGTAATTTCTTTAAAAACTTGGTAAAAAATTTGGAGAAAGAATGAAAAACACCGTACCTTTGCAGTGTCAAAAGAAAATAAGAGATAAATAAGAGCTCCAAGAAAAGAAAAAGCTAAACAGATGCAAGGGGGCTCAAAAGATTGTTAAAAAAGGATGCCCTAAGAATTTAATTCAAGGGACAGGTAAAAAGAAAGGTTAGGATTATGAAAAAGATTATGACAATGATTAGCGCAATCATGGTTGCAGCTACAATGAATGCAGAGAATGTTGAAACAGAGGCTTTCACTGAGACTCTCGTTACAGTACCAGCACGCGTTCGTTTTGTTAAGGGTGACAACTACTCTTTCAGTGTCGAATCTGAGAATAAGGTTATTGCAGAGTCAGTTAAGGCTTCTGTTAAGAACGGAACTCTTTACTTCTCACTCAAGAATGGCCTTACCGTTGAAGAGGCAAGCGAAAATGACCTCACTATCGTAATTACTGCTCCTGGAATGCCTGAGTTCAAGACTTCACGTAATATGAAGGCTACAGAGATCAAGAGCGTAAGCGACGATAACAAGAACTCTTACACTTACAACAAGTAAGCCACGAGAGTTTTTAAAGACATTTATAGTACAACAATATATCGAAGGGACGGTTTGCATCATGCAAACCGCCCCTTTTTTCATTTGGAAACGAAGAATAAAGAATAATGTGCACGGGAACAGGCAAACCTGAACGGAAAACAGATACAACCATTCTCTTCAACAACAATCAACCAAGCGTAAGGCAATTTTCCACGCACCACGCCCACCCTTGCTGACATACCAGCGGAAGAGGCGACCAAGTTTATGACTCATGGCATTTGTATCAAAATGAGTATAGATGAAATTCCTCACCTCATCAGAAGCCGCCGTATTTCCTTCTCTCAACAACTGACCACAAAGTATGTAACTACGCAAGAACAGGGCAAACATACACTTTGTATCGCTACTTGCAAGGTTTTGGATGTCACGGAAAGCAATTTCCATCGTTTTCAGCTGTTCCTGATACCTCTCTGAGAAGCTACCACCTGTAATGCTGTCAGCATGAACAAAGATACGATGATACGACACCTGTGCCACCCATGCCATACGAGGCTTGTTAAGCAAGGCACGCAAACCGAGTTCCCAATCATCCCACGTCTTACATTCAACATTCCATCCACCAATCTCACGAAGCCACTCAGTACGGAACACCATGGAGTGAGTGCCGAGCATGGAGTTGAGGATGTGTGTATGTGGAGTGGACACAGGCTCATAGTCACGCACCTTTATACGACTGCCCACCTGCATATTGACAGGGAAACACACCATGTCAAGACTTTCATCCCATGATTCTGGAAGTCCCGTGAACACATCATCCGAGTCAAAGAAATAAATCCACGGAGTCTTGCAGAGGCTCAGTCCCCTGTTCCTTGCAGCAGCAGCACCAGGAATGAACTCACGCTCCACAACCATGCGGGTACGATGATTGTTCAAGGCATACATCTTGCAGAACTCATACGAACCGTCAGTACTGCCATTATCAACGACTATCAAAGGATAATCGTCAGGAATACTGTCCAGCGTCCGCTTGAGATACTCCTTACGGTTGAAAACAGGGAGAACGAGGCTAAGCATAGAACAATTCATAACGGATGTATTTTTTTTATTTGTATTCATTTTATTGAATTAAGATATTCTCCAACTTTTAATTATGGGTTCTGAAAAATTTGGTATGAGATATTTGTCTTATTCTTAGAAGATGTTTTCAACCACGAATTACACGAACCTTTAGCTCGACGTAGTCAATTTCCACTAACTTCCCCTATTATATTTGTCTATTCATTTGTATTACACGAATAATTGCTCGTGCAATTACGAACCTTTAGCTCGGCGTAGCCAATTTCACGAATTCCTTCAACCGCCAATCCTCCGAACGGCATTCGTGCCATTCGCAGACAACACGTGTTGTCTTAATGTAATAACACAAATGAGAGGACTTGAAGTTCGTGTTTATTCGTGTAATTCGTGGTTAGATAAAATCACAGAGCACACAAATTCTTGCAAAACCAATTTTTGTTTTACTATTGTATCACTCATTCTTCGTGATACAATAGTAAAGTTTCTCGTATTCCTTTGCCACCTTTATATAGTCATGATGCTTGCGGACATACTCGATGCTCTGACGCTTCAACTCAGAGATGCGCTCAGGATGAAGAACAAGCTTTTCAATTTCTTCAAAGCAGCTTTCAAAGGTAGGAAGGACATTGACGATAGGTCGAAGCTCCGTCTCGCCAAGTATCTCGTAGTTCTCAGGTTCGCCACCTCCTATGTTGATGATGCCCTTTGACATGGCAAGAAGGGAGTTCATGGCAGGTGTATAAGAATACAACTGGTCGAGTATGGCGTCACTCGTGTCCATCATGTGCTGGTACTGAGCAAACGGTACGCCCTCCGCTATCTTGAGTTCGAGGCGGTCGGGATATTTCTGCTGCACAGCCTTGGCTGCAGCAAGCATGATGTCCGTACCCTTATATGCTGAACGTCCCTTGCTTATACCGATAAACAGCCTTACAGGAGCACCCTCTTCCCTACTCTCAACCGCAGGAGCAGGAGGCATCTTTATCGGAAAAGGGATAAATGACATCTTGTCCCTCAACTCTGGCACTTCGTTGTATGTTGCCCAATACTCCTGAAGCCCAGCCACAATCCAATCGACATCCCTTGCCACATACTTGGTAAGTTCGCCCTTGGGAGTACCTATCCACTCGTCACGATAGAACACAGCAGGTTCATCCATGCGGACGGTATCGCCTATGTTGAAGTCAGAATAGCGAAGTGGACGTACGTCCGTATTCACCTGTGCCCAATAGTAATCCATGCCGAACGCTCCGAGAATCACACGCTTGTTGTGACGACGAAGATAGTCATAGAACCAGTACATCCTCTCAGCCTTCAACTCAAGGAACACAGGATTGATTAGCTGCACAATGTCGTAGCCACGGAATGAGCGCATGGCCTTCATCAGTCGCCATACGAAGCAGATATTGCCCATAGGCGTCAGCTTGCGTTGCAAGTCGATGTCACGTGGATAGTTTTTCCAATAATCACCATTACTTGCAACCACGCACTCATGGCCGAGAGCCTTCAAGCCCTCAGCAAGGGTGCAATGCACATTGCTGTAATCACCAAGTAACAGAATTTTCATCAGATAGTCTCTATGATATCCGATAATGACTTACGATTTTTCTCTGTCTTTGGGCAATCCTCAGCGATATGACCAAGAGGAATGATTGCCACGGCTTCCCATCCCTCTGGTTGAGGAATCTCGGCAGCAAGTACCTCTGGGTCGAAAGCGCACACCCAACAAGTGCCAAGTCCACGCTCTGTTGCTGCAAGCGTAAGATGCTCGACAGCAATGGAAAGATCAACATCACCATGAGGCTTGTTGTCGTACTTGCGTACCCATTCTTCTGCATGATTCTTGTACGCCACGATATACATTGGAGCGGTATAGAACCAGTCACGCTGATAAGCTGCCTGTACCTTCTTCCTACCTTCCGCACTCTTGACAACCACAAACTTCCATGGTTGGCGGTTGACGGCAGAAGGTGCAAGGCGTACACATTGCATGATGTAACTGAGGTCGTCGTCAGAGACAACCTCGTCTGTATATTTACGTGCACTAAAGCGTGCCGAACAAAGTTCAATAAAATCCATAGTCTTTCTGTTTTTTCATTTATATCATGTCTGCAAAGATACGGTATTTATATCAATGGCCCAAGCATAATAAAACGAAAATGTCCTTTCAAAGAAAAGGGAATAACGATAAAAACAGGAAAAGAGACACATTTATACAATAAATTTGTGTAATTTTGCGTTCTTCAATAAAGACATCATTAAAATAAGAATCACAAATCTATGCATTTAGACACTTTATCTTCAACACAGAGGACTCTCTGAGTTTCTGAATATATGAAAAACTCTGAGGACTTTGTAGTCTCTGTGTTTTAACACAAGACACGTTCGGGACGCATCGATTTGACATCATACAAAGAATTATGGCAAAAGACAACAGTACCACATACGACCACGTGATAAAATACACGGGTCTGTTTGGAGGCGTACAAGGAATCACGATGCTTGTGAGCCTTATACGCAACAAACTTGTGGCTATACTACTTGGACCTGAAGGCATAGGACTCATCAACATATTCAACAACGCCCTCAAGCTCATTGCCCATTCCACCAATTTCGGTCTTGACTTCAGCGCCGTGAAACACATGGCAGAGATAGCCGAATCAGATAATCGTAAGGAGATTGAACATTTTGCATGTGTGATACGAACATGGTCACTTGCAGTAGGACTGTTCGGAATGTTTATTTGCATGGCTTTCTCCAACATCTTATGCTACTGGACATTCAAGAACTATGACAATGCCACATATTTCATCATACTTGCACCAGCTGTATTGTTCCTTGCCATATCAGGAGGCGAACTTGCAATACTCAAGGGCACAAAGGCTCTGAAGACAGTTGCGGCATCATCCATACTCGCATCCGTAAGTACCCTACTCATCTGTATTCCTATCTACTATTACATAGGGCTTAAAGGTGTGGTATGGTCGCTCCTGCTCACCAACGCTGCCGTGGCACTCATACAGATTTCCTTTACACGCAGGATTGTTCCATGGCACGTATCAATATTGGACAAAGAGACGTTCAACAGCGGCACACCTATGTTGAAACTTGGCATTGGCTACATCATAGCAGGCATCTTCGGTCAAGGAGCCGACTACATAATACGTGTGCTGATACTCAGATACGGAGGACTGGACGATGTGGGCTTCTACAATTCAGGCTACATCATGGCAGTGTCATACGCACAGCTCGTGTTCATAGCCATAGAGTCCGATTATTTCCCACGCCTGTCAGCAGCCAAGGACGAGATAAAGCGACAGAACGACACCGTGAACCAGCAGACGGAGGTATGTGCAATACTCATTTCACCATTCCTCGTGCTCTTCGTAACGGTACTTCCACTCATCGTCGTGATACTGTTCTCAGCAGAATTTGCCAATGCTGTACCTATCGCCACATGCGCAAGTTTCTATATGTTCTTCAAGGCATTGACACTCCCTGCCGCATATCTTGCACTTGCACATGGCGACTCAAAGATGTACATGATTACGGAACTGATATACGATGTCCTCATAGCCATCATCATTCCTCTTGCCTTCATCCAATGGGGACTCATGGGCGCAGGCTTTGCCCTCTCCACAGCAGGACTGATTGATGCCCTGATGATTCACACCATCTACCGCCAACGCTATCACTTCGTGTTCAGTTTCCGACTGGCGTACTTCTACGTCATCCAGTTCTGCCTACTCAGCACTGTGGTATGGGCAAGCTTCCAGAGTAATCTGTACATGAGATACACCATTGATGCCATTGCAGTCATCATCTCTGCATGCCTCTCACTCAGAATACTCATAAAGGAAACGACATTCCTTAAAAAATAAACAGACCCTCTCCCCAGCCCTCCCCCTCTATGGGGAGGGGGACTAATGCACACCATACTCTTTAAAAGAACAACATTCGAAATGAATATAGACAAGCAAATTCAAAATACATCCGTTGCGAATCGTTCCGGATGGCACTCCCTCCCCTTTGGGGAGGGCAGGGGTGGGGCCTCCCTCTCCATCCTCATCGCCACATACAACACAGCAGAGTATCTGCCACAGTGTCTCGATTCTCTCCTCGCACAGACATACGAGGACTGGGAAGCCGTGTGCATTGATGACTGCTCAACGGACAACTCACTCGCCATACTTAACGACTACGCTTCAATGGATGAGCGTTTCAAGGTCATCCACCTCGACAAGAACCAAGGACAGGCAAAGGCTCGCAACAAAGGTATTGAATCATGCACGGGCGACTACGTTTGTTTCCTCGACAGCGACGATTGGTTTGCACCCGACAGTATAGAGAAGATTATTGCCACATTCCACAATAATCCAAATGCAGACAGCGTACTCTTCAAGTGCGTGAAGGTACATTCAGACGGCCGTAAAGAAGAGTTCGTCAACCAATCATCGTTTCCTCTCACTGGCAAAGAAGCTTTTGAGAAATCCCTTGACTGGAGCATCCACGGCATATACGCAACAAGGATGGACATCCAACGCAAATACCCTTACGATGACACCTGCCGTTCGTTCAGTGATGACAACACCACACGTCTTCACTACCTCACCTCACGTGAAGTACACCTCAGCAATGCCATCTACTATTATCGTCAGAATCCCGAAAGCGTAAGCCACAAGATAGACATCCGTCGATTCGACTTCCTGATTGCCAACAAGCACATGCAGGAAATACTCCGAGATATGCACGCAGACAAGTCACTACTCGACCTCCACGAACGTGTACGATGGTTCAATCTCATCGGATGCACCCGTCTATATATCTGCCACAAGAATTCATTCTCCAAGGACGAACAATCATACATCCTTTCACTTCTGAGAACAATATGGAAGGATATCGACACCTCCGTCCTTCCTCTCAGCATAAGACTCAAACCTGCATACATGCCACTCCACCCCTTCTGGTGGCTTTTCTACATACAAGAATGGCTATACTGCTGTAGAAGGAATGAGTCATGAGTAATCCTTTACGAGTGAGGAAAAGCCCATTCAAAAAAATTACCCACTAACTTTTGTGGAGTTAGCAGGTAATCATACAAAACACTAAGTACGCTTAAAAAGTATTCTGAGACATCAACAATTTAGATTTGTCATTCCAGTAATGAAGAAAGAAACGATATTAAATCCTCTCCTCTCAGATTTCGTGCAACAATCTTTCCAGAGGAATCAACAAGGAAATTACTTGGTATGACACGCACGCCATATAAATTGGCAGGCTCACTTGCCCAATATTTCAAGTCGGAAACATGTTGCCATACAAGTCCGTCCGTTTCAATAGCCTTCTGCCATGCCATCTTCGACTTGTCAAGTGACACACCGAGCACGGTAAATCCCTTGTCACGGAATTGATTGTACGCCTTAACAACATTAGGATTCTCACGACGACATGGGCCACACCAACTTGCCCAGAAATCGACAAGAACATACTTGTTGTGATTCAGAACCTCACTCAATGCCAGTTCCTTGTCATCAGGAGTACGTGCAGAGAATTCTGGAGCCAGCTTGCCAACACTCACACGTTCAAGAGTCTTGGCAAAGTCACGCAGTATATCAATATAAACCGTCTTCTGCAAAGTCGCATCTAACAAACCGATATTCTCTTCAATTTGCTGAGGTGTGAGTCTGTAAGAAAAATCACGATACAAGACATACGCAGAAACAAGCGATGCTGGATGTTGCTTTATGTATTCGCTAATAACAACGCCCCTTTGCTGTTTGTATGCAACGAACTCATCCTGCAATGACGAGCCTTTTACGGTTGAATTGCGATAGCCCATCTGCGGGTCAAGAAAGACATTCACCTCACCCTTTTCAAGAAAAACATAAAATGGCGTCTGACGCTTATCTGTTGTCAAACCATATAATTCAGGAAGTACCAATGACTCAGAGAAAGAGAACTTTCCATTAACGATATCAACAGAATCCACATCATCAAATAATTTATTATTGAATTTCTGCAGATACACCTTTCCTGTCACTCCTTGTGGTACCTCACCAAGGATTTTCACCTGAGCCTTTTCGCTCTGAGCCCATCCGCAGACAGAGAACAGAGACAAAAACACTAATAATACGTATGAAACAGTCTTCATATTGTTCACAAAAATAATGATAAGACATCAAGTTATTTCTTTCGTTGGTATGGTGCATCTGGATACCATTCCACCTTTTCATCCATATTGGCAATCTGCCATCCAACAGAGAACGTCAGACCTATATTCTGGATGGTTCCTGACACATCCCAATCATCACTATATTCATCTGATGGCTGATGATACACACCTGGCTTTCTGCCACGTGCGCCCTCCTTAACAAGGCTGCCTCCGTTACGTGTAACAATTGTAGGAACACCAACACGGTTAAATGAGAAATGATCAGAACGATATCCCGTGTTCGACTTCACTGGGATATATTTTCTTCCCTGTGACTCGGCTGCTATACGAACATACTTGTCGGCTGTATTCTGTGCATGATTCACGACATCATACGTTGCTGGAGACGGACCTGTTCCATCGTAGTTAAGCACAGCCACAGTTTTATCCAATGGTACAAGAGGATGCATCACATAATGCTGAGAACCTAACAACACAGCCTCTTCAGCAGTGACGGACAAGAACAGGATTGAACGACGTGGCTTAACTCCAAGTTCGGCAAATTTCTTTGCTATTGTCAATATTGTTGACACTCCAGAGGCATTATCGCTTGCACCATTATATATAGAGTCACCATTGACGGGCTTACCAATGCCGAAATGATCCCAATGGGCAGTATATACCACATACTCATCCTTCAAATCTGTTCCAGGCAAGATTGCAGCCACGTTATGCGAAATGCCAACTGACACGTTATTGACGAAAGAGATGTCTGCTTTTGATTGCAAGCTGAAAGACTTGAAGTCCTTTCTCTGTGCTCGTCTCAACAACTCATCGTAGGAATAACCAGCTTTTTCAAACAGTTCTGAAGCCTTAGCCTTTGTTATCCAACCTTTGAACAGTACAAGGTCACGATTGTCATTATCGTTGACAAGTTCAAGATTATGTTCCCACCATGATGCCTGTACCACATTCCAGCCATACGTTGCTGGTCGGTCATCATGAACCACAAGCACTCCTGCTGCCCCCTGACGACTTGCTTCCTCAAACTTGTATATCCATCTGCCATAATATGTCATCTGCTTACCGTCAAAAAGCGACTGATCATAATATCCAGGATCATTAACCAATGCCACGACGACCTTACCCTTGACATCTATACCATCGTAGTCATTCCATCCGTACTCAGGAGCATTAATACCAAAGCCGACAAAGACAAACTCAGCATTCTTGATGTTTATCTTCTTGTCCTTATGTGCAGTCCAAATAATATCGTCATCATAGTCACGGACAACGGTACGGCCCTTCTTACCCTTCACGACAAAATTGCCGCCCTTAGCCTTGACCGTTGCATCGACCAATGGGACATCCTGAAAATAGCTATTACCGTTGGCAGGCTTCAATCCAAGGTTACGAAACTCACCTGCTATATAATCTATTGTCTTCTGCTCATAAGGTGTAAGAGGCTTACGTCCTCCATATTCATCAGAAGCAAGAACACTTACATGCTTTCGGAAAGTTGTCTCGTCCACTGAAGTCTTGAGCCGTTCTGAACGTCGTTCTGGCTGTGCAGAAACACTCAACAACTGAGTTGCGAGAAAGCAAAGAAGCAAATATTTTCCTTTATTCATATTTTAATCCTCCACTATTTGTATATTGACAATTTAGGATATTTCTCATACAGATGCTTGTTTGTATTCTCTTCTGTATTTGGAATACGCCACAAGTAGTACTTACTGTTAGGAACAAATGGAGTACCATCAGGAAGATTGATGACACGATGACCTGCAGTCGGAATACTGCGTGACTTGACATTACCATTGTTATCCACCCAAGTGTAGTCATAGTTCGTTCCTGGCCAGTCGCGACGCTCAACGGCTTTCTGGTTTCGGATGATGTCAACCAAAGAGAATCCTTCACCCCATAATTCCTTTCTACGTTCCACGAGTACCTCCTCTACAAGAGCATCCCCCTCAAGGGTTGACTCTGCCAAAGTAGCACGACGTGCATCACGAAGGGCATTCAGACGTGATATAGCTTCTGCATTATTGCCCAGTCGTGCGTTTGCTTCCGCATTGATGAGATAAATCTCACCCACACGCATCAGGACGACATCACCATACTTTGAGTTTGAGTCATAATAGCGGAACTTCTCGTTCCTCATCCACAAGAGTGTTGCCGTAGCAGGATTCTGTGATGGAGTTGGTGACCAATAAATCTGATCCTTACGATAATCCCCATCATTATACAGTTCACGGAAATAAGGATCCACCATAAGGCTATAATACGTTGATGATGTCTCCGTCGTATTAAGATAGTTGAGTATCTGGCTGTATCCATGCTGGTCAGCTGTCTGAGGATGTCCCCAAATCCATTCATTATTACTAACCTGATTGAATCCACCTTTCCACTCATCCTCGCTCATGAGATAGCTGTTGAGTGAGAGTAATTCATCACTATAGTCCTTTGCTTCCTGCCAATGGCGTGAATACAAGTTGGCACGGGAGAGAAGACCGAGCACCACCTGACGATTGAACTGATACTTGGCACTTCGTGCATAATTGGCAGGAATAAGGTTCAACGCATTCTTCAAGTCGGAAATAGCCTGGGCATAAACCTCGCTCACACTACTTGCAGCCACACCCTCACTTGCCTGTGCAAAGTCTGTTGTTCTCGTATATATAGGTCCACAGACAGCATTAGGATCCTTATCAATTGCGAAACTAAAATGTGAAGCCAATTCAAGATACATGTAGCCTCTCAAGGCATAAGCCTGTCCCTTTATCCTGTTGCGCTCTTCATTCTGACCAATTGCAACATCTATGTTATCCAAGACATTATTGGCATTATTCACACCTGCATATATCAGCGACCATACCAATGAACATGCGCTGTTGGCTCTTCCGTATATATCAGTAAAGTCATAACGTGTATTGGCTCCATAACGGTTCGTCTCGACAATGTCATTACCCATACAGTCATCCGTCATGCGTATTGTTCCCCACGATGGATTTCTGTCACCACTATTTGTATCCATAAGGTAACGCCATACACCTTCAAGCACCATCTCTGCATCACTTGTCGTTCCGAACACACTCTTGACATCTACAGAAGATGTTGGCGGTGTCTCCAAATCGCACGATGTCAACATTCCCGTTACACCAAGAAATAACGTCAGAACTACTATACTATTTTTTGTTTTACCCATTATTCTATTGTATTTCATCAGTCAAACAATAATTTGATAATCACGATTTGTTATCACATCAGAACTGTACATTCAAGCCAAGAGAGAATGTCTTCATAGCTGGATAACGGAAATTACTTGTGCCATCATAAGACTGTTCTGGATCAAGTCCCTGCTGACCGCACAGAGTCAACAGATTCTCACCCTGCACAAACACATTCACCCTCTGCAGACCTGTATGACGTATAAAGCGACGAGGTACATTGTATGACAGAGTCAATGTCTTGAGACGAGCATAAGAGTTGCTCTGAAGGAAATGAGAGTCAACTTTATTATATACCTTCTGAGGTGAATAAGTCATCTTTGCCACATCCGTGTTCCTGTTTTCAGGTGTCCATCTATCAAGGATATCAACACTCCATGCGTACCAGTGTCCTCCCTGCTGCATGGTGTGCGAATAGTCATTATTGATGATATGACCGCCAAGAGAGAAGCTTACGAGGGCAGAAAGAGACAGGTCCTTCCATGTCAACTCCGTGTTAACGCCTCCGCTTACCGTAGGCAAAGACTTACCTACATACACTTTATTTTCATCTGTATCTGCCTGCGAATAACTCTCAGTCTTCACACGCTCACCATCAGCATTCGTGTACCACCACTGACCATTTCCATTCTCAGGATTGACACCTGCCCACTCGACTACATAGAGGTCATACAAGGAGCCGCCAACGACCCACTTGCGGTTTCCACTCCACATCTCGTCCTCTGGAAGTGATGTTATCTTGTTCTTGTACGATGTCAGGTTAGCACCAATCTTCCACTTCCAGTCCTTTGTATCTATAGGATAGCCAGACAAACTGAATTCCCATCCATAATTCTTCAACGCACCTATATTCTGAATGGTGCTGGTGAAACCTGATGAAGGGACAAGCTCACGTTCGAACAACAAGTCCTTAGAACGACGTACGAAATACTCTACAGAACCCTGAAGACGATTGTTGAAGAATCCGAAATCGACACCAACATTCAGATTCAAGTTTGTCTCCCAATGAACATCCTCAGACGACAAGGTTGATGCTCTCAGACCAGACTTGCCAAGATTGTTGCTGATAGCGAACAAAGCCTGATAGGTAGAGCCTCCGTTATCATTACCCTGACCTCCGTAGCTTGTTCGGATACTGAGGTTGTCAATCCACTTCACATCACTAAGGAATTGTTCCTTACTCAATTTCCATGACGCACCAAGTGACCAGAATGTACCCCATCTTTGGGAAGGATGAAAATGTGAAGAACCATCATAACGTACAGAACCTGACACATAATACTTCTCCGCGTAGTTATAGTTGGCACTTCCAAGGAGACTAAATAACTTATATGCAGAACTGCTTGAACTTGAACCTGAAATAGTTGAAGCCATGCTCAGCTCATAGTAGCCGTCTGTAAGGATTCCCGTTCTGCTACCGCTAAGTCCGTGACTATTGGTCTCATAATATTCCTGTCCTGCCATGACGTTAATATTATGTACATCGTCAAATGTTGTAACATAGCTCACAATATTGTTGAGAGTCACACGAGTACTGCGTGAATTGTTATGTGACACAGAACCACCTGATGCTGCATACTTGCCCACAGCAGGATTGCGGTATGTGAGCGAATTAGTATTACTATAGTCAATATTGATGCTAAACTTATAACTGAGTCCCTTCAACGGCTTCACATTGATAAAACTGCGTATGGAACCTGTCTCACGCTTGTCACGCCATCTGTCATGATCAAGTGATGAAACGAGATTGTAACCGTTATAGTTGTTCAAACGGTAAAGTCCATAGTCATACTGCGGATTGCCGTAGTCATCAAGGAGCAACTCACCCGTTGTCAGGTCATGCTGATAGATTGGCATCCATCCTCGCATATTACGTGCATAGAATATAGGGCTGAGCAGCTGTACGCTCGTCTGTGGCGGCTCATTGGTAACAGTATATGACATACCGAGGTTCACACCAGCCTCAAGCCATGGCTTTATCTGAGTATCAATATTTGCACGCAAGGTATAACGTGAGAAGTCCGAAGCCTTGTATGCTCCCTGATCATCCAGATATCCAGCAGAGAAGAAATAGCGTGTATTGGCTGTACCTCCGCTTACACGCAAGGTGTAATCCTGATAGTGCGCATTCTGCTGGAGTGCGTCATCCCAGTCGTAATCCCATAGGAGCGATGCACCATCCACCAATTTGCCGTCAACGCCTATCGGATTAGGGAAGTTAGTTCCATAAGGGTTTATACCAAGACGTGATACAAAATTGTCGGAAGCCCATGTAGCCGCCTCATCAGCCGAGAAACCTTGGTCCTGACGATAATTACGGAGCGACTCCCAGAACAACTCAAGCCATTGCTGGGTGTTCACCTGCTTGTAGTCACTTATAGCTCGGCGTGACCATCCGTACTTGGCAGTCAAGTCAACCTTAGCTTTCTCGTTAAGATGTCCCTTCTTGGTAGTAATCATGATAACACCATTGGCTGCACGCGAACCATAAAGGGATGTTGAGGCAGCATCCTTGAGTACCGTGATATTCTCTATATCCTGACTTGAGAGTGTATTTAAGCTACCGCCATAAGGCACACCATCAACCACAAACAATGGCTCGTTGGAGTAGTTAGCCGAACTGACACCACGGATGAGAATATTGGCACCACTACCAGGCTGACCAGCAGAAGAGAACGACTGCAAACCTGGAGCTGTACCTTCAAGCGCCTTCGACACGTTGCTCACCTGAGCCTGCGCTATCTGTTCTCCTGAAATATATGCTGCAGAACCAGTGAAATTATCCTTCTTCACCTGACCATAAGGCACGGCAATGACAACCTCGTTGAGGGCAAGAGCACTCTCCTTCAATGAGATGCTCACCTGTTCCTCATCATCATATACGACAACATTCTGTTTCTGATAACCTGCGAATGACGTCACTAAGGACACAGGCAACTTATTGACCTTGATGCTGAAATTACCTTCTGCATCTGTCACGACACCAACCCCACGGGCATTGCCAACACGTATTGTTGCTCCGATAATCGGTTCACCAGTATGTAGATCCTTAACTGTACCGCTTATCGTTTGGGCAAAAGCCCCATAAACAGACACGAAGGATACCAACGCTGCTAATAAAACTCGTTTCTTTTCTCTCATGTTCATTTTTTAGTTTTTAATATATAACATCCTAAAACATATCAAGTAAATCCGTATTGCTTTTTCCGTTAAATAGCAATTCTACCCTTATCAACTTCCTTTTGCCTCATTTCATTCCCAAGAATTTCATAAAGTTAGACAGATTCCGAACTTGCAATATATCTTATTTTCTAAAACCCAAACAATACATGATATTGTCTGTACACTTCATCATCAACCCAGCGATAATACGCTTTAACGTCCTTAACATCAAGTTTACCCGATGTACGTACCCTTTGCAGCAACTCCTCACCACGGTCAAGAACTGACTTCTCCACTGGAAGAATCTTCTGAAGAATACCTGTACCTGCCTTATTGTACAACGCAGCCACATTAATATAGTCGGTCACACTTCCACGTGTCAATGGGAATAACTTCTTTTTCAGTTCCAGTCCCCAATGGTTGAGCTTCGAGCCATTGCCATCCCTACGGTCAAGCAATTCGGGTGAATCTCCTTCTGGAGTCAAGAGTAATGGTACAGCTACGGTTGTCAGCGGACTACCCACAATGGTCCAACTGACAGTAAGACGAGGCTCTTCGCCCTTCTTGACACCTTGTATCAGCATCGTACAACTTGTCTGATAACGTGGAATGAAATCTCTGAATGCTTGAAACACCGCCTGTGAGTCATCATCGGGAGCATAGTCACGAAGATCTACATGAGTCAATCCATGACGCAGGATACGAGGAATCTGCGTAATAAATTCACGTGCATCATACTGATACGTAAATCCACGCGGCAACATATAATCAGAAATGGCAAGATAGCGTTCCACACCCTTGTCGCGTTCACGGTCTCCCGAAAATCCATGATTGGTTCGTATGATATAACCGTAAGGTGCAACACGTTTGTCATTAGCGTCAAACTTTTCCCATTTCAACAATCCTCGTGTATCGCCAGCACGGTTTCCCACCTCATAATATGCAGCGCCACCATGAGCATCAATAACACCAAAATTAGAGTCACCCTCTGCATTAGTCAACGTATCGAGAAAATGTTCAAAGTCTTCAAGCGAGCCACATATCTCCAATGCCCTACGCATGATGGCACCGTCATTAAGCCTATAGCGTCTCTTGGATGTAGCATCCTGAGGGAGCAACGCTGTCTCATCAGCACCATGTCCACGCTCAGGACGTCTCTCATTCAGGTTATATGCTGCCGTATTGATAATAGCAAAGCCTGCCTCGTTATGTCCCGACCATACTGCATAAGGTAAGGAATCACCGTCTGCGACAATAGCAACATACTGAAAACGCTCTCCTTTTACTGTAAGCACATGATTGTACAGATTATACGTATCACGATTCTTCAATAGCAAAGAACGACCGTCATTAGTGTATTTGCCAGACACTATCAATGAAGTGCACGCCACAGCTACTATATTATTTAGAAGAAACAATAGCCAAAAAGAAAAATAATACCTTCTCACGCTTGTGTTGTCTTTAATTGTTTATTATCATCATGAAGCTGCATCCCAAATCTCAACAACTATGTTTAGTTACTATTGCGACCGCCTTCATCCTATCCCAATCTCATGCCCTGTGTTGTGTATGTCAATCCCCACATACAGAATGGAAATAACAGGGCGTTAAAATTGGTGGCAAAGGTATATTCTTTATTCCACACATGAAATACCACAAAAAAGGTAATTCGTCATTTTTCCATACCGCTCATGTGGTATATAACAGCACATAATAAACCATAAATAATTAATAATCAGCAACCAACACACTTTTAACATTAAATAGCAGCCACGTTACATCACTGCTGCTATGAACCCGCTTCACCTTCTTGTATTCTTCAAAGTTAAGTTCATGTTGGTATTTTTTATTCTTTATAGTGTAAATGTTGTCATGGCAATTATCGGGACGCATCCGTCCTGCACATGTGCAAAACAACAAAGAGGGTGTGTCAAAATAGGCACATCCTCAATGTTTTATAAATAGAATGTAAAAATCAGAATTGAATGACAGAGCACATAATCGTTAACAACTCCAACAGGCATGCATGTCAATCAATTGCCCATTGTCTCACCCCTTATTCTTGAAGTAATCCTTTGGCGAGCCCCCCTTGAATAATTTGAAGTTACGATAGAATGATACATCGCTGGCGAAACCAGATTGCTCAGCAACCCTTGGAATGGAAAGCGAAGGGTCACGTTGCATCAACTCGCACGCATACTTCACACGGAGACTATTGACGTACTCCGAGAATGACATTCCCATTTCACGGTTGATAGCATTATAGACATAACTGCGGTTAGTGCCAAGCATCTTCACGAGGTCAACTAACTTGAGGTTTGGCGTAAGATACAATTTCTCATCAATCATAAGCCGTTCAATACGCTGACGCAACTCGGAAGTCTGTTCGTTTGATTGTACAGCGGATTCATTGTCACCCTCCACTACTATATCCATAATGTTCTCATCTTGTTGCTCGTCATCGACTTTACCACTTTCATCTACAAAGCCAGTCGTTCCCTTGATATCATGTTCTATGTCCTCAAAAGAAAAGTTGTGACGATGTCCAATATAGCCAAAGCCATAGAGAAGTGCAGAAAACATAAACATAGGAACTGAACGAATCCACTCAGATGACACGAACACCTTTGCACCAAGAATATTGAAAATAAACGAGAGAACGGATATTCCAAGGAAAAGGTAGAGAATGACATGAATGGACATGATAGATCTCTGTTCCGTGTCAGCATAGAGAGACACCACAAGTCGGTTGAAGCGACGGATATGGCGCAAGCCTATGACTATTACGAAAGGAATCTGTATGACGAACACCAGACGACGAACTATATGTAGGATACTCATACGGAAAGGCATACCATCAAGAGTATCAACAGAAACACGACGTATGCATGAATCAAGGAATATCTGTATTTCCTCGTCTGTCATGTACATGTATGTCCACGCAACGATGACGGCACACAGGAATGACGGCAACATCCATCGAACGATGGTGATATATATATTCTGTCCACTAGTGGTTACTGCTTTGATGTAACAAAGGAAGAGCGGATAAATAGCAAGATTACAGAAAGTATAAACAGTATCAGACACCGGAATGAGCAAAGCTATACGGTTGTAATAGATGCTAAGCCCCCAGTATAGGAGCGTGGCGTTAGCCATGAACAAGGTCAAAACGCCATAATGTTTTTTACGCCTTTCGCATAAAGTGATGAATATTGCTATGCCCCAAAACAGGCAAACAAGCATTGGAAGGATCTTCAGAATTTCTGATAACATTTCTTTATCCGTGTTTTTTTAATTATGTTGAGTTCTGTTCTGTTGACAAAGATATGCTTTTAATTCACATATTATCACATTTCTTTACACTTATTTCACAGCACAACTTAATAAAAAACACAAAAAGACCAAACAAGAACGAAATAAACGTAATAATGTATCCACTTATGAGTTCCAAAAAAAACGCTTTTGGGTAATCCAAAGTTAGAAAAACAAATAAAAAGAGGCGCACCATCACCAGTACGCCTCCACGAATTACAAATCTGGGCTTATGTTAATAAAATAACAATCGAAAAATGCAGAATGAACAAGCATGCTCACTAACTATCCACCATATAATCCTTGATTCTGTACTGCAGCAAAGCTACCATTACGAAGATATGTGCAAAAAAAACAAAGCACATAACAATAATGACCAATAACAAGAAACATTTTAGTTAAAATTCTTGTTATCAATATAAACCTCAAGCAATTCGGTGATGTGGTCGGGATTATTTGGCACAAGATTGACATCGGCACAAGCATATGGAATAAGACATGAGTTACCTTTGGTAAGCTCTATCTCACGTATTGACGGCATAAGTCCCCCGAAACCCTCCGTACTTCTAAGTTCAATCTTACAATCACCATGAAGACACATATATATAACGAAGCTATCGTACTTGAACAGTTTGCGATGGAAAGAACGGTTAATGACATGACGCTTGACCGTGAAATAAGGGCTCTCCGTCATGGCAACAGGCTTGTTCACCTTGTACTCATAGTCACTCCTATAGTTATCATACACCTTATAATCAATAGCGTCCTTGGCATATTCTGTATGTAACTGACGAGGTTTACCGTCAAGTCCCAAACGATTATAATCAAATATCCTGTACGTGATGTCCGAGCTTTGCTGAACCTCTGCCACCATCGTGCCACCACCTATTGCATGAACACGACCTGCTGGAATGAAAAATACATCTCCGCGTTTCACATCATGACGACAAAGTACATCACATATTGAGCCATCCTCAACACGCTTTTCATACTCATACTTAGAAATAGGAGTAGAGAAACCAGAATACAGATATGCGCCTGGCTCTGCATCCATGACGAACCACATCTCAGTTTTACCAAAACAGCCATGACGTGCCATTGCAAGGTCATCGTCTGGATGAACTTGAATACTCAAATCCTTTGCAGCATCTATAAACTTCACAAGAAGCGGAAACTTCCTACCATACATCGTTACTACCTTGTGACCTAGAAGCAATTCGCCATATAAATCGACAAGACGTGGAAGAGAATAACCCTCAAGAGGGCCGTTAGCCACGTATGACTCCTTGCCTGGGACAGCACTTACTTCCCAACTCTCACCTACATGTCTATCATCTGCAGGCAAGCCCTTCATCGGTTTGAGACGGTTTCCCCCCCACACCATTTCATAAAAATTCTGCTTAAATTGAAAAGGATAAAGTATATTCATATTTTTTTATTTTTCGTTTCTTATGTTGAACGGTTGTTCAATGACTCCACATTTTATTCTTAACACAAAAAATATCTGGTGAGATACACACTACCATAACCGTGCAACCTCACAACAGTGCATCACCCACAAAGGTACAACATTTTACGACTTACGTCATACCAATTAACAATTATCATCATATTAGAAGTAAAAAAACAACAAAAAACATACATTTTTTTCTCTTATGCACTTTTCAGTGCAAATTATTTTGTCATACGCCGTAAAATTCGTTTATTTGCAGTCCAAGAATGAAATACAAGAAAGGACAATTTCATCCATTCAGAAATAGTCTTGATAAACCAACGAAACCTAAAATTTTACAACTATGGATGCTTTAATCGCTTTGTTTGGGAACAAAGATTACACAAACGATTCACCACTTATTAAGTTGATGAACCTATTTAACAGCAATTCGAAGGACTCCCATCTCCTCAAAAACCAAAAGGAGCTGAGAGAGACGTTCACTTGCAAGAACGTCAAGATTGCAATTGCCATAGGGGACGACACAAAAGAGACCCTCGACAAGAACTGGGAATACTTCCGACAGGAAAGAGCTGACGTTTGCATCTCCGGTTTCTTTAAGGGAAGCAATTGTCCGAACTTCTCTGTCATAACCTCTATGAATTGGGACGAAACAACAAAAGTAGAACCATAATTATTTAGAATGACAAAAATACTATTTACATGCCTATTCTGTGCCACAAGTTTATGTATGGCAGCACAGAACCGAATTAACATGGGGGCAGACATCTCGATGCTTCCAGAATACGAAAGAGTAAACACTCCTTACTATGATAATGCGGGAACAAAGATTGACGCATTTACATATATGAAAGATAATGCAAAGATGAACTCAATGCGAGTTCGTCTTTTCGTTTCTCCTAAGGAGAAGGGCACAACAAAGACAGGCGTGTGTCAGGACCTTGAATACGCAAAGAAACTTGGCAAACGCATCAAGGATGCCGGGATGAATTTTCTTCTCGACTTTCATTACTCTGATTCATGGGCCGACCCTTCATTTCAGGACATTCCGCAAAGTTGGTACGAAGGTTCTCTGAGCAGCACCAATCCATCTGACAAATCACTCGAAGAAAAAATCTACGCTTACACAAAGGAATGTCTCGAAGCCCTTGTTGACGCAGGTGCAACACCTGACTACATACAGATAGGCAATGAAATTTCATACGGTATGCTTTGGAGGAACAACAACGACAAATGCTACACCAACCAAAGTGCGGAAAGCACACAATGGAAACGCCTATACGCGTTCCTATCCTCAGCATCAAAGGCTGTAAGGGAAGTGACGCCAAAAGCAAAGATAATCGTACACACAGAACGAAGTGGCGAGGCAAACACGACAAAGGAGATTTACTCACGCCTCAACGTCCATGACGTGGATTATGACATCATAGGCTTGTCGTACTACCCTTTCTACCACAACACACTCAGCCACCTCGGCTCTACCCTATCAACACTTGCGACATCATTTCCCGACAAGGAAGTGCACATAGTAGAGACTGCATATTTCTACCAATACTTTGCATCTGATGCAAAATATGACACACAAACAACATGGGCAGCCACACCAACGGGACAGTCAAAATTCGTCTCCGACCTAATAACAGAACTTGCAAGACACTCCAACGTGACAGGTCTCTACTACTGGTTTCCTGAGGAGAATGGCAACGGAGGGGCAACATGGAGTGCACAGAACGTGGTCATCACCTCATGGCTCAACCGAGGACTATGGGACAACTCCACACACAAGGCGCTCCCTGCCCTGCTCAAGCTCAAGGATTTCCTCACCACCAAGGAGGCTGCCTCCATTGACGGCATCAAGAAGAATGAACATCCCAGATGCATATACTCAATCACAGGTCAGCAACTTGAAGAAGAACCCTCCAAAGGATTATTCATCAAGGATGGGAAAAAGATGATTCGTTAGAAAATAATATCGCACCAAAGGTGCGGACGAAAAATAAGCCGATAAAAACAAGGAAAAACAGATAAAAACCAACATTTGAATGTCATCTGCTGGTAATAAAGATTCTGTTTTTAATTGTTTTTATCGGTTTTTTATTGTTTTTTCTTCGTCCGCACCTTAGGTGCGATAAAGACAAACACATCAATATAGTGGTTCGTTGATATCAAACACAAGTTCTACGTCCTTGAGACGTGGATGATGGGCATCCTTCTCTGATAGAATACGGTTCTCTGTAGGTACTTGCCAGTCGATACCGAGGTCAGGATCATCCCATGCTATTGCGCCCTCGCTCTGTGGAGCATAGTAGTTATCGCACTTATACTGGAACACAGCCTCATCACTGAGTACTGCAAAGCCATGAGCAAAGCCTCTTGGCACAAAGAACTGACGATGATTATCCTCTGTGAGCAGTACGGCAACATGCTTGCCAAATGTAGGGCTACCCTTGCGGATATCCACAGCCACATCCAGTACACTACCCTTTACAACACGCACAAGCTTACTCTGAGTAAATGGTGGCTTCTGATAATGGAGACCACGAACGACTCCAGCAATACTCTTGCTCTCATTATCCTGTACAAATATTGTCTTACAAACCTTCTCCTCAAACTCCTTCTGTGAGAAGCTCTCGAAGAAATATCCTCTGACATCGCCAAAGATACAAGGTTCAATAATCTTGACTCCCTCTATTACCGTATCAATAACATTGATCATATATAAATTCCCATTATATCGAATTTCGATGCAAAGTTACGATATTAAAACGAGATTGCAAAACCGCATAACACAAAAAAAGAGGAGACACTACCCGACACATTCTCTTTTCGTCACCATCAAAGGCTAAGGTACGCCATTTTGCTGACACAAAACTATATCATAATTGCCACCATTGGTACAGCCCTTTATGCAATGAAGAAATAAAAGAAAACGCTTCCCGTAGTTGATGCTACAGGAAGCGTTTCTTGTTATTGTTAAGCGAGAAATGAACATTACTCATTTCCCATACCTCATTTTTCTTTTATTTCACCTTAATAACGAGGTACTTGCTTACACTCCAGAACTTGGCAGGATCAGAGATACGGAGAGTATAGAGACCCTTGCTGTCCTTGAGGAGTGTGTATGTTCCTGTTGGGTGAGTTGTAAGGATGTCAGCAGACTTAGATGAAAGCGGAATGACCGTAGTCTTGCGAATGTCAATCTTAGTCATGTAGTTGACGTCGAAGTCCTCCTTAAGTACCTTACTCTTCCTGAAAATAGAAGATGAACCGAGAATCTTGTGCTCCTTGAGTTGCTTGCTTGTACCAACAACGTACCATGCAGAATTTAGCTGTTCGTCCTGACTACGTGCAATCATCTCTGTCTGTTCCTTTGATGCCTTCATTGTCTCGTTCTCAGACTGGAGGTTAGAGACATCTGTGCTGAGCTGAGCAATCTTCTGATCTTTCAACTGAAGTTGCATACGGAGGTCTTCAAGTTCCTTGTTCTTCTCCTCAAGCTGTTGCTCGAGCTGGGCAACCATTTCCTTAAGTTTATGAGCGTTGATGGAACTGTTGTTGAGCTTTCGCTGGAGTTCTTCAATCTTCTGACGGTTCTCCTGAAGGCGTTCCTGAATGAACTTCATGTTGTCGCGGATGTTGGCTGCAGCACTGTTGTTCTCAGCATTAGCCTTCATCATATTTACACGATTCTCAGCCTCATTGATGAGATTGAAGCCTTCCTGTACCTCATTGAATGTACCGATGAGGTCGTTAATCTCATTATCCTTCATGTCAATAACATTCTGGAGAGAGTCCTTCTCTGCCTGAGCCTTTAGCTCCTTGCTGCTTGGTCCGCATGATGCAAGCACCATAGATATTGCAGCAATAAAATAAATCTTCTTCATAATCTATGATTGAGTTTATTGTTTTTTAAGTTTTTAAGTTTGTGAGTTATTAAGTTATTGCAATATAAAACTCTTAACTCTACTTGTACTTGTTCTTGGACTTACCATTTCCCATTATGAGTGGGTTGAAGTTTTCCTGTTCTTTGTTTCTGTTTTGTTTTTTATTGTTAGTTATTTCCGCTTTAACTGTAATGTCCGTTTCGCTTGCGCCCTCGAGGATGATGACTATTTCGCCAAGAGGCTCTGTCTTAGTGAAATGCTCTATGACCTCGCTGAGTGTTCCCCTTATGTGCTCCTCGTGTAATTTTGAAATCTCACGTGCCACGCTGACGTGACGCTCTGCACCAAAGATCTCGGCAAACTGTTCAAGTGTTTTGAGTAGTCGGCGTGGAGATTCGTAGAATACTATCGAGCGTCCTTCGCCCTTGAGAAATTCAAGTCGTGTCTGTCGTCCTTTCTTCTGTGGCAGGAATCCCTCGAACACGAACTTGTCGCATGGAAGACCACTTGACACGAGCGCTGGCACGAATGCTGTTGCGCCCGGAAGTGTCTGTACCTCAATGCCTGCCCTTGCACATTCTCGTGAGAGAAGAAAACCAGGGTCGCTTATTCCTGGAGTGCCCGCATCACTTATGAGTGCTATGGTTTGACCGCCCTTTAGACGTTGAACCATTTGCTCTACTGTCTCATGCTCATTATACTTGTGATGAGAGAGCAATGGTGTGTGAATGTCGAAATGCTGAAGCAGGACACCAGATGTCCTTGTATCTTCGGCAAGGATGAGTTCTGCCTCTTTCAGAACACGGATGGCACGCATCGTCATGTCCTCCATGTTACCAACAGGTGTAGGTACTATATATAACATGGTGCAAAAATAAGGAGAAAAACTTATTAAAAGTAACATTTACGCGATTTTTTATCTTTTTTTAATCTTTTACATATATCTTTGCTGAGAAATGTCAAGAAAAGAGTGAAGAACGGACCTTTCTACCTCCTCATTCTATGTAAAAATAAAGAGAAAAATGAAACATAAGGAAATCACATTCGACCGATTTGTCCGAGGACTCCTATTGTTAGCGGCTTTGGTCATAGTGTATTTGTTGCTTAAGCAGTTGAGCGGAGTGCTTATTCCATTTCTTGTAGCATGGCTCTTTGCGTACATGCTCTATCCTTTGGTGTGCTTCTTTCAATATAAGTGCCACTTGCGCAATCGACTGATAAGCATTATTGTTGCGCTCCTCGTGGTACTCGGTATATTTGGATTAGCTTGCTACTTCACAATACCACCTGTTATTGACGAGTGCGCAAAGGTGAAGGACATAGTTATAAACTACGCAAAGAGTATAGATGCCTCCGAACGTATTACGAGCGAGATTGACAGGTTCATACGACACAACGTTGATTTCAATCATATCGCCAATATGCTTACTTTCGGCGATGTGTCATCGTTCATCGAAGAGAGGATTCCACAACTATTCTCCTTTGTTCTGAGTGGTGTGGATGTCATACTCGGTTTCTTTGGCTCGCTTATCGCCATTCTCTATATGTTCTTTATCCTTATGGATTATGAGAACATGACAGTTGGAGTGCTCCGTCTCGTTCCACATCGTAGGCGCAGGTTTGTGAGCGACATCCTCCACGACGTGCAGGACGGTATGAACAGCTATTTCCGTGGGCAGTCACTCATAGCTTTTATAGTGGGCATACTATTTGCCATAGGCTTCTCTATCATCGGATTGCCACTTGCCATACCACTTGGCTTACTCATAGGTGTGTTCAATCTTGTGCCTTACCTGCAGACGATAGGTATCGTGCCTACGATACTGATGGCTATGATAAAGTCATACGACACAGGTCAAAACATCTGGCAGATACTTCTACTCTGCCTCATCGTCTTTGCTGTGGTACAGATTATTCAGGACGCATTTCTCACACCCAAGATAATGGGACACGTTACGGGACTTAATGGAGCCGTGATACTTCTTTCCCTCTCGGTATGGGGATGCCTACTTGGCTTCGTCGGACTTATCATAGCTCTCCCTCTTACCACACTTTTAGTCTCTTATTACAGGCGTTTCGTGCTGGAAGAGGAGGAAGATGATGGTGAAGATGAAAAAAAGTAAAGAAAAACTTTGCAAATAAAATAAAAACTCTTACCTTTGCACCCGCTTACGAAAACAGACGACTTAAAACGTTGTCACCAAGCAGTAGCTTATTATTCGCAAGCCTAAAGGTTAGATCCGCTAGCTCAGTAGGTAGAGCACAACACTTTTAATGTTGGGGTCTTGGGTTCGAACCCCAAGCGGATCACACAAAAGAAGGACTTCAACAGAAGTCCTTCTTTTGTGTATTTACACCCTTACCTTATCAAGTTAAACTTGTCGAAAGTTTTTGCTCCTTTAGCGTAATATTGCCAGATGATACTGATGTCATAGCGTTCGGGAACGTGTCCTGTCTTGCGCTTTTGAAGAAGTTCCTTGCGGATAGGCTTGTAAGTCGGCTTCAACTTGTAGAATGAGCGACGAGCCTTGAATACTGCCTTAAAGTTACCGAGGTCAAACTTGGCAAGAAACTGGAAGGCTGCCACATAGTCGAGAATAGCGCGTACAAACATCACGTTGTGAAGTTCCTCCTGTGGCAGATTCTTATACAGCATGAGGAGGTTGTTGCGGAAATTGAGGAACGTCTTGCGCGGATTACCTTGATTGAGAGTTGCACCTCCAAGGTGGTAAGCAGTACTCTGTGGGATGCAAACGATGTCCTTGCCCATTGTGCGTAGTCGCCAACACAGGTCTATCTCTTCCATGTGCGCAAAGAAACGCTCATCAAGTCCACCACTCTCCCTCCAGTCGTTTGCCCTCACGAACAGAGCAGCTCCTGTTGCCCATAGTACGGAACAGATATCATCATATTGTCCTTTGTCTTCTTCAACAGTACCAAGTATTCGTCCTCTGCAGAATGGATAGCCGTACTGGTCAAGAAAACCACCAGATGCTCCAGCGTACTCAAAGTAATCACTTTTTCCAGTGAGGGTATCTCCATCAGATGAAAGATGGCACTTTTTAAGGTCAAGCAACTTTGGCTGACATGCTGCACATTCAGGATGAACATCCATGTAATCAGTCAACACCTTGTCCCAATCCTTTTGAGCGATGAGCACGTCGGAGTTGAGAAGCACGTAGTATTCATATTCTGGAAGTTGTGCAAGAGCCTTATTGTAACCACCTGCAAAACCATAGTTGTCGTCAAGTATGATTGTGCGGACGGATGGAAAATCTGTCCTTAGCATCTCGATGGAGTCGTCCGTTGAAGCATTGTCTGCCACGATGACATCACCATAACTATTTTCTATAACCGAAGGAAGGTACTTGCGCATCATGGCAGAACCATTCCAGTTGAGAATTACAATGGCTACTTTGCACATAGAGCATCTCCTTCCTTGTTGAAGTCACCAAGGGTGACGGTAATAATCTTGTTGTCCAGTTCTGGATTATTCGGAATCTCCACCTTCACGTAATTGTCCGTAAAGCCATGCATAGGCTTTGACTTAGGAGCGTGTTCAAAGAGGACGGGACGCACCTGTCCTATTTGTGAAGTATAGAACTCCTTCAGCTTCTCCTCGGAAAGTGCAATGAGACGTTGGCTACGTTCCTTCTTGACTTGTGGAGTAACTATGTATGGTATCTCAAGAGCCTTTGTACCAGGACGCTCCGAGTAGGAGAATACGTGAAGCTGGGAAATAGGAAGACTCTTAATGAAGTTGTAGGCATCCTCA
>ODAI010318452.1_pt1 | contig 30389 bp, 23 predicted proteins | sample 1539321 | NCBI WGS metagenome assembly ODAI01 (sample SAMN02144231, study PRJEB22623) | gut metagenome | biome: sheep rumen | host: Ovis aries | place: New Zealand
AGACGGCAACGATGATGACTTCAGCAATTTCCTGGAAATTCATCCAACCACAGATGGAATATTCAAACTGGCACAGTACTATAAAAGATACTCATAAACGAAATCCAAAAAAATCAATGATTAAATTGTATTGATAAAAATTAGTACTGTATAATCTTAAATTAAAAACTAGAAGTAGAATAAATAAAAAAAAAGAGTTTATTAAACTCTTGAAACTATTTTTTCATATATTTTTTTACAAACTCACATAATTCATGAGGTGCATCTATAACTTCAACGGAATATTTCCTGGTGGCCTCCTTCATGGAGTCATATTGATCAAATGCTTGGTTTACGACTTCAGATATGTTGTCAACATGACTTTCAAGTACTGCACCTTCAAATACGCTGGCCAAGTTATGATAACGACCATACTTTACTCCAATAACCACCACTACAGGTATTTCACATGCCATGGTCTCATGTAAAGTCAATCCGTCATCGGTTATAACGGCCAAATCCACCAAATCATACAAGTCATCAATATAATTAATATATCCGAGGTTAATTATATTCGGATGGTCTATAACTTCTTTTAATTCTTCCTTTAATGGATCGCCTATGACAAAAATATTGTAATTATCATTTTCCTCGGCAAACTTACGTGCCGCTTCGGCCATGCCGTCAAATAATGTGGAACCTGATGCAAACAATATGGATGGTTTTGACTGATCAAACTGTGAAGGCATCTTGTCAATAATATTATCCTTGTTGCCCTCTGTTATGTTCAGATTTATTGGCGAATACTGTTTTTTAATTTCATACTTCGATACCGCATCTCCCTTAATGTATGAGGGTGATTCCGGAAGAAGTAATGTTGGATTGAGTTTTAGTGAAATCCGAGTATCTGTAGGAGTTGCAACTAGACCTACCGATGGAACACGTGCCAACTTAGCAGAAAGAGCACCTATGATTGCACCTCCACCTATAACTCCTATTACACCATCAGCATTTTCTTTTTTTATAAGTGATGCACCCTTGATGGCTGCAGTAGTAGCCTTTATTCCTGCTTTGAATAATTTTATTTTGGATGCTGCATGACCTCCCGCATTTGGTATTGGTGATTTTAACCATGGAATATTTCGTTTTTTAAAGTAGTAACCAGGAGCACTTGGATCTAATACAACCTCTGCTTCTATATCATCTTCTTCCAATAATTTTTTTATATTATAAGCATGTAACGCATCTCCACCAATGCCTCTTCCTGTAACAAAAATCAATAATTTCATATTATAGTCCCTTCTAATAAAAATTATAAGTAATTATAATTTATAGTTATAAATTATTTTGTTTGAAATTATTATTAAATTATTTGGAAATAATAAGAAATAGAATAAGATATTTTTTAAAGAGGATAGGTAATACTTGAAAAAAAATTAGTAGTATATTAATGATTAAAAGAAGGAAAAGGTATTTGTTTTTTTCATTTTAAAAGTGATGAAGGTGAAAGTGGATTATATTTATACTGGATTTCCTTCTTCATCATATACTTCAATACATTCACCAGAACAATTTTCAGCAGCTTCAGTGTATACTTCAATATCATCTATTTCTAGTTCATCCACATCTCCATCTCTGCTTGAACCGACTATTGTTGCTCTGTCATCATCATCAAATGTGAATAGTGTTTCATCCAGATCTACACAATTTCCACACATTACGCAATCTTCTCTTTCTAAAACAACTTCGTACATAAAATCACTCCTAACTCTATAGTAGATAAAAATAATATAATAGCATAACTATATAAATGTTTTGTTTTTTAGTCCTAACAAAAATAGCCGTTTAAGGACCTATTCAAGAAATTGTTGAATTAAATCAGATATTATGAATAGATATTAAAAATAGTCTACAAATAATAGTTAATGATTATGATTCATAATTTTTTCGTATGAATTACATCCGCCAAAATATGAACAGATAAAACATTTTCCCCTATAATATTATTTTAGATAAACATTATAATAGTGTTTAAATAGAATATACATTATATAAGGTGTTGGATATGGACATGAGAGAAAATTTGATTAATGCTTTAAGACAAAAAGAAGTGGAAAAAACCCCTGTTGTTGCTTTTCCTGCTGTACTAACTACAGAATTACTTTCAAAGGCAGGCTGCACTTTTGATGAGTCATGTCATGAGGGACAAAAACTGGCCGAAATAGCAGCTTCGGTTCATGAATATACACATCTTGAAGGCATAACTATTCCCCTTGATTTATGGTTCGAGTCAGAAACTGTTGGTCATTTTTTCGAAAGACAGGAAGGAACCCTTACACCTATAATCAGCAAGGCTCCCTTTGATTCGCCGGAAGATGTGGAAATGCCTGATGACTTTATAAACATGGGACAATTTCCCGCCATAGAAGAAGCGGCAAAAATCATCCATGAAAAATATGATGATAAAAACGTGCCTATCATAGGGGAAATAACTGGTGCCTTTTCAATACTTACAGATTTGGTAGATTTGGGAACGGTTATTAAATTATTGAATTCAGACTATTTTGAGATAGATGATGCTTTGGAAGAAATCAACAGTAAATTGATAGAAGAAGTTAAATTTTATGAGGATATTGGAGTAGACTGTATTGTCGTCAATGATCCCAGTTCAACGACGAACATTGTAAAACCGAACTTATTCGAGGAGTTGGTGATGCCCTATCTTGTTGAGTTATCAGATGCCATGAATGTGGAGGGAGTATTGCATATCTGTGGTGATACTAATTCAAACCTGGAGAATATGCTTTCCTGTGGATATGAAGGCTTGAGCATATCCCAGGAGGTAGATATCGGTTATGCAAAAACAATTAAGGAAGAAATCGGGAGTGACAGCGTCATTTGTGGTAATCTTGCCATCGGTGAAACGTTGCTTATGAGAAGTCCTGATGAAATTAAGGAAGAATCATATAAATGTCTTGATAAAGGAGTGGATGTTCTGGGTCCAAGCTGTAATATTGCATATGAAACACCATTAAATAATATCAAAGCAATGGTGGATGCAAGAAATGAATATTTTGATGATGAATAGATGAATAGATTTAATAAACTGTGAAAATAAGAATAGGATAATTTACGCTAAGTAATATAATAAAAAAAATAAAAAAAAGGTTGTTCATTTGAATATAATGAATCATTATTTTTTAACTGGATTATACACTAATCTTCTAGCACCTAATGAAATTGCAAAGGGATTCTTTATAGTGATTTGTTTATTGTCCAATAATAATTTTCTAAATAAATCTCCAAGTCCTCCACCTGTTAATACATCCATTACCAAATCACCAAATGTTGGATTTTGAATACCCAAATATCTTTCAAGGTAATATGTTAATGTTTCTCTTCTTAAATATGCTATCAAGATAGCTGTAACTAAGAATAATATTAACATTATTATGAATTCTACAGGATAGAACATAACTGGTGATACTGCCTTTGCAAGTGCTGCTGAAACTAATGCGAAACATATACCGAGTGCAACTCCAAAGGAATGATTCCCTATTTCTCCCATCATGATATATCCGGAGTAATCTTGTGAGATGTAACCTAAACAGATTACAAACAGTAATACCGGAAGATAGTATGATGATGAATGTGTCAATACTAATATTGTGAAGGATACTGCGGACATTATTAATACGGCAATACATGCAACTCCAGGTTCCATGTCTGCAATATTAAATATCTGTACCATAAGGGCTACCAATATTGCTATTGGACCTAATATATAATAACCCCATATCATTACAATTATTATTCCTATACCTCTAAATAACTGTCCCACTTCTAGGTATGAGGTTAATTTTCTACGTCCTATTATATCATCAATAAAAGCGGTTATTCCAATAATTGCAATCAGAATATTATATGGTTTAGGGAACAATAGAACCATTACTATAAATGGTGCTATTCCAACACCTCTTGGTATTCCACCTCGTATATCTTCGAATAAATTTCCTCTGATTTTTGTAAACAACACGGTAAATATTGTTGTTAAGATTAGAGTAAGTATTAATCCAATTATCCATAGTAGATAAATTTCCATTTACTCACCCATCGTAATTGTTAATGTAACAGCATATAACTTTTGTAATACTAATCATTCTTTTTAATTATTGATGATAAGTAACTGTTATCACTATATTATATTTTAGTTTATAATACATTTAAATATACTTATTTGATTTTAAAGATTAATGAAAAAAAAGTAAAAAATAGATGGTGATTATATGGGATATCTTAAGAATGCCGCGATGGAACCTAATGCTTCCAATTGTTTTCCTCCATCATGTTGGCTACTGATTATCTCAATGCTTCCACCCATATTCTCAGTTGTGTTCATGATATTTTGTATTTTTTCATTTCTTACAAGCTCATCAACAACAAGTAATTTTTCTACCGCTCCCATATTTGCAGCGGCACTTACTTGATTTTGACCGTATGTAACCAAATTTGAGGATTTTCCGATATTTTCCAATAACTTGTTTACCAGTGATATTTCCGTTGCTATTTTCGCATCCTTTGTTAAATTCTGGATTAATCCATTTTTGAGTACCTCCTGTATTCCTGCATGTCCACCGGCACCTGTACTTTCGAGTACTGACTTTTTAGCCAGTTCAGGATATTTATCCTCCAGGTAATTATAATAGTCGTTTTTTGTAAAACCGGGACCTATGATTATTAGTTTATTTATTGGCATATGCTGATTTATTATTTTTGTTATATCCTCATAGTACTGTTTTATTTTTTCCTGTCTGTTTTTATCTATATTCTGTTTACCGCTGATATCACCTATAATCGGACCCACATATTCGATACCATACTGTTTGATTAATCCTAATTCCGTATTATTGTCTTCTATTGCAACTATTATCTCATTTGCACGTTTTGATGCGTTTACTGCTTGTGTCAATCTATCCAGGGACCATTTGTTCCATTTCTTTTGGATCCTTAAGCTGTTGTTTACCTGCATGTTTATGGTATGATGTGAACCCAATGGTATAAGATCCTCGGGTCCGGATTCTATTATCCCGGTAAATCTTAGCATTCCAGTATATTTATGAAAAGATATCTTTTCAACGCGCAACCCCAGATAGAATGTCTTTTTTACTCCACGGTCAGCTCTTGTTTTTCCACTGTTTGTGTCTTGTATTCTTCTTGTAGTTAATGTTGATATATAATCGTTCTGTTCTACTATGTGTGATAAATGCCATAAATCATCAAGTGTTTCAGGTACTACTTCGATTAATCCTATTTTTTTATCCTGATTTTTAATTTGCATATTCAATCCTCTAACTTTTATATTTATTTGACAAGCCATATATTTTTAAGTAATAATATTTTTCAATAATAGTAATACTTTTATATTAAAAAAAATAAAAAAGGTATTACATATTAATGAGGTGAACATGAAAAATTATGAATAAACAACAAAGACAAAATTTAGTAAAAGCAGTAGAACAAGCAACACCATGGGAAAAAATACCAACATCCCTCGATGGAATTTATATAGTTAAAACACCCACTCACAACAATTGTCAAACAGTTTTTGTAGAGATAAATCCATCGATGAACGGACAGCCAACAAAAAGAAGAGGCATTTACCTCAAAAGCCTCTCTGAGTTAAATGAGATAAGAAAGATATGTGAAAATGAAAAGATAGAAGAGCTGATAACAGTTATCAACCAATACTATTCAAAGAAAGAAATGCCCAGAATAGAAATATAAAAAAGAACAAATATAAAATATATTCAAGAAATAGTATGGGATGGGTAGAAAATGACTTATGAAAATCTTAACATTACAATCATCGGAGCAAGTAAAGGACTGGGTAAATGGATTGCCTGCAAACTGATTGAAGACAAATGTAATGTTACAATTACAAGTAGAAATAAGGAGCATGGAACACAAATTGCAAAGGACATAGGAGCAAAATATGAAAATGACAACATCAAAGCCGTAAGTGATGCAGACATTATAATATTTAGCGTTCCTATAGAAATAATGACTGAAACAATTAAAACAGTTGCACCATATGCACCGAAGGGTAGTTTACTGGTAGATGTGACTTCCGTTAAGATGGAAGCATGCAAAGCACTGCTTGAGTACAGTCCGGAATATTGTGAGATACTTCCTTGCCACCCAATGTTTGGTCCGAGAATTCCATCATTGGAAGGCCAGGTAGTCATATTAACTCCACTTGAGAACAGATGCAACACATGGTACGACAGGATAATCCGATACCTGAAGGAAAACAACACAAATATCGTCATAAGTACCCCTGAAGAGCATGACAAAACGATGAGCGTTGTTCAGGGTCTAACACACTTTTCATACATCAGTATAGCTTCAACCATCAAGGCACTCAACATCAGTGTTAAAAAGTCACGTGAATTTGCAAGTCCTGTCTATAGTTTAATGTTGGATATGATAAGTCGTATAGTATCCCAAAATCCATACCTATACTATTCTATTCAAAAGTCAAATAATCTAACGTCAATAGCAAGAAATACCCTTATCGAAGAAAGTATCAAGTTATCAGGATATGTTGATAATGACGACATGGATTCTTTTGTAGATAACATGACCCAATCGGCCAAGCACTTGGATGAATTTGAAGAAGCACTGGGTAGATCTGATAAGGCAATAAGTGTATTGACCCGTGAGGTTAAATATCTGACCGAGTCGATTGGAAAGGAAGTTGGCCTTGAACATCAATACTCACACAATGTACATATCGGAATAGTTAAGGATGTTGATGCAAAAAGCGTTACTTTAAATAAAAAAACAAGGGATGTAAAACTGAAGCTGTCCAACGTGAAAGTACTCAGTAATAAAGAGGTCTACCAGTGGAAGAAAGAAAATCTGAAGTTACATTCATTTGATGTGTCAGTGGTCATGAACAATACCTGCGATACAGACGTTCTTCTTGACGTATTATCTAAAATTGATGAAGTCGTAAGCGTTAAACTGATAGATGAATATCATGGAGAACAGATTGAAGATGGCGAAGTGAGCTTAACATTTAACTACACTACATTCAACAAAGAAGACAAGGACGTTGTGGAACGATACATCAAGGGCATTGGTGGAAAAATAAGATAAACCCCTCTTTTTTTATTTCAAATAGTTAAGTAACACTTTTTTTTAAATTTAATTTTTTAGAAATTTTATTGGAATTTTTCATCCTTTTTACTTTTTGTCAGAGGGATTTTACGTATTATCATATGATATTTTTTTAAAATGAATTTTTATATTAAATTTTTTTATTTTAGTAACCTTTATATACTAAAAGATATAAACTTATAATTACAAAAAGTAAATAAAAGAAATCAAAAATATTGGCTATGTATACAAATCAAAAATATAGCCAAATAATCAAATTCATAATTATTATTCATAAAATTAAAAAGGAGGAAATACTATGGAAAACGAATTAAAATTAAAAGTAGCAGAAGCATTTTCACAATCAGACATAGGTCGTTCAGTTGCAAGAATCGATCCGAAATGTATGGAAGAATTGAATCTTAAAGATGGAGATGTAATAGAAATAGAAGGAAACAAAATAACAACCGCAACAGTAATAGCATCCCAGTCAGATGTCAGCTTAGGCATACTAAGAATAGACAGCTACCTAAGAAGAAATGCAGGAACATCCATCGGTGAAGAGGTAACAATAAGACCGGCACAAATCAAAGAAGCAAAAAAAGTAAAACTAGCACCAGTAGACCAAGAAATAGCAATACAAGGAAACCTAAACGGAGTATTCCTAAACAGGATAGTTAACAAAGGTGACATCATAGTAACAGGTATCAGAAAACAACAACCAAAAACACCAAACATGATGTTCGATGACTTCTTCAACCAGATGATGTCAAATATGGCCTCAATAGGAGAAATCAAACTGGCAGTCGTAAACACAAAACCGCTCGGACCAGTCAAAATCACAGACTCAACTCAAATAGAAATGGAAACAAAACCAGTAGATCCAAGCAAATTCGAAGGAGTTGAAAACCTAATAGACGTATCATACGAAGACATCGGTGGACTCGAAAACGAAGTGAAAAAAATCAGAGAAATGGTTGAAATACCACTTAAAAGACCAGAATTATTCAAACAATTAGGTATCTCTGCACCAAAAGGAGTATTATTACACGGACCACCTGGAACAGGTAAAACATTACTAGCAAAAGCAGTGGCAAATGAAACAAATGCCCACTTTATAGTAATAAACGGACCGGAAATAATGAGCAAATACGTCGGAGGTTCAGAAGAACAACTACGTGAACTATTCGAAGAAGCAGAAGAAAACAGCCCATCAATAATATTCATCGATGAACTCGATGCAATAGCACCAAAACGAGCAGAAGTAACAGGTGATGTTGAAAGAAGAACAGTAGCACAACTGTTAACCTTAATGGATGGACTCAAAAGCAGGGGAGAAGTCGTGGTAATCGGTGCAACAAACAGACCGGATGCAATCGATGAAGCACTAAGAAGACCTGGAAGATTTGACAGGGAAATCGAAATAGGCGTTCCCGACAAAGATGAAAGAAAAGAAATCCTCGAAGTACACACCAGACGCATGCCACTAGATGAAGACGTAAACCTTGACGAACTAACCGAAGTAACACATGGATTCGTAGGAGCAGATCTGGAAGCACTCTGTAAAGAAGCAGCAATGAGAGTACTAAGAAGAATACTACCAGAAGTACAGACAGACAAGGAAGTACCACAGGAAGTACTTGAAAAAATGGTACTACACAAAAGTGACTTCAAAGAAGCATTAAAAGAAATACAGCCATCAGCACTAAGAGAAGTACTGGTACAAATACCAGACGTAACCTGGGAAGACGTCGGTGGACTATCATCAGCAAAACAGGAACTCAAAGAAGCAGTAGAATGGCCTCTTAAAAACCCTGAAAAATTCAAAAAATTCGGTATCACACCTCCAAAAGGAGTAATACTTACCGGTGCACCAGGTACAGGTAAAACCTTGCTTGCAAAAGCAGTAGCAAATGAAAGTGACGCAAACTTCATATCCGTAAAAGGTCCAGAGTTACTATCCAAATGGGTGGGTGACTCAGAAAAAGGAATAAGAGAAGTATTCAGAAAAGCAAGACAAACTGCACCAACAGTAATATTCTTCGATGAAATTGACTCAATAGCATCCACAAGAGGAAGCCAAGGTGACAGTGGAGTAACACAAAGAGTTGTAAACCAATTACTTACAGAAATGGACGGTATGGAGGAGTTACATGACATATCCGTAATAGCCGCTACAAACCGTGTAGACATAATCGATCCGGCACTTCTTAGACCTGGAAGATTCGACAGACACGTGGAAGTAGGACTCCCAGACTTAGAATCCAGAATAGCAATATTCAAGGTACATACAAAAGACATCCCACTAGCAGAAGACGTGGACATCGAAGCACTAGCCAAAAAAACAGAAGGATACGTCGGAGCAGACATCGAAGCAGTATGCCGTGAAGCAGTAATGCTTACATTAAGAGGAGACATGGAAGCCGAAGAAGTATACATGTCCGAATTCAACAAGGCAATGGAAAAAGTAAAACCAAAGAAAGACCAAGAACTGGTATCATACAGCTAAACAGGCCTAAAAAATTTAGGCCTCAAAAAGCCCAGATTAGAAAAAACCCCAATATGATTATTAAAAACTATTAGAAACATGTAATGTGTGACCGCTATAAAAGATTTGATAATAAATACTAAAAAAACATGAAAAAAAACTCCGAATAAATAGTAAATATGAAAAAACCTCCATATAAAACGCAAACTAAAAATATATTTCAAGGGATTTTGTAGATATATTCTACTCCTTTTCTTTTTTTTAAAATAAATTAATTTAACTTTAAATACAACCGCCGATTGTATATCAACAAATCATAAAAGAACTTTCTTATTTTTTCAAGAAGTTACTGACATTAATCTTTAGAGAATCATATGCAAATAACTCCCAAAAAAACATATCATTTAATAATCTTGAAAAATATATCTTAATATATTATAAAGATGAAAAAAAATTATCAATTTTATAAAAAAACAATAATTATCGGAGATATAACATGGCATATGATATTAAAGATATTAATCTAGCTGATCAAGGAGAAAAAAAGATTAAATGGGTACAAAGACACATGCCCGTACTTGAAAGTATTAAAAAGGAATTCGAAGAAACAAAACCGTTCGAAGGAATAACAATCGGTTCATGTCTACACCTTGAACCCAAAACTATAAACCTGGGTCTTACCCTACAGGCAGGTGGAGCAGAAGTAGTTATGACCGGATGTAATCCACTCTCCACACAGGATGATGCAACAGCCGCCGGTGCAAAAATGGGACTTAACATGTACGGTTGGACTGGTCAAACCACTGAAGAATATTATGAACATCTAAACAAGGTACTTGATTATGAACCGGACATTGTAATAGATGATGGTGCAGATTTAATATTTTTAATACACAAGGAAAGACCAGAACTTCTTGAAAAACTACGAGGAGGATGTGAAGAAACCACTACAGGTATACACAGACTTAAGGCTATGCATGAGGACAAAGCACTTAAGATACCTGTAATGGCTGTAAACGATTCATACATGAAATACCTATTTGACAACAGATATGGAACAGGTCAATCCACATTCGATTCAATCATGGGTACTACAAACTCCGTTATTGCAGGTCAGACAGTAGTGGTATGTGGATACGGATGGTGTGGACGTGGAATTGCAATGAGGGCAGACGGTCTTGGAGCAAATGTCATAGTCACAGAAGTAGATCCAATAAGAGCACTGGAAGCACGTATGGACGGTTATCGTGTAATGACTGTGAAGAATGCACTTAAAGAAGCAGATCTTGTCATAACAGCAACAGGAAACAGGGACATCATATCAGGAGATGACTTTGAATACGTTAAGGATGGATGTATGCTCGCCAATGCAGGTCACTTCAATGTAGAGATAAATGAAGGGGATTTACTTAAAATAACCGACGTAAAAGAAACCATAAAACCGGACATTGAATCATACACATTAAAGGACGGAAGAAACGTATACCTGCTTGCCGGTGGAAGACTAGTTAACCTTGCAGGTGAACACGGCCAGGGACACCCTGCTGAAATCATGGATTTAAGCTTTGCAATGCAAGCACTGTCAGCCAAACGCATACTTGAAGAGGACATGGAACCTGGAGTATACAAGACAAGAGATGAAGTAGATACTGAAGTGGCAAGGCTTAAACTTAAGGCTATGAATATAGAAATAGATGAGTTAAGTTCTGAACAGAAAGAGTATATGAACAGCTGGGATATAGGTACATAAACCTATATCAACAGCTTTTTTTCAAATTAAACCACCAGGTATAACAATTATGAGTATATAATACACTTGTTCTTTGATGTATAACTTTTATTTAATTTTGTTCTATTTTTTTATTTAAAACACCAACTTTCTTTCTTTGATTATTAAATTATAATACCGTGAACCTAGTATTAATAGAATATAATAAAGAAGATTTAAGAAAATTGTCATACCTTCCCCCATGAAAAAATAAGTGTCAAAGAATAAGTAAGGATCTATTAGATGAAAAAAATAGGATAAATTTCTAGAACCATTGTTCTAGACTTGTCTGGGCCGTTTCATGGACAAGTTTATCTATCGCCGCAAATGTTCTTTCTTCCGTAAAGTCATGATCACCACATAAGAAGTCAACCAGCTTTTCTCTTTTTGGATTTCTGAACTTTAAGTCATAATCCGTTACCACATCAGGTTTTAGGAATATTTCCCTGATTTGATTATAATCTTCTTCAATGGTCTTATCCAATTTTTTAAGAGCGGATTCAAGGTTGCCGTATTTTTGTATTAGTTTAAGTCCTTTCTTTGGGCCTATTCCATGAATTCCAGCATTGAAATCTGTTCCGACAAGAATTGCTATGTCAACCAGCTGTTCTCGTGTAACGTTTAGTTCATTTAATGTTTTTTCCAATGAGATAACTTGAAGGTCCTTTGATTGTCTTGAGGATAATTTGAAATTTTTAAGCATACGTGATGCCCCAAACTGCAGACAGTCATAATCCTGTGAAACCACTGCCCATGCATCCCCCTTTGCCACCATATATGATGCCTGTGCTTCACCTTCCGTTTTTGCCTGAACAAATGGAAGTCCCATCAAGTCAAGCAGTTTCTTTGATGAATCGATTATTTCCTTGTTTAAGTAGGGTGTTCTGGATGCGTATTTACGTGCAGTTTCATAATCACCTGCTTCTTTTGCCTCTTCATATTTTTTCTGTGCTTCTTTTTTAACGTTTATACGTTCTTCCTGTGTCTTACGTTTTAGCTCGGGGGCTTTTCCATCAAAGACATATATTGGCTTTATCCCTTTTGCTATCAGAGTGGATGTCTGAAACATTATTCCATTCAGGTGGGAGGTTATGTTTCCATTTAAATCCTTCAAGGGTGATCCATCGGGTTGTCTCATTGATGACAGGAATTTATAGATAACATTTGAGGCATCTACCGTGAGCAATTTTCCACCAAGATCATTTAGTTCTATCGGTTCTGGTGAAGTTATGTCCTTAAATTTTACTCCCATAATCAGTCCTCCTTATATAATATTCTGCGTGGCTTTTTATTGTCAAAAATTGACCTGAGTCCATCAAGATAGGAATTTGTATAGAATTTTAATCTGTTAAACTTATGATCATCAAATACTATTATTCCCATACATGTTAAAAGATAATTTTTCAGTATCGTAAAGTATAATGACAGCTTGTTTGTCGAGTATTTACGTCCCAGCCATATCAGATTTCTCTGCATGAAATAGTTTATCCATAACTTATCATAGGGTCTTCTGTCTACATTGAATCCCAGGAAGGACTTGGTGAAGGTTCCCTTGACGCTGCCTTCAGCATGTTTGATTATACTTTTGTTTATTAGCTTGATTTTTCCAACGCTACGTAGCCTTATGCAGTACTCCAAGTCATCGGAGTGTATGAAAAATTCCTTCTTCGGATAACCTATCTGTGATATGGCCTCCTTTTTGACAAGAAGTCCTACAAATGATACCATGTCTATATCCTTAACTTCTACCTGGGTGTCCTCATAGCTGATAGGTTTTTGTATGGGAAGTCCGCTGTTGAAGTTGAAGTATCCCCTATGATGATATAATATGTTATCATCCAAGTCTACCTTAAGACTAGCCAGTGCTACAGTATCATCCAGATTATAATATGGGGACAGATTCTTTAAGCAGTCTCTTGTTGGAAATGCATCATCATCCATTATCCATACCCAATCATGGCCATCAAGATGTGCTGCCTTTACTCCCTCATAAAAACCGCCTGCTCCACCCATATTTGTAGGCAGTTTGATATATTTGATGTGAATATCCTCATATTCATTGTCACAGCACCATTTATTCTCTGAGTCTACCGGAGGCAACTGTGTGATAAACCCGTAATCACTTAAGAGTTCCGGTGTGTTGTCCGTTGAATCATTATCAACTATGTATATCGCATCAACCTTGAGTGTCTGATTTACTAAACATTCGATACAGGCTATCAATAAGTCCTTACGATTATATGTAACTACTACTGCACATACCGAGTTATTCATCATCATTAACCTTGTTCAATTTTTTATGCCAGTTCCATGCGGTTTTGACAATATCATCAATATTATCATATACTGGAGTCCATCCTAACAGTTCATGTGCTTTTTCGGCACTTCCTATTAGAACAGCCGGGTCTCCTTCACGTCTTGGAGTTTCTGTTACTTTGAAATCTCTGCCTGTGACATTTTTGACTGATTCTATTACTTCCCTTACTGAAAATCCTTTACCGTTACCGAGGTTGAATTCATTACTGGTATTGTTTTGGTTTAAGTATTCCAATGCCTTTATATGTGCATCTGCCAAGTCATTTACATGTATGTAATCACGGATACATGTTCCGTCCGGCGTATCATAATCTGTTCCATAAATTTTAATATCCTCTCTTTTTTCTATGGCTGCATCAAGAATTAATGGTATAAGGTGTGATTCCGGTGTGTGGTCTTCACCGATTAGTCCTGATTCATCTGCTCCTGAGGCGTTGAAGTATCTGAGTATTATTGATTTGAGTCCATATGCCTGATCGTAATCTTTGAGTATTCTTTCTACCATCAGTTTTGTCCATCCATATGGATTTATAGGATTTTGTGGATGATCTTCTGTGAGTGGTATTTTCTGTGGCACTCCATATGTTGCACATGTTGATGAGAATATGAATTTTTTAACGTCATATTTGAGCATGACATTCAATAGATTTAATGTGTTTACCACGTTGTTCTGGTAGTATTTCTGTGGATTTTGTACTGATTCTCCAACTTCTATGAATGATGAAAAATGCATTACTGCCTGAATGTCGTATTCCTGGAATATCTTTTCTATGCTGTCAATGTCTTTGATGTCACATTCGCATAGTGTTCCCCATTGTACTGCTTCTTTATGTCCATGACTTAAGTTATCCAAGATAACTGTCTCGTAACCTGATTCATTTAGTAATTTATTTACATGAGCCCCTATATATCCGGCTCCACCTACGATAAGTATCAATATTAAAACTCCTTTTAATGATTTATTTAAAAAAATGATATCTATATGAATATATCTTTGTATGTGAAGTTAATTATATTTTTTCATGAAAGGATAAAATGAATTAAAAAAGGGTATGATAAGTAGAAAAAGGGTGATGATTGGATTATATTGTATAGTATTCACCATCGGTTTTGACAACTTTTTTTAGAAGTTTCTTATTTTCCAGAGATACTATAATGTTATAGGTTCTTTTAGGTGTTAATTCCAGCTGGCCATATAATAATGCGCCTTCCAGCACGTATCGTGGTGCATATCCATCATACTTTGTTATTACGTCCTGAATTATTTCATATGCATCCTCTTCTGTTTTGTTGAGCATGTATCTTTTTAATGCAGATTTGTTTTCAACTACCTTAACTTCAGCATCTAAATCATTATAATAGATTAATTTGTTATCGGCATCCAATCGTATGAAATCTTTTGTTTGGAGTACCTCTAATGATTCTACCAGACGTGTCTCGGAAAGGTCAATCAAATCCTTGATTATATCATAAGATAGGCTTTCAGGATATTTCTGTCTTAAGTTTTTTATTATTGTTAAAATATTGTTTTCCTTCTTTGTAATAATCTGCATGTTAACACCAATATAATATATTTACTTATTATTTATATTTTTCATAAAGTATAAACTAATTGATATATAAAGCATCACCACAAAAAAAACTATGACTTAATCGTTATGATAAAGAGGAGGATACTTATCCATACCCCCATGATTACTTATCACATGCTTGGATAAGCTATTTAAATAATATGTCATAAACTAGTATCAGGATAAGAATAATCCTTCAAAAGTATGATTACATCATGAGGTTTTACATCAGATAATTAAAGCATGTAAGAACATTGAATCTTATAATTATATTAATGAATGCAAAAAATAAGATATATATATAAGGAATAAATTTTCAAGGGAGGTAAAAAATAGATGTTGGAGTCGCTATATGAGAGAATGATTGAAAGAAAAGACCTGATACAGGAAGAATTTGATAGCTTTCAAGAAGAAATCAATACAAAGAAAGTAAATGATATATATCAGGAATATACATTCAACAAAGAAAATCAGGACAAGACGTTCATATCAACTGACGGCAGCTACAACAACAAGACATATCTGGACGGCATATTATATGCGGTTGGAGCTGTGACACTACTATCAAAACCTAACGAAAGCATATCTCAGACATCAGAAGAAGCGGATGTACGAACGTATCCGGCAACAAATCTTGAGAAATTCAATCATCACATCTCAACGTATATGGAAATACTGGAACTTAAAAATACGTTGAAGACATTAAAAGAAAATGAAGATTCAATAGATTACATACTAATCGATGGATCACTAAAAGGACAATTGAATCACTTTAACGTGAACAATGAATTAAATAATTCGATTAAACAGGTATTGATTGCCATAATAAGAGAATTTGAAGATAACTTGAACAATGGAACATTTGATGTTGAACTGGATTATTATGCACATAGGGGACATATCAGAAAACAGGTCATTGAAATGGCAAGTACATTAGAAGATGATGAATTCAAGGATTTCGATTATTCAGACCATGAACTGGAAGTGCAAAATTATTATTCAGGATTGGAATTACTGGCATGCATTACACATCTTATAAACAATTACTCTAAAAAGGTTATATGCATCTCAAAGACAAGCAGAACAAACAACATATTTGAAGAAAAGATACCGGATTCAGCCGTTCTGGAATACTGTACCACCGATGCAGGATACACCATTCCTCATGTAACAATTAATGATAAATTAGTTAGACCGTTAAATGCAAACAGGTTCACCAGTATCGAATATCCAATATACAACGATAAAATACTGAAATATCAGTACATCACCTTATTTACACGACTGGAAAATAAGAAACACGTGATTAAAGTGGAAATACCAGTCAAAGATAAAGATGATGTTGATAAAGTAAAACAGAATATAAAAGAACTATTGGATGATTTATACAGTTGCAGCATTAACGGATACCCATACATACTCAAGAAGGTACATGATAATGTCGTGATAACAAACAAATTCATGGACAGAATGGAAATAGTATATGAGTTTACCAACAAGGCTAAGGGAAGAGAGGTATTACGTTATTAAGAAAACGATAATTAATAGAATATAGAAAAAATCATTAAAAAAGGGGCATTATAATGAGTGAATTTTTAGGAAGATGCTATGGTGAAACAACACCCAATAAAGTATCATTTATATCAAAACAAACACCTGCAGTAGGTGAATATGTATATTTGGAATATGAAGATAAAATAGTTTTAGGAATGATAGATGCATTATTCAGAGGCAGCACCACATTAGGTGACGACTTGTTAAATCCGGATACCATCGGTAAAATATTAAAGTTTGATGGAGACTCCGAATGCTACATCAGAGGTACCATCACAATACTCGGTGATAAGGATAAACTTATAATTCCAAGAACACCTGCACCACCTGGTACGATAGTATATAAGGCAGATGAAAAACTCCTTAAGGAAATATTCGAGAAGGGTGACGGATTAAGAATTGGAACAATACTCAAACAACCTGATGTTGCCGTGAAGTTAGACGTAAATAAGATGGTTTCCCGTCACCTTGCAATACTTGCTATGACCGGTAGCGGTAAATCAAACACCACCTCCATAATAATAGATGAACTGCTTAGACTAAACGGTACGATAGTGGTATTTGATGTACACTCTGAGTACTCACAGACCGAATTCAAAAACGGTGACGTAAGAATCATACCGGCAAAAATAAATCCGAGGGACCTGTCAATACATGAATACCTGAAGTTGGGAAAATTCAGCGAAAACGCTACAAACCAAACTAAATACCTGCGTGATGCATATAACTATGCAAAGGAGTTGGATACGACAGACAGCAAGGACAGCTTCTTTGACAATATGATAAACTGGATAAACTCAAAAATCGTAGAGCTTGAAAATGAAGAGAAGAAAAACAACAGCCACATAGAGGCAAATTATCAGGTACTCTTTAAACTGGAGGATATGAAGAGGATACATAACAAGCTTCTTGACTCAACAGATGTAGAAGACATGGTCGACAGCATAGTGCCTGGAAAACTAAACGTTGTAAGCCTTGGCTCTCTCAGTGAAACAGCAACAGATATCATAGTAAACCATATGTTAAACAATATCCTATTCAGAAGAAAAAACAAGATTGACAACAATGATAATCAGAAGGTACTTGACTATCCTGTATTCTGTATAATAGAAGAAGCACATAATCTGGCATCACATGATAGAAATACCAAATCCAAATACACCATAAGCAAAATAGCAAGGGAAGGTCGTAAGTTTGGTGTAGGATTATGTCTTGTAAGTCAAAGCCCTAAGGCCTTGGATAGTGCAACACTAAGCCAGATAAACAATCTCATAATACTAAGGCTAGTGGAGCCTGGTGACCAGAAGCACGTGCAGAAAAGTAGTGAAAGCTTAAGCAATGACCTGCTTGAACAGTTACCATCACTGAATATAGGTGAAGCTGTAATACTCGGACAGATGACCAAAATACCTACAATGGTTAAGATAGATGAATTTAAGGGAAAAAGTGTTGGAAATGACTTGGATATAGTTAAACTATGGCAGGCCGATAAGATTAAACGAGAAGAAAAAAGAAAGAAAAATGAAGAGGAAATCGAATTATTATTATAAGGGTAATGAACTATGAAACTTAAAATAGCACACTTTGCAGATACTCACCTTGGATACAGACAGTACGGATTAGCTGAACGTGAAAATGACTTCTATGAAAGATTTGATGAAATCATTGATCACATGATAGAAAATGATGTAGACTGTGTAATCCATAGCGGTGACTTATTTGAAAGTCCAAAACCACCGATAAAAGCATTGTTGACTGCCCAGCAGGGATTTATGAGACTAGTTTCTCATAACATTCCCGTTTATGTTATTGCAGGAAACCATGATAAGATGCAAAAAAGCAATACCGAAATTCCCCAGAGGCTATTTGAAAACGAATGTTTCCACATACTTGAGAAAGGAAAGACATATGCAATAAATGATGACGTATTTATAGGGGGATTACAGTATCTTCCACCACAATACCAGGACCAGATCAGTGACTTTGCAAATGAAATAAAAGAAGAAGCTAAGGATTACAGATATAAGATACTTGTACTTCATGGAGGTCTTGAGAAGTTTGATGATTACACGAAAGATTTTGAACTGAATACCATTCCTGATAACTTTGACTATTATGCGATGGGCCATATCCATAGGAGATACATTTCAACATTCAAGGATGGAATGATGTGTTATCCTGGCTCAACGGAACTTAGAACAAAAAAGGAACTTGATGATTATAATAAAAACGGTAAGGGATATACCCTTGTCACAATCGATGATGACAAAGATGAATTGGACATCAGTCATGTAAATCTACCACTTAAGAGGGAATATATCATCAAGAAAATCAAATATCCTCAACTGGAAGAGAAGTTATATGAAATCAATGAGATGATTGATGCATTGGATGAACAACCAATCCTTGACTTGACCGTTGAAGAGGGAAATTTTGAAAAAAGTGACGTTCTTGAGAAGATTGATGAGATAATTGGTGAAAAGGCACTTAGTATCAGATGTGTATGTAATACAATAAAAGACGATGAAACAGGACCCATTAAGGATGTAGAATTAACACCGGAAAAGGCATTGAAGAAGAGGATTATAGAAAATTATGGTGAAAATCAGAACATTATCAACTTAACAACCAGTTTATATCGGGAATTGTCAATACCTAACCAAGAGGAAGCGTTGAATATCACCGAAGACTACTTTGAAAAAAATTATGGGGGTGAATAAATGATTATTGAAGAATTAAATTTGAAGAATTTCAAATCCCATAAAAACAGCAAGATACAATTTACCGATGACATAAGCGTCATACTCGGCCAGAATGGTGCAGGTAAATCAACACTGCTTGAGGCAATACGTTTTGCATTATTCAAAAAGGTAGACGGTAATATAGGAGACCTGGTAAGAAAGCCTGTAAATGCAGAGGATAACGTCAGTACCATGAGTGTTATTCTTCGTTTTAAACACAACGGTATACACTATGTACTTGAAAGAACCAGAAAACGAAGCAGCAATGTATCCCAATTGACACGACTCTCAAATGGTAAGAGCGTTCAAATAACAAAGGGTGAAAAAGAGGTAACCAGTGAAATTGAAAAAATAATAGGTGTTGATAAAAACTCATTTTTAAATGCCGTATATATCAAACAAGGAGAAATTACAAGTCTGATAGATAAGACTGCCAGTGATAGGAAAGAACTGATATCAAAATTATTGAATCTGGACAACCTTGAAAAATCATGGAAAAACATGGTGGATATAATCAAGGAATATGAAGGTAAGAAAGAATTAAACGACAGATATCTTGATGATAAAGACAAAATTCTTGAAAAAAGAAAAGAAAATGAAGAAAATATCGTTAAAATCACTGAAGAAATAGAAACTGATACAAAATCCAAAGAAGAATTGAACGAGGAATTGGAAAAATTAAAAAAGGAAGTTGAGTTGTTAAATCAAAAGAAAGAACAATTTGAAAAGAATAATCTAAGGGCAGAGTCCTTAAAAAAGACGATAGATGAAAACAAAAACCAATTAAACAAAGAACAGGAACATCTTGAACGCATCAAATTCAAAGAAAAAGAAAACATAATAATAGAAAAAGAAATCATTCAACTGCCACAACTTAACAAGCTAGTTGAAATTAAAGATAAATCTAATGATGCAAAAAATAAGCTGGCAGAATTAGAACAGAACATAAACCGCATAACACAATTGCAGCAAGTGTTGAAGGATACGGAAAACGACTATGAAAAATCAAAGGAATATACATTAACTTTAGATGAGCTAAACAAGAGACAAGAAATGCTAAAAGATGATGTGGAAGAATTAAAAAAATTAGAATCATCATTAAAAGTACACACAGAAAATAAAGAGAACACTTATAATTGGTTGAATAAAAAAGCTGGTGAAGCACGTAGAATATTGAACAATCAAAAATTACGAAATGCCGAGGAAATATCAAAAGAATATAACATTCAATTAGAACAACAGGAACAGGAACATGAAAGAATAAATGATGAAATTAACAAGTGCAAACAAGAGATTAGCTCAAACAATACAATAATAAAAAATACTAAAAAATCTCTAAGTGATCTTCAAAATACCACCGATAAATGTCCAATATGTCAATCAGATATCAGCCATGAAAAACATGAAAGCCTATTAAAGAATTACAGCAATACAATCGAAGAATGTGAAACTAAAAATATTGCCCTACAAGAGGACATCAATAAAAAACAAGCAGACCTTAAGGTAATTGATGACAAAATAAAAGAAATCAGAACAATTGAAGCAAATTCGATGATTAACGAATATGAGAAATTTAAAAAAAATTTAAAGGAAATCAAAAGCATTGAATCACGAATTGAATCATTTAAAGATAAAAACGAGGAATATAAATTAAATGATGAAAAGATTCGGGAATTAACTGCCGATATCAAAAAATTGGAAGCAAATAAACAGTCATATATTACAACAGAAGCCACATTAAAAGAGCTAAAAGACATCAACGAGTTGAAAAATGAACAAAATTCCGTGATTGAACAGATAAATGAATATACAAATCAAATAAAAGAAATCCTTCAGAAAGTCCCTATCAAAGATGATATAAAAGCTCAAATTAAGTATCTTGAAAATAGAGAAAAAGAGTACAATGAAAATAAGGGATTCATAAGTAACAAAGAAGACACTATCAAAAAAATTAAAGAAATGACAAATAAATTAACAGAAGATAATAACAATCTTGATAATTTAAATAGGGAAAATCGAGAATTATCGTATAATCAAGAAATTCATGAAAAAACTTCTGAGACATATAGATGCAAGGATGAAAAATTTATAGAAATTGATAAAAAACTGGTCGAAAATAAAACCAAAAAAGAGGGATATAAAAAAGAAAGGATAAACATACAAGAAAACATTGAAAAACTTGAAAAAATAGAAACAGAACAAGTGGCACTCAACGATTATATTAAACTGCTAAAAAACATTCGTGAATTATATGGTAAAGATGGCGTGCAAAGGGAATTAAGAGAAAATTCCAAACCACAAATAGAACTTGAAACAAACAACATATTCAACGACTTTAACTTTGACTATGACAATATCCACCTAGATGAAAACTATGAGATAAGCATCAATAAATCAAATGAAACATTAAACGTTTCAATGCTAAGCGGAGGAGAAAAAATAGTAGTCGCATTAGCATTAAGACTTGCAATAGCAAAGGTCATATCCAAACAGAAAAATCAACTTCTAATACTGGATGAGCCTACAGTACATCTAGATGAAGAAAGAAAACTGGAATTAATCGAAATACTCCGTGACGCGGATATAGCAGATCAAATGTTAATAGTTACCCATGATCCTGACCTGATGGGCATTTCAGAAAACGTCGTTGAAATTCGTAAGAAAAACGGTGTCTCAGAATATGTCCAAAACGAATAATCCTCATCCCCCTTTAATCATTTTTTAATAAAAAGATGAATGAATGATATAATATTAATATTACAGTTATTCGTATTTTTTAGAGATTAATGAAGTGTTTTTTCATATTTAACATTCACCATATAACATAACTATATAATTTTAGAGATAGACTCGTTATAGGTACAAACGAAGGAAAAATTATTATTCTTATTTTTAATCATCATATAATAAACCGATGAATGATTTCTAGTTATTTTTGATTCGGGACAATATTCATATTCTTAATAAACAGAGAAATTAAAACAAGTATGAATTCTTTAATTAAAATTAGCACTGTAAATTGTTAATATGGAAGTTTAGTTTGAAAAGATTTGTTAAAAAAAATTAGATTGTATGAGGGTTAAAAAAAAATTATGATAGTATCAATGTGTGGACATTGATAACCCCACTATCATACCATATATTTTTTATTGAAAGAAGAATTAATGTAAAAAAATCTACATTATGTTGTATTTTTGTAGTAATAAAAATTCATCTGTAGTTAATTTTTTACCATCTTTGAATTTTTGGAATATTTCTTCAGCTACTTCTCTTTCTTTTACATCAGAATTGGTTTTTTCTTCAGATTTTTTACTTCTCTTGTTGGATTTTGCATGATCCATACATTTGTTAACTTTTCTGATTTCTGAGAGTTTTGCTTTGACTTCTTCGTGTTTTGCTGTTGCAGCTCTTCTTGAGTTGAGGAAGTCTTGGTGTTTTGCATCTGCTTTTGCTCTTATTCCATCAATTTTGTTGAAGTATTCAATCATTTCTTCGTGAACAACTTGTGCTTTATCTGATAGTTCAACTACTTTTTGGTGGTAGTTTTCAGATTTTTCTTTGAGTTGATCAGCTGTTTTTTCTTCTTCTTCATCGCTTTGGATTTTTTTGAGTTGTTTTGTTAAATCGGATATACGTTTAACTAACTCATTTTCTTTTCTAATGTCTAATACTTTGGTTTGTATAGTTTTGTCTATTTTGTTTATTTCAGCTTGGATATTAGACATTTCTTTTTTACCGGAGTTCCATTCAACTTTTTTAAGTTCTTCATTACATTCGTTTCTTAACTCTTTGTTTTTGTGAACTTCTTTGTTGATTTCGTCTCTTTCGTTTCTTTTATCTAAAGCTATTTGAAGTGTGTCTTTGAGTTCTTGATTGAGTTCATCTCTTTCTTTTCTGAAAGTTTTGGTTTCCTCATTCATCTGATCTCTTTCATTTTTGAGAGCTGTTAGTTCATCTTCTAATTCTCTTTTAACTTCTAGTAGTTGTGGGAAGTTTAATTTGGAGTAGTCGATGGCTGGTTTTTCTTCTTCAGCTTCTGCTTCTTCGGAGTCTTCTTCGGAATCAGCTTCTTCTTCAGCATCTTCTTCTGAATCTTCCTCTTCAACTTCTTCTTCAGCTTCAGCTTCAACTTCTTCTTCAGCATCTTCTTCTGAATCTTCCTCTTCAGCATCTTCTTCAGCATCTGCTTCTTCTTCAACTTCTTCAGTTTCAGCTTCTTCTTCAACTTCTTCTTCTTGAACTTCTTCTTCTTGAGCTTCAACTTCTTCTACATTTTCTTCTTCAATAAATAATTCTTCGTCTGCCATTATATCAAGTACCTTCCTTAGGTCTTTTTCATCAATTGTGTAATCGGCGTTTTCTCTTAAGATTGGTTTTGCGTTATATGCTATTCCTATTTTAGCATTTTTTATCATTTCAAGGTCATTTGCCCCATCACCAATTGTAACACATTCATCTAGAGTAATTCCTATATCGTTTACTAGTTGTCTTAAGACATCAATTTTATCTTGTGTTACAAGTGGTCCTGATACTTCTCCGGATAGTTTCCCATCTTCCACTTCCAGAGTGTTGTAAAATGCATAATCTGCATTTATTTTTTCTTTGACTTTCAATGCAATGACATCGAAACTACCAGTGATAATTGCTATTTTATAGCCTTTATCCTTTAATGCACGTGCTGTTTCTTGTGCACCGTTTGATAGAGGTATGTTATCCATTACCTCATCTATTTCATCTATTGTTATGCCTTCAAGTTTTTTAACACGTTCACGTATTGATGTTTCGAAAGGAATTTTTCCTTGCATTGCTTTTAATGTTATTTCACTTATTTCATTTTCAATACCTTTAATTTTCGCAATTTCATCTATTGTTTCTGTGTTAATTAAAACATTATCCAGATCAAATACTACCAATTTAATCAAATGATCACCGATCTTTTTAATATAAAATGAATATGGCTTTGCCATACATTTTTTATATTAATGTTTGGAGTTTAAGGGGTGGTTATTTTTTTGGAGTATAAATAAAATATCTCATTTTAACATTGGATCCAAAATATACTTATTCATCGATTAAGTATAATTCCATAAGACGTTCTTTTGTTTTTTGAACACCTAATAATGCTTGTTCAGCTGTTTTTGCTCCAGTACATACAACTTTTCCTGAACCAAATAATAGTAATACAACTTTAGGATCAGATAATCTGTATACTAAACCAGGGAATTGTTCTGGCTCGTATTCAGTGTTTTCTAAATCCAAAGCAACTGCTTCTAAGTTAAGTATTTTTCCTAAGTTAGCTGATGCTACAATGTTTTGTATTTTGATTTCAAAATCCTGAGGAATTTCAGGGTCCAATTCTCTAATTCTATCCACAGTCATGTGAATAGCTTTTATGGAATCTTCAATGCATTTTGCACCAGTACATACTAATTTTCCAGATCCAAATATTAAAGCTGCAGTTTTAGGATCTTTAAGTTTAAAGACTAAACCAGGGAATTGCTCTAAGTTATATTCAACATTTTCTAAAGCAGGTGCAATTTTTGGTAATTCTAATGATTTACCTAGTGTTGCACTAGCTACAATGTTTTCAACTTTAATTTCTACATCTGCCATTATTTCTCCTCCATATATAAGTGATAAGATTCAGTATTCGTTAAAATATATAGATAGAATAGACTTACAAATAATAGATAAATATAAAAAATACAATATTAAATATCTAAAAAGTTTCCAAAAGTATTGTTCCGTTTGGGGTTTAAGAAAACATTCGACCATCCACTCTTTATATATTTTTTTTAACATAATATTAAAAAAATACTAAATAACATATTATGTATTTATATATGTCATCCATTACTTTATATATTTATCTATTTTTAATGTGAAAAAAAATATTATTAATGAAACATACATTAAGTATAGTGATAGAATGATTGAAATAGAAATCAAGGCAAAAATTGAAGATAAAAATGATGCATTAAGTAAAATCAAATCACTTGGAGCAACATACTCTCATAGTGAAGAACAGGAAGACATATACTTTAATGCACCAGATAAGGATTACAGACAAACCGATGAGGCATTACGTATCAGACTCATACCTGTTGATGATGATATAAAAAAAATATTAACATACAAGGGACCGAAAATAGACTCCGAAAGCAAAACAAGAAAGGAAATAGAGGTTGAAATAGGCAATCTTGATAAGATGACCGACATTCTTATTGCATTAGGATTCAAACCTTCCGCTGTAGTTTCAAAGGTCAGGAGAATATTCAATTATGAAGATTATACCATCACATTAGATAAACTTGAAAAAATTGGTTATTACATGGAAATTGAATATGTAACTGATAACGAAGAAGACATTGAAGAAATAAGAGACAACATAATGGAAGTCTTTAAGAAGATGAATATTACTGATGGTTTTGAAAGAAGAAGTTATCTTGAGTTATTGGAACTGTGAGTTTTCACCAACAAATTATAAATAAATATTAATAGTAATATCAATAAATCTCTTATTAATTTAACATGACAAAAAAATATTTTACTACGATTTTTAAATTTAAATAATATAATTAATTACTCATAATTTATTAAAATTAATATATGGGGGATTAGAAATTAACGATAGATTTGTAAGTATATATAACAAGGAAATAGAATACAATTTACCGGAAAAAATCAATATATACGACACTACATTAAGGGATGGTGAACAAACACCAGGAGTTTGTTTTTCAATAGATGAAAAACTGGACATAGCTCGAAAACTAGATGAACTAGGTATACCTCAAATTGAAGCAGGATTTCCTATAGTATCAGAAAATGAAAAGAAATCCGTAAAAAGAATTGCAAACGAAGGCTTAGATGCACAGATAATTTGTCTAACAAGAACCAAAAGAGAGGATATTGATGCTGCATTGGATGCAGATGTAGATGGAATCATAACATTCATGGGAGCATCAGATTTACATATTGAAGTTAAAATGAACAAACCTCGAGAAGAGATAACAAAAATATGTATGGATGCAGTCGAGTATGGTAAAGATCATGGATTATTCGTTGCATTTTCAGCAGAGGATGCTACAAGAACAGAAATCGATAAATTAATTGACTTATATAAGAATGCTGAAGAATATCATGCAGATAGAATCCACATAGCAGACACGACCGGATCAATAAATCCCTATGCCATGCAATACTTGGTTAAAAATATCAGAAAAGAGATAAATACCGAAATTGCATTACACTGTCATAATGACTTTGGATTTGCAGTTGCCAACTCAATCGCGGGATTATTCGAGGGAGCATCAGCAATATCAACTACCGTAAACGGTATTGGTGAAAGGGCAGGAAACGCTTCACTTGAAGAACTGGTAATGTCATTAAAACTATTATACAATAAGGATTTAGGATTTAAAACAGAAGTCATACATGACTTAAGCTGTATGGTATCAAGATACAGTGGAATTCCAATACCTGACAGCAAAGCCATCGTTGGAAACAACGTATTTAGACACGAATCAGGTATTCACGTTGATGCTATTGTAAAGAATCCGTTAAGTTATGAGCCATACTTACCTGAGATGATTGGAACCAAAAGACAAATAGTCCTGGGTAAACACTCAGGTAAAGCGGCTATAGAAGAGAAATTGGATTCTCTGGAAATTAAAGTCGACGATGACAAATTACTTGAAATCGTTAAACTCGTTAAACAAGAACGTGAAAAAGGTGAAGAAATCACAAATGAAAAATTTGATGAAATACTTAAAACGGCCAACGTTAAAAAGTGAGGATTCAATATGAACATTACTGAAAAAATACTTGCTAAGGCATCAAATAAAGAGGAAGTATCCCCTGGAGATACGATTGACGCCAATATCGATGTGGCGATGAGTCATGACGGAACAAGTCCCCCTACAATAAAGGTATTTGAAAAAATTGCAGATAAAGTATGGGATCCTGAGAAGATAGTACTGGTATTTGACCATAACGTACCTGCAAATACCATTGGATCAGCAGACTTCCAGCAGGTTGTAAGAAACTTTGCCAAAAAACAGAACATCAAAAACATATACACACAGGGTGAAGGTATCTGTCACCAGGTTCTACCGGAAAAGGGACATGTAAAGCCATCAACAGTGATGGTCGGGGCAGATTCACATACTTGTACCTATGGAGCTTTCGGTGCATTTGCAACAGGTCTTGGTGCAACTGACTTGGCAATGGTATATGCTACTGGAAAGACATGGTTTAACGTACCTGAATCATTTAAGATAAACGTAAACGGAACACTACAGGAACATGTTCATTCAAAGGATTTGATTCTTAGAATAATCAAGGAAATAGGTTCCTATGGTGCCACATATAAGAGTCTTGAATTTCATGGTGATACGATAGACAATATGAGTGTCGATGGCCGATTGACTATGACCAACATGGTAATCGAGTGTGGTGCAAAAAATGGTATAATGATTCCGAACAAGGAAACGGAGATGTATCTGCATCAACGAGGCATAACTGACTATACAGTTACCACACCGGATAAGGATGCAAGCTATGAAAAAACCTATGACTTTGATGCTGATGAGCTGGCATGTCAGGTGGCATGTCCTCATAATGTGGATAACGTCGAGGACGTCGACAAGGTAGCCGGGACCACCATCAACCAGGCAGTTCTTGGTTCATGTACCAATGGTAGATATGAGGATTTGGAACAGGCAGCATCTATTCTTAAGAATCATAAGATTCATGAGGATGTGCAGTTACTGGTATTTCCGGCATCACGTGCAATTTATCAAAAGGCAATAGATAACGGTTTAATAAATATATTCAATGATGCAAATGCCATAATATGTAATCCTGGTTGTGGTCCATGTCTTGGTGCACATATGGGTGTTATGACCGATGACATGACCTGCATATCCACCACCAATAGAAATTTCCTGGGTAGAATGGGTAGTGCAAAAAGTTATGTATACCTATCAAATCCTGAAGTTGTAGCGGCTTCTGCAATTAAAGGTGAAATCACCGATCCTGCAGACATATAACTTCACTTTTACTTTTTTTTAAAAAAATTGAACTTCACGTATAGAATTAATTGTAAATATTACTTTTCCAAGAATAGCTGCTTTTTAAAATCATATACTCTAAATATAAACTTCTTCTAAGAAATAGTTACGTAAAATAAAAAAAATAGTTAAAAAAAAGGATGGAAAGATGATTTAATTGTCTTTTATCTGTTGCTTTATGTAATTTAATACATCTTCCCTTACATCTTCATGGGTTAATGCCATGTCTATTGAACTTTTAAGCCATTCAAGAGTATTTCCGATATCATATATTTTTCCCTCGAATGTTGTTGCATATACATTTTCCTGAGCGTTAATAGCATCAGTAAGCTGTATCTCTCCACCGACACCTTCCTTCGTAGCATCAAGCTTATCAAATATGTCCGGCGTTAGGATATATCTACCAGTAATACCGAGGTTGGATGGAGCATCCTCCAGTTTTGGCTTTTCAACCAGGTTATTGACACGATACGTGTTATCTTCAACCCGTGTACCGTCAACTATTCCATAACGTTCAATCTTATACTCGGGTAGCTCTTCTATGGCTATAACAGAACCGCCATACTTTTCATGCACATTCATCAATTGCTTCGTACATGGAACATCGGAGTATGTGAAGGTATCTCCCAGTAGTACTGCAAAAGGTTCATCACCAATGTGTTTTTTCGCACATCTAACTGCATCACCTAGTCCTTTTTGTTTTTTCTGTCTGACATAGTATATATCTGCCATGTTGGTGATATCCTGTACCTGTTTTAAGTAGTCAAACTTTCCCTTCTGTTTAAGGTTATACTCCAGTTCGAATGACTTGTCAAAATGATCTTCTATTGTACGTTTTCCCTTACCTGTAATTATGAGTATGTCATCAATTCCTGAGTTGACTGCCTCTTCTACTACGTATTGTATTGTTGGCTTGTTGTATACCGGTAACATTTCTTTAGGCTGTGCCTTAGTTGCCGGTAAAAATCTTGTTCCTAAACCTGCTGCTGGTATAACTGCTTTCATATAATCCCCTTATAATTTTATTATTGAGTTTTCTCCAATGACAAAGCTTCTTCCCTTTGGATAAGTGTTTTTATCTGAAATTATCTTAGAGTTCTGGCCTAGTAAGCTTTCAGTTATTCTCTTGTCTGACTGAATAATTGAATTTCCTATGACGATTGATGAATCTATTTCTGATTCTATGAGTTTGGTACCGTCTCCTATTGCCGTGTATGGACCTACATACCCTTTTATTTCACAGTTTTTTCCTATTACTGCTGGTCCTTTTATCACTGACCCTGCTTTTATGATTGTATTTTCACCAATAATCACATTTCCCTTTATTTTTACGTTTTCTTCAACTATACCTTTAATATCTGTTTTTATAGTCTCAAGTATTAACTGGTTAGCATCCAATACGTCTTCAGGTTTTCCAGTGTCTTTCCACCATCCTTCGACGATGAATGAATCCACATTCTTATCATCATCTATTAGTCTTTGTATTGCATCGGTTATTTCCAGTTCATTTCTCCAGGAGGGCTTTATTTTATCGATAGCATCAAATATCTCATTTTTAAATAGATAAATACCTACCAATGCAAGGTTACTTTTTGGATGTTCCGGTTTTTCCACAAGATTTATGACTTCATTGTTATCATTTAATTCAGCAACACCGAATTGTCTAGGATCATCCACTTCCTGTAGTAATATCCTGGCAGCAAAGTCACTTTCATCAAATTTACTTACGAACTCTTC